>ENA-UZWX01005888-UZWX01005888.1-metagenome-genome-assembly--contig:-Day-4---50m-contig-5888_pt2 | contig 10109 bp, 10 predicted proteins | sample MGYA00260347_ERZ794907 | MGnify/ENA metagenome assembly ERZ794907 | reverse complement strand
AGGCGACCACCGCTGAGGTGTTTGGTGCTTCCGAAGCCGGTGTTGAGCGTGGTTTTCGCGTTCGACAGGAGCAGTCCGTCATAGAAGTCACGTTGACGAAGCGCGAATTGGTGACGCCACCTCTTGCGACGGAACCTCTGCTGTTGGAACGAGCGGGGAATACTCCCGTGGGCTACCTCAACCTTAGATCCTTTATATCAACAGCGAATGATGCCCTGGCCGACGCTACCCAAGTTTTTCGGGATGCCGGGGTAACCGATCTGGTGATTGATCTGCGCTATAACGGCGGTGGCTTAGTTAGCGTTGCGGACACCATGTTGGACTTGCTGGGAGGGCTTGCGGCGACCGGTCAAGACAGCTGGAGAATTACGCACAATGACATGCACAATGAGGAGGATTTTGGGGCGGTGTTTGCTGGACTTGAAAACTCTATGGAACCCTTGCGCATCGCGTTCATCACCACTGGGGGTACCGCTTCGGCCAGCGAGCTCGTGATAAATAGTTTGGCGCCTCATATCGAGGTGGTCATTGTTGGGGAGGACACACTGGGGAAGGCAGTGGGGCAGTATGCCTTCGATCAGAGCCAGGTGCCCGAATGGGCAAGTTGCGATACCCGTCTCCGCCTCATAGCGTTTCAGATTGTCAACGGCGAGGGTGACGGAGGCTATTACAATGGGCTGGTCAGTTCTGGCGGCTTTACGTTTTGTCCGGCAAAAGATGATTTGACGCGTAATTTCGGGGACCCTGAAGAGTCGTCCCTCAACGCCGCGCTGGGATGGTTAAATAACGGCTTTTGCAGCGCCAACACCGCAACCATTAACAAAGTACCAAGGTTACGTAGATTAGACGACAACTTCGAAAATACGCCGCGATGGCATCTTGCTGAGCTTCCTGACGCCCCCTTTGGTTTGTCGCCTTGGGTGCAGTAAATCTGCTAGGAACTTAAGTTTGCAGCGTGAAACGCTAAGTGCTCACCGATAAAACTCGCCACGAAAAAATAGCTGTGGTCATAACCCGCTTGCACCCTAAGTGTCACGGGGTATCCGGCGTTTGTGGCTGCCTTTAACAGTAATTCAGGCTTGAGCTGCTCAACTAGAAAGCCATCGTTACCACCTTGATCAATTAAAATAGGCAGCCGCTCTTCGGTCTGTTGGATCAGGTGACAGGCGTCGTGCTCTAGCCAAGCTGCGGTGTCTGCACCGAGATAATTGCCTAGGGCCTTGTGGCCCCAAGGGCAATTTGCCGGTGAGCAAATGGGCGAAAAAGCTGAAACTGATCGAAAGCGTGAGGGATTCCGCAAGCCTATGGTGAGAGCTCCGTGGCCGCCCATAGAGTGGCCTGTGATACCTGCCCGTTGACCATCGACTGGCAGCAAGGTATTGACCAGTGCGGGCAATTCGTCCACGACGTAGTCATACATTCGGTAGTGCGTATTCCAGGGGGCCTGAGTGGCGTTGACATAAAAACCGGCACCTAAACCAAAGTCCCAGCTTCCCTCTGGGTCATCGGGAACACCGTCACCACGGGGGCTGGTGTCGGGGGCCACAATGGCAATGCCATGCGCTGCTGCATATTGCTGGGCTCCGGCCTTTGCGACGAAGTTCTCGTCGGTGCAGGTCAAACCAGAAAGGTAGTAGAGAACAGGAACTGGTCCGTCAGCGGCCTGTGGGGGCAGGAATACTGAAAACACCATATCGCAGCCGAGGCTTTCAGCATGATGACGATAGCGCCGCTGTTCGCCGCCAAAGCAGCGATGGCTGTCAATAACCTCAGCCATATCTAGTAAACCACCACAGAACGTATGCTTTCACCGCTGTGCATTAAATCGAAAGCTTTGTTGATATCCGAGAGGGGCATCTTGTGGGTGATTAGGTCGTCAATATTAATCTTACCTTCCATGTACCAGTCAACAATTTTGGGTACATCGGTGCGGCCTCTGGCACCGCCAAATGCCGTGCCTCGCCAGGAGCGTCCGGTGACAAGCTGGAAAGGCCGGGTAGCAATCTCTTGTCCGGCTCCGGCGACGCCAATGATGCAGCTTTGTCCCCAGCCTTTATGACAGCACTCTAGCGCCTGGCGCATGACGTTTACGTTGCCGATACATTCAAAGCTGTAGTCAACACCACCACCGGTCATCTGAACCAAATGGTCGACCACATTATCGACTTCGTTGGGGTTGACGAAGTCGGTCATGCCAAATTTCTTTGCCATTTCGATTCTGTCGTTATTCAAGTCGACACCAATAATTCGAGTGGCACCTACGAGACGTGCACCCTGAATTACGTTGAGGCCGATTCCACCCAAACCAAAGACTGCAACCGTCGATCCGGCTTCAACATTCATCGTGAACGCAACCGCGCCAATACCGGTGGTGACACCGCAGCCGATGTAGCAAATCTTGTCGAAGGGGGCATCCTCTCGCACTTTGGCAACCGCAATTTCGGGTAGGACCGTAAAGTTAGAGAACGTTGAGCAGCCCATGTAGTGGAGTAAGGGTTCGCCATCGAGGGAGAAGCGGCTGGTCTTGTCGGGCATGACCCCCTGACCTTGGGTTTCTCGAATAGCTTGGCAAAGATTTGTTTTTGGATGCAGGCAGAAGTTGCATTCGCGGCATTCAGGTGTGTAAAGCGGAATCACATGATCTCCGGGTTTTACGCTAGTCACACCAGCGCCCACCTCGACAACAACCCCAGCACCTTCATGCCCTAAGATCGCGGGGAAAGCACCTTCGGGATCGTCTCCTGATAGNNGTGAACGCGTCGGTATGACAAACACCGGTTGCCATGATCTCTACCATGACTTCACCGGGTTGAGGACCCTGCAAGTCCACATCAACAATTTCCAGAGGCTTGCCGGCTCCAAAGGCCACAGCGGCGCGTGTTTTCATGATGTCTTCTCCCTAAAAGATGCCGCCAGTGTCGAACATTTCAGCTTAATTCTCCAGTCCCGATAAGGCCTAAAATTGAGTTTTTTAGTGTGGCTACTCTGTCTGCTTGAATCGGTGATTGTGAACCTACCGTCGAGGGAGTGTCGGGCCTTTAAAGCCCTTGACCACAGCTCTCAGCGAAGCGCTATGCCGACTCCCTTGGAGACTCTCACTTGGTTTTGACGGGAACAATTGAACGCGCCCTTTGCGCGATAAAAGGGCGGAAATTTGCTCGCATTCATCTGCGAATTAAGGTTGCTTCGAATTAAGGTTGCTTAAAGCCCCGCAGGGCGGCGTCGGCCTACCCGGCGGTATTTATGATTTAGCCCCTTTAGGTTCAATTACCTGTGGGCACCTCATTAAACGGAATGCCTTTATCTGCCCGTGGGTCTTGTGGCAGTCCCAGCACGCGCTCGGCAATGATATTGGTCATAATTTCATCGGTACCCCCGGCAATCCGGAGTCCGGGAGCGCCCATGTAAGACCGTTGTGCAGCGCCCGCCATGAAGTCGAGGTCATCCCCCCAAAGCGCACCATGTTCCTCGAGCAGATCCATACAAAACGAGGCGATATCCTGTAATTTTGGTGCCCCCACTAATTTGCCGATAGAGTTCTCTGGGCCGGGTAATTCGCCCCTGGAGAGTGCACTGAGGGCGCGATAGCCGTTGTACTTAAGCCCGGCTTCTTGCACATGAAAATTGGCAATTTTTGCACGCACAGCACTATCCTCAATTGCCGGGCGGTCATTAATAGAGACCGTCTGCGCAATTTTCATTGCCAGCGGTACGTCAGCGCCAGCACCGCCACCACCAATAGCAAGGCGCTCGTTCATGAGAGTGGTCAACGCAACTTGCCAACCTTGTCCCACCTCACCGAGGCGGTAGCTGTCGGGTATACGGACGTCGGTGAAGTAAACCTCGTTGAAATCTGCATCACCGGTGAGCTGTTTGATTGGCTTGGTTTCGACACCTGCAGCCTTCATGTCGACCAAGAACGCAGTGAGGCCTTTGTGCTTGGCCACGGTAGGGTCGGTTCGGGTGACAATCATGCCATAGTCGGAATAGTGCGCCCCTGAGGTCCATATTTTTTGGCCGTTTATGACCCACTCGTCGCCATCTTTTTCTGCCTTTGTTCGGAGCGCAGCCAGATCTGAGCCACTGGCGGGTTCAGAAAATAACTGGCACCAGATCTCTTCGCCACTCGCCAACTTAGGAAGAAATTGGTCGCAGTATTCTTGGGTGCTCCAGGCCATGATGGTGGGCGCGATCATGCCCTGACCAATTACAAAAAAACGGGAGGGCACATCATATTTGTTCTCTTCTTGATCCCAAATAACCCGCTCAATTGCGGATGCTCCACGCCCGCCGTATTTTTTATCCCAGCCGATACAAGCCCAACCACCGTCGTATTTGCGCTTTTGCCAAAGCTTTGCAACGTCGAGTCGACTTAACCCTTGCTTGTCTTCGGCGGTGAGCTGGTTCTCGGCCATCCATGCTGCAGCTTCGCTGCGGAAAATGGCTTCTTCTGGCGTATCTTTAAAATCCATAGGATTGTTCTCCGTGACCTTAGGCGGCTGCAGGTTTTTGTTGTTCGAGGGCGGTGACGAGGCGGTCTTGCCAGTGCCGTTCAGAGCCGATCGCAAGACTCAATAACTTGGCCCGCCGATAATAAAACTGGCAGTCAAATTCCCAGGTAAAGCCCATGCCGCCATGGGTCTGAATGTTTTCTTGTGCTGCGTTTAATGATGCTTGTATGGAGGCCACCCGGGCAGTCGATGCTGCGAGGGGTAGGGTGTCGCTGTTGCTCGCTAAGGCCCACGCGCCGTGATACGCGTTGCTGCGTGCCAGGGCATTTTTAACGTACATGCCCGCGAGTTTGTGTTTGATCGCTTGAAACGAGCCGATGGCACGGCCAAAGGCATAGCGCTGTTGTGCATAGTCACAGGCCTGTTCTAGGGCTTTGTCAGCAAGCCCCAGCTGCTCCCAAGCCATGAGTACGGCAGCGCGATCAAGTAGCGCCTCAAAGGCCGACCATGCAATAGTGCCGTCGCCCAAGGCTTCTGCAGTGGCGTTATTGAAAGTCAGGGTAGCGTGGCCACGACTAAAGTCTAAGGTCTGAATGGGGCTGCGATCCACGTTGTCCTGATCAAGTTCAACAAGGCACAAGGTCACCGAGCCATCTCCAGCGGCTGCTGTGACTATGGCGATATTTGCACTTGTTCCGTCGGCGACGGGTTTTTTTCCACCGGTGAGGGTGCCATCCGACAGCGAAGTTGTGAGCGATTTTGCAGTGGTTTGCCCTGCGCCTTCTGCGTGTGCCAGCGTGGCTATACACTCACCCGACGCGAGGCCGGGCAACCAGCGTTCCTTTTGAGATTCATTTCCGAAGGCAATGAGGGCCTCGGTGGCTAGGTAAACTGACGATGAAAATGGGACTGGTGCAACCGCACGGCCCAATTCTTCAGCGATAATAGCCAGTTCGTAGTATCCCAGCCCCAAACCTCCGTAAGCTTCAGGTATAGCGGTAGCCGTCCAGCCCATTTCAGCGATGCTATTCCACAGCGTCGCGTCGTAATCTTGCTCGCCATCAAAGACCTCGCGAACTCGGGTAGGAGGGCAGTGCTGCGACAAAAAGCCTCGGGCCTGCTCACGCAGCATTAGTTGTTCTTCTGAGAACTCAAAGTTCATGCGTACCTCGTTTGGTTGAAACACCAAAAGATGAAGGAAAGGACAGATCGTGTTTATAGCCGCTTATAGGGGGTGACAACAACGTATAGAGACAAAAAAATTAGAGCCGACTAGCAGCTCGCTGTCTCAGAGCCTCCCCCAAAAGTAGGGTATCAACGCCTATCCCGATGAAATCGGCGCCAGCTTCGGCACTTTGTTGTATTAACTCTTCGTGGGCCGTCAGGATGCCAGCAACCTTACCGGCGGCTTTGATGATTTTGATGGCTTCTATACAGCGGGCCATAAGCTCTGGATCGTTGCCTTGACCGATCTTCCCCAGAGAGGCTGCAAGGTCAGAAGGGCCAATGAATACCCCGTGTACATTTTCCACCGCTAAAATTGCATCTAGGTTCTCCAGCGCGGTGACGGTTTCAGCCTGCACGATGAGACAAATTTCGCCATTGGCGTTGTGCAGGTAATCGGGCACTTGGTTCCAATGCGAGGCGCGCGCTAGAGCGGTCCCTACACCTCGGTGTCCCGTTGGTGGATAGTAGACGGCATCGACACAAGCTTGTGCCTGCTCCGGCGTGTCAATCATAGGAACGATGAAAGTTTGCGCACCCATCTCCAGAAATTTTTTGAGGAGAGCGGGGTCACCATTAACGGGGCGGACTATCGGTGCTACGGGGTAGGGTGCCATTGCGCGCAGGTGCGCCATGACATCACTGAGCTCAAAGGGAGCATGTTCGTGGTCTATGAGTAACCAATCAAAACCTGCATTGGCAGCAATTTCAGCCACATTGGGGTCGGGTAAACCCAGCCAACAGCCCCATAGAGTTCGGCCTTTTTTGAGTCGCTCCAAAAACAAGTTGCGTGGCAGGTTCATGATCTCATTCCTAGGTAAAGGTTACGTCAATAGTCCCTAGCGGCCCGTAATCACAGGTCATTTTGTCGCCAGCTTTTGCCACTACCGGTCGCGTGAATGATCCGCTGAGTACTAATTGCCCCGGTTCTAATCCCACGCCGTGAGCGGCAAAACGCTTACAAACCCAGCAAATGCCCTTTGCCGGGTGGTCCTGCACTCCGGCAGCGAGCCCGGTTTCTTCAACTTCGCCGTTTACATAGAGAATGGCTCCGGACCAGCGGAGGTCAATGTCTTCAGGCGCAAATCGCTTGTCTCCAACAATATACCCGGCGTTGGCTGCGTTGTCGGCAATGGTATCGAACACCTTTCGGGTGTATCCCGATTCAGGGTCGGTGCGAAAACTACGTGCCGCGATCAGCTCGAGAGAGGGCACGACATAGTCGGTAGCATCAAGCACTTGTTCAATGGTGACGTCATTGCCAAATAGCGATTTTTTCATGACGAAGGCGAGTTCGACTTCGATTCTTGGATCACAGAAGTTTGCAGCAACCACTGTACTGTTGTTAGCAAAATACATGCTCTCCAGTAGCACCCCAAAGTCAGGTGTCGTGATGTTCATGGCGTTTTGCATGGCTCGCGATGTTAAGCCAATTTTGTAACCCGTTACTCGATCGCCAGCTGCGACTTTGCGATCCACCCAAGCCCGCTGTACTGCGTAGGCATCATCCATGGTCATATCAGGGTAGGCGAGTGTCAGAGGTTTGATTTGTTGTCCTGTTTGCTCGGCTTCAAAAAGTGCAGCGGCTGCGTTTTCTATAGCGATAGAATCTAGCATGGGTGTCCTCAGGTGTTTTTGAAGTTGAACTTCACGGAGTTGATTTCCCGCATTTCAAAGGACAGCGCTATTTTTTGTGTCTCTAACAGCGGCTCCATATGATTTTTTAGCGCTTCAAAAATCCGCTCTCCCGCTTTTTTGCGGTCCTGCTCGCTACGGCCTTGACCAACATTCATCGTAACGTGCACAAAGCCATTGGCGGCGTCACCTGCCCCAACATGCTGGTAATCGGCGCGGTAAGCCCTTGCTCGGATGCCCGCTTCTGGGAAAAGGCCAGTATTCACTGCGGTTGCTGTCAGGGTTTCTAGTAACGTGGGTATATCAAGAGCGTTTTCGGGTAGGTTGTTTGAAAACTCAACGATGAAGTGTGGCATGTTAGCGGCGCTCGATTTGGATTTACTGGATTGGGAACACGGCATTGATTTGCCCTGTTCCTGAACTGCCAAAGTAGGGCGTCAGCACTTCGACTTTGCCCTCGTAATTATCCCAGCCCAGTGCGCCAAGTAACATGGCGGTGTCGTGCATAAATCCTTCACCATGGCATTTGTCGGCGTACTCTGGGAGCATGGCGACAAACTCCTGCCAGTTACCCTGCTCCCACATTCGAACCACCGTTCGATCCATTTGTTCCATCATTGGTGACCATACCCGGTGAAGGTAGTGCTCAGAGACACCGTTTTGCGCAAAGCGATGGGACAGTGAGCCAGATGCTAGTAAGGCGACCTTGCCGCTGTAATGCTGCTCCACGCTGGCTCTAACTGCAGCACCGAGCCGTCCACTTTCCTCTAGGTCATGGACCTGACACATGGCCGAAATAGAAACAACTTTGAAGTGGCGGTCCTCGTTCATGTAGCGCATAGGCACGAGGGTGCCATATTCTAAAGCTAAGGTTGTATCGCTATGGGCTCGGGTGTTGACCCCAGCTTGGCTACAGCCTTCGGCGATGATTTCTCCTAAAGCCGTGTTTCCCTCGTAGTCGTAGGGCATATTTTTAATAAAGTGAGGGAGTTCATTGCTGGTATACACGCCCTGAAAGTGCGGGGCATTGTTGATGTGGTAGCCCGAATTAACCAGCCAGTGCGTGTCGAATATGACAAGGGTATCCACATCCAATTCACGGCAGCGTCTCGAGATTTCATGATGGCCTGCAATGGCAGCGTCACGACAACCTTTGTGGGGACCATCCATTTCTGACAGGTACATGGACGGAACATGGGTTATTTTTGCGGCAAATGCGATGCTTCCCATAGACCTGATTCCTTAAGTTCGCTGTCCCAATACGGGGATGCTGTGGGTGTCGTGAGCAATACAAACATTTTTGGTTTCCATATAGAAATCAAAACTATAGTCGCCGCCATCGCGCCCCATCCCGCTCATCTTCATCCCGCCAAAAGGCGAGGGGAGGTTCCGATTATTTTCTGAGTTGACCCAGAGCATCCCAGCTTCAATGCGCTGTGCCAAACGCATCGCTCGCCCCGTGTCCTTGGTCCAGATATAACCTGCAAGTCCAAAGTCTGTATCGTTAGCAAGGGCGATCACCTCTTCTTCAGTATCAAAGCCGATGGCGGTGAGCACAGGTCCAAAAATCTCCTCTCTTGCAACGCGCATTTTATTATCGGCGTCAATGAATAGGGTGGGGGACACATAGTTGCCCGCTCCCAAGTCATCGCGTCGATTTCCGCCCGCTGCAACGGTAGCGCCGTCTTCAACTGCTGCGCTCAGGTAGTGCATGACTTTTTTGAGATGCCCTTCATGAATGAGAGGCCCTACCTCGGTTGCAGGGTCTAAGGGTGGACCGACGACCAAAGCTTCAACGCGCTTTCGTACATCTTGCAAAAATCGCTCACGAATACCGTTGTGAATGTACAGTCTAGAGCTAGAGGTGCAGCGCTGGCCGTTGAGACTGTAGATCATAAAAATGACAGCATCCAACGCCCTGTCGTAATCGGCATCGTCAAAAACAATGACAGGGTTTTTCCCCCCAAGTTCAAGGTGCACCCGTTTGATCGTGTCGGCGCCTTGGCGCAAAATTTGGCTGCCTGTTCGGGTTTCACCAACGAGTGCTATCGCTTTTATAGCGGGATGCTCACAAAGCCTGCGCCCTACAGTTTCTCCGTATCCCTGCACTGTATTCCACACTCCGGCAGGAATACCGGCCTCCGCACTAATCTCCGCCAGTAAATGTGCTGACAGTGGGCTCAATTCCGCGGGTTTATGCACAACGGTGCACCCTGCGGCGAGTGCCGGTGCAATTTTCCAAGTAGCCAGCATGAACGGGGTATTCCATGGCGTTATGATGCCCACTGGGCCTATCGGGCTGCGTAGTGTGAAGTTGGTGTGATCAGCCTGAAGCAGTGATTGTCCGTTTCTCGCTTCGGTGGCTTTATCGGCAAAAAAGCGAAAGTTCGCGGCACCCCGAATGGCGGCCTGTTTCATAAATCGAATCGCTTGGCCACAATCGGAAGATTCAACAAGAGCAATTTCATCGGCCCTGCTTTCGATTAAATCCGCAAAATGATGCAGGATTTTCTTTCTGCTGGCTCCTGGCATGGCGGACCAGTCTTGGAAGGCGTTCGCCGCAGCTTCGCAGGCGCGATCCATGTCAGATTCTGTGCCTGCGACAATTTCTCCTAAGGATTTATTGGTGGCTGGGTCTAAATTGGTAAAGGTCTGTTGGCCTTGTGTTCCTACCCACTCGCCGTCAATAAAGTGGCCCGTCACGCTTTTTTTAAAGCGTGATAAGTAGCGGGTTGCTCGGGCTTCGTTGTCGACAAAAACGGTGGTAGGTGGCATCGTGATCTCCCAGCACTGGCACAA
>ENA-UZWX01019328-UZWX01019328.1-metagenome-genome-assembly--contig:-Day-4---50m-contig-19328_pt1 | contig 10129 bp, 8 predicted proteins | sample MGYA00260347_ERZ794907 | MGnify/ENA metagenome assembly ERZ794907 | reverse complement strand
TCCAACGCAATTTGTTGAAATTTTGGAAGAATAGCTCGAGACTCGCATGCTTCTGATGTAAATAAGTAGGCTGTACCCATTAGAACTCCGACTTTTATCCCCTTGGCGGCAAGTGGTCCAGAAATTGCTGCTACCATAGAACTGGAAACACTATTATAGATACCACCAGCAAATAAAACGTGTATTTGTTCCGTTTCTACTTTTGGTAATTTCAACAAGATGTTAATCATGCTTTCCCATAGGGTAAAACTCCCAACAGGACCAACGTGACCACCACATTCTCGACCTTCAAAAATAAAACGCCTACATCCTTTATCTAAAAATATTTTTAATAAACTTGGTACTGGTACATGAACGTAGGTTGAAATTCCTATTTCTTTAAAATCATTTACCTGAGCTACATTACCGCCTGAAATTAAAACAAATGGAGGTTTAACCTTCTTTATTTCATTAAATTGATGAATTCTTAATTTTTCTGATATGAATCCCAAAATTCCTACCCCCCATGGTTTATCTCCAAGTTCTTTTTTTGTTTCTTGTAATATTTTTGAAACTTGATCTCCAGATGTCATCGCCAATGCTAAAAAAGGTAATCCACCAGATTTTGCTATCGAATTTATAAAATTTGGAACGTCACTAACTCTAGTCATTGGTCCTTGAACAATGGGATAACGAGTGCCGTGTGATATTGCAAGCTTTGAATTTGGAGCTAAAGGTTGATATTCCTTAGCATCTCTTAAATTTAAAAATATATTGGTTTTTAAAGCTTTAATAAAACGGCCAACCGTCTTATATTCATGTGCTATTTGTTTTGCAAAACCAATTGTTTGACCAACAGGCCACTTTTCTTTTGATGGAGCACCCCACCCAATCTTTTTTGAATTCTTAAAAAGTGGGTGATTAATGGTTCTTATTTTTTGATCATCATAAAAATTTATTATAGTATCCTCTATTGCTAATTTTTCTATTATTTTTTTTGAATAAATTGGTAGCGGTGAATGATTCATCGCCAATAAATGATCGTCTATAACAACACCACTTGCGCCTGCGGTAAAGCATGCCGATGAAGTATGAACACTTATTCCACCTTGAATAAATACATCTTTTTTGGAACCCCCTATTAGATGTGATGATAATACAAAAGATGATTCATCACCTATATTTCCTCCAGATTCGTTTCCTTTAATTATCACAGCCTTAATTTTACTGTCAGAAATTAACCACTCTTGAGTCTTTGAGGTAATTTCTCCCCAAACTTGTATATCGGAATTTTCAATCCAATTAGGAAGTTGAATTTTTTGTTGAGTATTTGTTAGGCCGCTTAATACAAGAATTGATTTATGGCCAATTAACAAGTCTACTATATTTTTATATATAGCTAGTTTATTAAAAGGAGATTTTATACCAATTTTTCCATTTTTTGGAATAATACTTAAAGTGTATTTTAAGTTATTAATTGCTTTTTCAATTTTTTCTTCTTCACAAAACTCAAGATCAAATAAGGCGATACTTCCTGCCCTTAGTGTTTCAATAGCCAGTGCTGTATTTTTCAGATGTAATGGAGAGTATGTGATTACTTGAAACATATTGTTATTTTAAATTTTATTATTCAATTAAATCTAAATAGAGTTTAACCCATTGTTTTTTTTCATTCTCCGGAGTTAGTGTTTTTGCTAATTTAATAGCTCCTTTTGACAATCGCTTCGCTAACTTTTTATTTGATAGAATCGAAGAAATTGCATCTGAAGTTGCTTTTATATCCCCTACAGGAACAATTAACGCATTTTTATCATTTTCACAATAATCCTCAATACCTGCAAAATTTGAGACGACAATTGGCACCCCTAGATAAGCTGCTTCTAATAAAGCATTTGGAAAACCCTCTGAGGAGGAAGTGCTTACAAAAACATTTAAATCTCTTAAGTTTTCAAGGACTCCGATTTCATTTAATAGTCCTGTTAGTATAACTTCTTTTTGAAGTTTTAGTGCGTCAACTTTATTTTTATAATTTAACTCTAAAGAATCATTCGGGAAGTTACCAATTAAAATTAAATTATTTCTGATATCAGTATTAATCTTACTATAAGATTCAAGCAAAACATCAATTTCTTTACATTTTTGAAACTTACCTAGAGTCCCAATTTTTCCTGTAGTAGAAGTCTCAATATTCCAACTTTTATCAGTTTTTAATCTAATCGAATTTTTTATAAACATTGAATTTACATTCACTGCACCAGCATTCACAATGTTAGATAATAGCATCTTATTTACAGTTGTTAAACAACTCGTTTTATTAAGAACCAATCGAAGTAAATTTTTCATAGAGGGATCAGACCATTGTTTTGCGTCACTACCACGAATACTCGTAATTAAAGGCCTATGAGGTTTATTCATCCCAAGGCAACATGCATAAGCCATTGGAATATAAAACCCATGAAAAAGATCAAAATTTAGTTGCTTATCCAATTTTCGAATTAATTTTACTAGTTGAGTAATGCCATTTAATTTCTCTAAAGGATTTCCACTTGGATTTTGCAACTTTTTACCGACAGGGACACGGTAAATTAAAAGGCCATTCATTTCTTGTGGAATAATAGTTGATTTTGTGACTGTTGCAGCAAGTGGAGTTATTACATGTAACTCAAAACCTGAGTCTAAAAGCATCTTCGAAATTTTTGTTGCAGCCTTGGAAAGTCCACCAACATCTGGGAAAAATTCTGCTGACACAAAACATACTTTCTTTTTTTGTTGCTTCATTTTAACCTCTTTATAGCTACACTTTATATTGTTTTTTTAAACATCGGCTTAGCTCCATCAACACATGCTATCCAAGTTTTATCTTCCAATTGATGAGCATCAACATGGTGCATCCCAATAGCGTTCCAACCCTTTCTAGAACCTTTTAAAATTGGGCTTTCTTCCAATTCAATTTCTGAATAATTTTTACGGTTTAAATTTGTTATTTCAAACATACGAACCTTATTACCATAAAGCGGAACCCCATCTTGTGCTAATCTAAAAATTTTTCCATTTTCTTTTATAATTCTTCCTGCTGGGCGACTTGTTTTCATATCATCTTCGATGATAGGATTAGCGGGATGAGAAATCCAATTACCAAGTAAGGAGTCAGAGTAGAACAAATGAAGATCTTTCGTTCCATGGAGAGCAAACATCCACCATCTGTTATCATTACTAAATATTGTAGCATCTGCATAGTCTCCTTTAACTAATACTTTTTCTTGTATCCATTTTTGAGGAAATAAATTAGCTTTATACAACCTAATTTCATTTGCTTGTCGAGTCTCTGGTATCATATATAATTCTTGATTATTTCTAAATACCATTGGATAGGAAAGATGAAATTTTTCTCTTAAAATAATTTCTCCATAGTTCCATTGTATACAATCAGAGCTTGTGGCATAGCCAATTTCTCCAAAACCTGTTTCGTTGTTTAATACTTCGAAAAACATATACCATAATTGATCAATTAAAATCATAAATGGATCTGCAACAAAATCAGCTGTAATATCTGTGACATCTTCATGTGTAATTATAGTTTCTGGAGCTTTTCTCCAAGGTTTAAGTTTAGAAGGGCTTGTCCCCTTATAAACAGCAATTGCCCATTGGTAGCTTACACTTACAAGTTTTTTTTCTATCATTTTAAGTTACTTCTAATGTTTTACCCCAAACAAATCCTATATTTTGGAATAGTTGGCAATGGTAATCTAATTTTACCTTAGGGTAATAATCCATAAAAATCCGTTTAAAAATTCCCTGATCTGCTTTTGGTGCTTCTTTACAAGGTTCCGTTTGAGAGGCTTTTTTAAAAAACTCCTCGCAAAAAACTTTTTTACCAATAAAAGCTCCACTGTTTAAATACTTATAATCTGAATTAAATCCTTCAGCGCATTTATCTTCGAATTTTTTAAATTCAGCCATATTAGGCCAATTCATTAAATCTGCAGAAAAAACTAGATCACAAGTGAAATTTTTTAAAAATAATTCTAAAATTTTATTTGGATCATCAATTAAGATAGCATCACGAGAATCAACACCCATAATGTAATCGGTATTAATATTCTTCAATGCTTCATAAGTTAATAATGGTTTATGCTTACTATTTTTCCAATTCTTTACCCCTTTACCAAGTACCATACATGGTAATCCAAGATGGTCCATACTTTTCTCGAAAATCCCCATAGATTCATGACCATTATTCCAAGTAAAAACAGTAAGATTTTTAGCTAGCTTTAAATTCTTTTTTTGAGATGAAAAAAATCGATCCCTTATTGGTTTCCAATAAGGTTTATTATCATGTGGTCCTTGTGCATGAATAATGAGTGGTTTTGTATTAAAAGTCAGATTTTTTACCATTTACAAGCGTATATTATATTTAAACTTGTGTGCCTTAAATTAAATTTATTTTATTTTCAGCCAAGAGAACTTTTAACTGAGGGTCTAAAAATATTGCGAGCTCTTTTTCTCTGGGTTTCAAATAATGAGATCGATATTTTAAATCTTGATCAACATAACCGGGATGACACATTAATTCAATAATTCCGTTATTGTTGATTGATTGAAAAGCTTGAAGTAATTGGTCGATTAAACTTAGACACGTTAAATCCTCACTAAACCTGGGTTGGAAGCAGTAATTACTTCCTAACAAACCCATCAGTTCAAACTTATTTGACATGTTTGGAGTTAATGCCCTCATAGGCAATTTATACTTTTTAGCTATGGCACAATATGCCTTAAAAACTTTAGGGAATTGATGCACACTATGATGAGTATCAATATGGCTTGGTGTAATTCCTAAATCCAACATTGCCTTCATTTGGGCTTCCCATTCCTTCTCTATTTCTAAAATATTAACATTATATAAATGTTTAGTTTTTTTTGGCGGAAAATTTCCATTTGAATTAATAAGCGATGAAATCTCCTTTGATGGTAATAATGGTATTCCGTCAGTAAGTTGAAGATGTAATCCAATTTTACCATCAAGACCTCCTGAATATTTTTTTATCCATGTTAATCCATTGGTACACATCATCGCAGAAGTTCGCGTGACTGACCCTTTTACTATACTTTCATAAATTCCTTTTGTAACACTCTTAGTTAACCCAAAATCGTCTGCACTTATGATTAGTTGATTCATTTTAAGACATTTTCTTAGGACCTGAGGGATCAAAATCAAAATTATCATTAACAAAGCTCACGATTTCTCCAAAACTCAAATCAGTTACGTACTCGCCATTTTTCAAAATAATTTTATCGTAAGGTAAATGTCTTTCAAACCTCATATCTACAGATGCTAAAAGATGCATAATATCTACTGATGAAAATCCTAAAGTTTCAATTAAGAATAAATCATCTGTTATCTCTACAATCGGCAATTCATACATTGTGATCATTTCTTTAAGAACTTCTTTAATTTCAGATCTTATTTCTGCTTTTGTTTTTTTCATTTTTTTCTTAAAAATTTATATTTTCTTATTATTCTTTTGACGTATTTGATCAATTTCTAAAAAATTTAATAAATGATTGTATTGTTCATTCTCAAAAATAATTTTGCTCAATATTTTTCTCCAAATTCCACCTCCATCATTTAAAAATTCAGAATTGAGTGTCTCAGGGTTCCCATGATTCAATTTATTCATTAAAAGTGGCGGAATCCAATCATGAATAAAAAGCCTTAGCTTAAAGTTAGTTAATTTTCCAATACAATTTCCATCTAAATCAATAAATTCAAAATTACCAGATACTACAGAAGATTTTTTACTAATTATAGCTTTACACAACAAAGAACCCCCCAAAGCAGGAAATTTGGCAAACTGTTGAAATGATCCAAGATAAAAAGGGAAAATAGCAAAGTTTCTTATTCCTTGTTCATATAGCCAATAAGACATTAATTGCCCTGTACCATCTAACATAGGTCCAGGAATAAAGAATTTAGGAGATGAAACTCCATCAATTGCATTAGACAAATCTGGCATTTTAAAAATAGCGTGAACTCCCTGATTATTCCAATATTTTACACGGTATAAACTTTTAAAACAAGTTCCATGAAATAAGTGATTTTTATAAAAATCACTCACATTAATAGTGGGTTTATTTTTAAGTTCTCCAAGTTCAATTATAGATAACTTATCAATACTTTTAATTGATCTAACTTTTCCTTGAAAAGCTGGAGTTTTAGATTGTAATTTATTATTAATTTTATATACTTCGATGGCTACTACTTTCTCCCCTTTTTCAGTAAATTCTTGATTTGCTATGATTTTCAAATCAATTATATTTTTCTCAAAATCCAACCATTGGTTGCCGGTAGAATCGTATACAGAAAAGAAATTATTATTTGATCCAAATACTAGTGCAGCTACTTCCACTAATAATTCAAGACTTATCGTAAAAGGAACAACAGGCAATACTCCACCCATAGAATGGTCTTTGATAAGTTTATGTTTAAAAATATTCAATTTACCAGTAAATACAATTCCTGAGTCTGTTTTTTGATACTTTCCTAGTAACATTAAGTTATCGATATCAATATTCAATGCGGAATTCTTTTTTAATTTTGATATCGTTTTTAATTTCTTTAAAAAAGATGTAGTAATCTTATTATTCGATTTTAAAAATTGCTGCATTAACTCTTGATGCCCCTCAAATATTTTTTCATTATTTTTTTTAAACTTTGAATCAAAAACAATGTTATTTTTATCTAGAGTTGACACGACATTGTTTATAAAATATGACAAATCAACTCTATGATTATTTACCCATAACTTAGCACACATTTCAATAATCATATTAAAAGCAGAAGTATTTTCTTTACTGCAATTAAGCATCAATATATTCTTTCTTTTTAAGGAATCTAGAACAAAACCTGAAAGACGATTGTTTGGGCCAACTTCAATAAAAGTTCTTACCCCCTGATCATAGGCTCGTTTAATTGTTTTTTCAAAATCGACTGGTTCTACCCATTGACGAATCGCTAAATTTTTAATTTCTGCTTCATCATCAGGAAATATTTGAGTTGTAACACAGCTGTATACAGGTATATTTCCATTATTTATTTGAAATTGGTTATAAATAGACTCTAAATAACCTAATGAATCTTTAAAATCATCAGTATGGTAGGGATGATCTGTAATTAAATCAAAAACTAAACCATATCGTTTTTTTATAAAGTCAATTACTGATTCACGAACATCTAATTTAGTGTATAAAACTTGTTGGCCAGGACAGTTGTTCATGGCCATATAAACTTTGTTCGGATATTGAGATAATAATTCATCAATATCTCTTTTAGAAAAATTACTAACGGCTAAATAAATACCATTTTTAGTTTTCAATTCAGGAAATTCTATAAGCAGTTGAAGGATTTTTATTAAATCTTCTTTTGAGTTGTATTTTAATTTGCCAGATGAAATTAGTGCTGCATTTTCTCCATTACTGTGACCAATCATAGCATGACATTCAATATTCAAAGAACACAAAATATCATTAAAGGCTAATGATGCAATTGAACCTAATGGACCTCTGGCAGAAACCCCATATTTCTTTTTTTTTATTATCGATGAAAGCCACTTTTCTTTGCTTATTGAATAGTTTTCTCTATCGTTTTGGTATAGTTCTTCAAAAATATTTATCCATTTAGAAACAGTTTTGAACCTTGAAGACAAGCCTGTTAACATTTCTGGAAATTCAGAGCCAAACCCAGGAAATAAAAATACCGTTTTACCAGGTTTTAAATTATGATCTGTAATAAATATTTTCTCAGTTGGAAGAAATCGAACTGAACCATCTGATTCCAAAAAATTGACAGCTCTTTTTAATTTACGATCAAGTGATGTTATGTCAGTAAAAAGGATTATTAGTCTTGTTCCCGTTTTCTGGGGAATCGCTGGAACAAAAAAAGACAGTGGTTGGTTTGGGTTTTGTTTTAGGTGAAGTATCGATTTTTTTATCTGTGATATTAAACCAGATATATTTTTATCTACAGCACAAAAAAGCTCGTAAGTCTTCATGATTTTGAGACTTGTTGTAAAATAAAAAAATCCTCAACAGAATGTTGTCAAGGATTTTTTTTAAAATATAATTTATTTTGTTGTCTCCGAAATATGAGTATCTAATACTCCTAATCCGTCTAAAATAGGTGTTACTTCTAAACGATGATTCCCTGCTCTGTTAAAACCAGCTAAACCACGAGCTAGAGCTGCATGGCTGTCAGCATTAATTACCCAAACTGTTCCACCTCCTACAATTCCATAACAAGCCTCTACTTTACCTGAGTCCATACCTTTTTGGAGCATCTCTTTTGCCTTTTGAAGTTTTTCTTTTGGTCCGCCGTGAACTAAAGAACCTCCTTTAGCTATAACTAAGTATTTCATCTGTATTTTATTTAAAATTCATATAAGTAAATATAGTGAAAAAATTAACCCAATTAAAAAAAGTTTGTAGTAGCTTCTAAATTTTAAATTTTTATAACTAAATATAATTTTGGAATTCCTATCATGTCTTTACCTAATTTTAAGTGCTTTGCGTTATTTTATTTAAAGTATAAATACCATTAATTATTTTTTACTATTAATAAGTTAAGCCTATCACTAACTACCTTAACAAATGATGCACCAAAAAAAATAATTTGTGATATGTAATAAATCCAAAGCATAAATAATCCTAAAAAACTTGATGCTCCAAAATTTGAAGAAGGATTAGAATACCCAAAATATGTTACAATCCCAATTTTTCCAACAAAAAATAAAAATGACGTAACCAATCCGCCTAATATAGCAGGTTTTAAATTTAATTTTGCGTCACCCAAAGTTTTAAACATAATGGTAAAAATTATACTCGCTACCGTAAACGAAAAGAGATGTTCAACAATAACTAAATAATTATAATCAACATGAATCGAATCGTAATGTTTAACTAAAAAGCTATTTAAACAGGTTGTTAAAAAAATAAAAAAAAGAAATACTATTAGTAATACAAAAGACATCACGTGTTTTGAAGCATAACTAAAAATATTATTTTTGACTTTAGCATTCAAATTCCATATTCTATTAAATGAATCGTGTATTTGACTTAATATTCCTGATGCAGCAAATGCAAGGGTAACAAATCCTATTATTGTGGTTAAAACGCTATTATGATTGGTATTTTGATCCTTGATTGTGTTTTGTATTTGGGTTGCAGCATCCTCCCCTAAAAAATTTTTAAATAAACCGAAAACTTCTCCAGAGACCATTTGTTTTGAGAAAAATAAATCCAAAATAGAAATAATTATAATTATTACTGGCACTAATGAGAATATCGAATAGTAAGCTAGTGCGGCACCTTCTTGAAATGGATCACTATCCAAAAAATGAGTAAAAGAATCTTTAATTAATTTTATCATATCTTCTATTTATCTGAGCTAAAAATAATAAAAAAAAATCAGTACAATTATCAATACGAATTGTTTACTTGTACCAAGAAAAAATAAAAATAGGACAAACCTTCAAAAAGAATAGAATATAGAGGTGAAAATGTCCGAGTTTCAAGAACAGGAGGTGTTTCTGCTACCAAAACATTTAAGGGTAATGGAGTTGGTGCTACTATAAGCACTAAACATGGACTTCATCTTCATAAAAGATTATTTAAGGGTGCAAGAATGGGTTTCCAAAATGGTAACTTTCAGTTTATTTGAAGGTATAATAGTGGTCCTTTTAACTTCAATATTTCCAAAAATGGAGTTAGTACTTCCCTTAAAAATAGACGAGGTTCCTATAATATCTTAAAACCAAATTACTCAAGTTTTAAATAGGGTGGTATTCAAGTTAGAGGTAAAAACGCTGCTACGTTTCAAATGATCTACATGTTGATCATTCTCTTTGTTAATTTCATTAAATTATTTTGGCACATTTTCATCTCTATTTTGTGGTTTGTGTTCTTAACCCTAAAATGGATTGTAGATTTTACTATTGGATTTTTCAAAGGTTTTAGACTTAATTCTTAAAGGGTTCAAGTTTGATTGAAACTTACAAAATAGACATCGATTCTGTGCTAGATGTTTGTGCTAGAGAATCCTATGAATTACCATTAAATGCAGGTTTTGTGTTTGAACTAAAAACACCTTCCTCTTTCT
>ENA-UZWX01000308-UZWX01000308.1-metagenome-genome-assembly--contig:-Day-4---50m-contig-308_pt1 | contig 10182 bp, 9 predicted proteins | sample MGYA00260347_ERZ794907 | MGnify/ENA metagenome assembly ERZ794907 | reverse complement strand
TCAGAAACAAAAGTTCCATATTCTTGTTCTAAGTGCTGAACTAAAGTCATCATACCAGGCGTCTTATAAGGCGAAGACCCATTGTAGGTTGCAAATCGATTAAAAAGCTGAACTAAATGTGGTTCTTTAAGTTCTGATAAATTGACTTGATTTAATGTTTTATTTATCTGAAATGAAAAAATATTAAAAACCCCATTTAATAAATCTTTAGTAAAATAAGTTTTCAACTTATGAAGCGATTGCTCTAAAAACATTCTTTTAGTTAAATCATATTTTCTTTTAGCTTTTAATAGATATGAGGAAACAATTGATTGTTTTACACCTAAAACATTTTCTATTTCTTTTGTAAATTTTATTTTATCAGAATATGCATTAAGTTTAATTCCATCATCCCAAAAGTATTTACACGATATATCTTTTTTTTTATAATTAAAATAGTCTCTTGGGTTTTCATTAAACAAAATAAATAACTCATCGATAAAGTGGGGCATTGTAAGTAAAGAGGGTCCTGCATCAAATCTATAAGAACCTAAATCAAAGCTAGTTAATTTGCCTCCAGGAAAATTATTATTTTCAAAAACTGTAACATCATAATTCATTGATCTAAGCCTTAACGCTGTAGCAATTCCTCCTATTCCAGAACCTATAACAATTGCTTTTTTCAATTTTAAAATACTTTAGTTTGCTTGTCTACTATTTCAAATCTAGCAAACAAGTCTTCTTTATACCAATTTCTTTGTCTTGTTTTTTTTACTATTTCTGCATGATTTTTATTTTTATATGCAAAATCAGTAACTGACTCCAAATTCTCCCATATACTGAAAGTAGCTTGTTGTATAAAAGGCAACTCTCCGATCCCTTTAAACCAAATAACACCAGAAGCATTTTTTATAGCTTTTGAAGCTTGAGGAACTGATTTCCAAAATTCAAATAATTTTTTAAAATTTAAAGTAGCTCTTGTTATAATCGCAATTTGTTTTGATTTATCTACGGAAACTTTATTTCCTTTAAAAGGATTTAAGCCATCCCATTTACCGTGACTGTGGATTGGATTCAAAAAATAGTCCTCTCTTGAAAAAGCTTTTTTTGAAATTAGCAAAGCATGATCACTTTCATTTATAAAATTATCAGCACTATGTCGATCTTTCCAAACACAAAGTATTGAATACGTTCCAAAATCAGGATAAAGACTAAAGCCTGCTCCAGCCCCAGTTCCGAGTAATTTAAAAAAATTTAAACCAGGAACCTTACTAATTAACTCAAAAGCTAAATACATTTGCTTAAAAGCCCAAAATTTATTTGAACTGTATTTGAAAAATGAAATTGTTGTAATCACTAATTTTTATTAATTATAAGATGATTTTAAAAGTGAAATAATTTTTGCTTTTATATTTATACTTGCAAATGAGGCTTCCATTGATTTGATATTTACTTTTAAAAAGTGACTTTTAACCCAATTAAAATGAGTTCCCAAAATATCGTATTCATTATTTAAATTAGTATCTGTAATTGTTCTGCCATCTGTATTAATACTAATTGAAAAGTCATTTTTATATAAATAATCAACTGGATGGTCCATTAGACTTTCATAAACTTTTGTAACCATATTACTAGTCAAACAAAGTTCTAGATGAATATTATTTGCTTTTATTTCTTTTAGCAGAGATTTGTTTTCAACACTCCTAACACCGTGACCAATTCTTGAGGGCTTCAATTTGTCTAAAGTGTCTGATACACTAGAGGCTCCTAAAGCTTCGCCAGCATGAGCTGTGCAATGTATACCACTATTTTTGGCTAACTTAAATGCTTCTATATGATTATCAAGTGGGAATCCAGCTTCATCTGCAGCTATATCAAATCCCACGACGTTGTCTCCGGGAAAATCTTTTATTAGATTAACGGTTTCTATGCTTTGATTTTTAGTATAATGTCTTAATGTGCATAAAATTAAATTAACTTCTATGTCATAAATATTGGAATTTTCTTTTGTTTTATCACTCACAATCTTAACAACTTCTGTTGGAGATAATCCTTCATTTAAATGAAGAAGGGGTGCAAATCTAACTTCAGCATAAATAACATTATCCTTTTTAAATTGATCAAAAAGATCCTCAACAACAATTTCTAGTTGTTCTTTTGTTTGCATATATTCTAATGCTCTATCCGCACATTTAATATAATCTTTCAAGCAACTACAAGATGTGCCAATAAATTCTTTTTGAAAAGTCTCAAGACTTATTTTAGAATTCATTCTTTTAAGGGCATTGTAACTTAAACAACAATCTAAATGAACATGTAATTCTACCTTCTTTAAATTATTATAAATAGAATTCATTATTTAATAAAGAAAAGAGAATTTTGAGGATCTATTCCGTCACAAATATTAACAACATACAAATTAGAATTATTATTATCCTCTATGTCTTTGTATAGATTTTTATTGGAAATACTATTAGTAAAATATGGTATTGTATTACTATGACCTACAACTAAAATTGTTTTGCCCTTATTATTAGATAAAAACTCATTGTAATCAATCTTTGAGGGGTTGTATATAACTAATTGTATGCCATTTTCAGAAAATGGTTTAATAGTTTCTAATGTTCTATGATAATTAGTAGAATAAATAATGTCAAAATCTACATTCTTAAAAAAATCTTTCCACTTGAGTGATCTTTTGACTCCAAATGAATTTAAATGAGGATTTGAATTGGTCTTATCTGTCCTGTCCTTTTCTGCATGTCTAATTAGAAACACTTTTGTGCAATCAGATTTGTTCTCAGTTTGCGCTTCAATTGAAAAAGATACTAAAAGACAAAATAAGATTATAAAATTTTTCATACTAAACTTTCATATTTGAGGGAAATTCAAATAATTCAAGATCAAAAGTTTTAAGTGAGGCTAATAAATGATCAAATATATCTGAAACTATATTTTCATAACTCTTCCATTCTTTGTCAGAAATAAAAGCATAAATTTCAAGAGGAACACCCTGAGATGTTGGAGTTAATTGGCGACACATTACAGTCATATCATTATTAATTAACTTATTAGAAACTAGATATTCTTCAATGTATTTCCTAAATAATCCAATATTTGTAAGATTTCTCCCATTTATATTATCATCTGACTCAACCTGTAATTTAAAGTTATGACTTTCAATATCTTTCTCGGTTTGAGCAATGTATTTAGATAAAAGTTTTATATTTTTTAGATTAGAAATTTCTTCTTTTTTTATAAATCTAATTGAGGAGCCTTTTATTAATAAAGCTCTTTTAATTCTTCTTCCGTCAGAATCACTCATTCCTCTCCAGTTTGTAAATGAATCCGAAATTAATTTATAAGTAGGAATTGTAGTAATTGTTTTATCAAAATTTTGAATTTTAACAGAGTTTAAATTTATCTCAATAACGTCACCATCTGCACCAAACTTTTTCATTGTTACCCAATCTCCTATTTTAATTAAATCATTTGAACTTAATTGAATACTTGCTACAAAACCTAATATAGTATCCTTGAAAATTAACAAAATAACAGCTGACAATGCTCCCATGGCAGTAAGAAAAGTACTGACTTCTGTTCCTGTAACAATTGAGAAAATTAAAACAATAGCAGTAAACCAAACTAGTATCATTGCTACCTGAACAAAACTTTCAACTGGCTTACCTTTTAAAGAATCAAACGTTCTAAGAAATCCTTTACTGGCATTCAAAAAGTTCCTAATTATCCAAACTAACAGAATTATAAAATAAATTTTTAAACCTAGAAGAGCATAAATAAGTAATGTTTGAAAATCTTCAAGCCAAGATGGAATAATCCAGTATAAATAGAAGACAGGTACTAACCTTGCTAAATAAATTTGAATATTGTTAGCAATTAAAAAATTATCAAAATCAGTTTTAGACCTCTTTGAAAGTTTTTCAAGAAAATTAATTACAATTTTCTTTGACACATAATTGATAATTATTACAGAAACTAAAATTAGAATTGAAACAATAACTAAGTTCAATATTACAGCATAAAACTCAGGGATATTAAGTTCAATTAAAAAATCGTAAAATAAATTATTTAAATCCATACAATTATTTTTTTCATTACTTGCTAAAAAAGCTCATTCTGAGATTGTGTTTTTTTCAATCCTAAATGATCATATGCTAGCTTGGTGACTTCTCTTCCTCTCGGTGTTCTAACAATAAAGCCTTGTTGAATCAAAAAAGGCTCGTAAACCTCTTCAATGGTTTCAGCACTTTCAGAAACTGCAGTAGATAAAGTATTTATACCAACAGGGCCTCCCTTAAATTTATCAATTAGTGTAGTCAAGATTTTATTATCCATTTCATCCAATCCATTCTTATCTACATTTAAAGATTTTAACGCGAATCGAGTGATTTCCATGTCAATCATTCCGTTTCCTTTAATTTGAGCAAAATCTCTCACTCTTCTTAACAATGAATTAGAAATTCTTGGAGTTCCTCTACTTCTTCCAGCTATTTCAATTGCTGCATTATTATGAATTTCAATATCTAGAATTTCAGAACTTCTTTCTACTATAGTAGAAAGTAACTCAGTTTTGTAATACTCAAGTCTATTATTTATTCCAAATCTGGCTCTCATTGGAGCTGTTAGTAGCCCTGATCTAGTTGTAGCCCCGATTAATGTAAATGGATTTAAGTTTATTTGAACTGTTCTTGCATTTGGACCAGTTTCAATCATAATGTCTATTTTATAATCTTCCATTGCAGAATATAAATATTCCTCAACAATTGGACTGAGCCTATGAATCTCATCAATAAACAATACATCACGAGGCTCTAAGTTTGTTAATAAACCTGCTAAATCTCCTGGCTTATCTAAAACTGGGCCTGACGTAACTTTTAAATTAACTCCTAATTCATTTGCAACAATATGAGCAAGTGTAGTTTTTCCTAGTCCAGGCGGTCCATGAAATAAAGTATGGTCCAAAGCATCTGAACGCTGGTTACAAGCTTCAACAAAAATTTTTAAATTATTTAGAATTTGATCTTGTCCTGCAAAATCGTCAAACGAAAGAGGTCTTAGGGCCTTATCTATCTCAATTTCTTCATTACTATAACCAGAATCTGTAGGATCTAAATTTTCATTCATTTACCCAAATATAAGGAAAAGAAAAACGATATTTATAACAATAAATTAGTGTTCGGTTTCTTTTTCTCCTTTACTCAGTGGTGTAGTCTGAAGAACAAAATCTTCTTTTTGACCAGGCTTACTATAGTCATATGCCCATCTGTGTACATGAGGAATTTCTCCAGGCCAATTTCCATGAATATGTTCAACTGGTGCAGTCCATTCCAAAGTGTTTGATTTCCATGGGTTTTGTTCAGTCTTTTTACCAAAAAACATACTTGATATAAAATTATATAAAAAGACTAATTGAGCAGCCCCTGCAAGTAAAGCAAAGACCGTAATAACTACATTTATATTGGCCAAATCATCAAAATAAGGGAAAGCAGTATTAGTATAATATCTTCTTGGTAAACCTGCCATTCCAATAAAATGCATTGGGAAAAATACTCCGTATGCAGCTATAGCTGTTATCCAAAAGTGGATGTATCCTAAATTTTTGTTCATCATTCGACCAAATAATTTAGGAAACCAATGATATACACCAGCAAACAAACCATACAGTGCTGAAATACCCATAACTAAATGAAAATGTGCCACAACAAAATAAGTATCATGTATGTTGATATCAAGCGTACTATCTCCCAAAATAATACCCGTAAGACCTCCAGTAATAAAAGTAGAAACTAATCCGATAGAGAATAGCATACCAGGATTAAATTGCAAATTACCTTTCCAAAGTGTTGTAATGTAATTAAATGCTTTAACAGCCGAAGGAATTGCAATGAGTAAAGTAGTAAAAGTAAATACTGAACCTAGAAAAGGATTCATTCCTGAAATAAACATATGGTGTCCCCATACAACTGTGGATAAGAAAGCAATAGCTAGTATAGAAGCTACCATAGCTCTATAGCCAAAAATTGGTTTTCTTGAATTAGTAGCAATAATTTCAGATGTAATACCTAAAGCAGGAAGTAATACAATGTAAACTTCAGGGTGACCTAAAAACCAAAAAAGATGCTCAAATAAAACAGGAGAACCTCCTTGATAATGTAAAACCTCTCCTTGAACAAAAATATCTGAAAGAAAAAATGAAGTTCCAAAACTTCTATCCATTATCAAAAGTAAAGCAGCTGAAAGTAAAACAGGAAATGAAATAACTCCAATAATTGCAGTTACAAAAAATGCCCATATAGTTAAAGGCAGTCTAAACATTGACATTCCTTTTGTTCTTAAATTTATAACTGTGACTATGTAATTAAGTGAACCTAATAATGAAGATGCAACAAAAATAGCCATTGAAATTAACCAAAGAGTCATACCCATACCTGATCCAGGTTGAGTTTGAGGTAATGCACTAAGTGGTGGATAAATCGTCCAACCAGCAGCAGCAGGACCTGCCTCTACAAATAAGGAGGCAAGCATTATCATACTTGAAAGAAAAAACAACCAAAAAGAAATCATATTCAGTAGGCCTGAAGCCATATCTCTTGCACCTATTTGAAGTGGAATTAATAAATTACTAAAAGTTCCACTTAACCCTGCTGTTAGTACAAAAAACACCATTATTGTACCATGAATCGTTACTAAAGCCAAGTATATATTAGGATCCATAACGCCTTCTGGGGCCCAGTCACCTAGAAAAATATCAAAAACCGCGAAAGATTGCTCTGGCCAAGCTAACTGAAGTCTAAAAAGTAAAGACATAGCTACACCTATAAAGCCCATAAACAAAACTCCTAAAATTAAATATTGTTTAGCGATCATTTTGTGATCTTGACTAAATATATATTTAGTTATAAATGTTTCTTTATGATGATGATGATCATCATGATTTGAATGCGAAATACCTGAAACTTCTGACATATTATATTATTGAATTACTTCCGAAAATATTTGTTGCTTAGCAACCCATTTTTCATAATCTTTTTCAGACTCAACTACAATTTTCATTTGCATATTATAATGAGATGTCCCACAAATTTTTGCACACAACAATAAGTAGTCAAACTGATATGGCTCTAATGTTTCTTCACCATTTGCAGCAAGCAATTTACTATTTTCGTATCTAATTTTATTTATTCTATTTACCTTATCAACAACATCAGAATTCATTCTCATTTCATCCGTAGTTATAGTTGGAGTGAAAGAAAACTCGGTAATCATTCCTGGAACACAATTCATTTGTGCTCTAAAATGAGGCATATATGCCGAGTGTAAAACATCCTGAGATCTAAGTTTAAAAATTACTTTTCTATTTACTGGAAGATGGAATTCTTGTGTAACTACGAAATCATCCATCCCGTTTGGATCAGAAGAATCTATACCAACTGAATTTTTACCATCAAAATCATTAAGAAATCTAACATTAGCATCTCCTAATACATTGTCTTCACCACCATACCTTGCTTTCCAATTCCATTGTTGAGCATATAACTCAACAACTAAAGCATCATCGTCTTCTTCAAAGTTCATTATCTGACCCCATGTAATCATACCGTAAATAATCAACATAAAAAAGATTATTGCTGGGATTATTGTCCAAATAAATTCTAATTTATTGTCGTGAGTAAAAAAATATGCTTTTCTGTTATTTATCCCTCGGTACTGATAAGCAAAAATATGTAAAACAGCTTGAGTTATTGTTTGAGCAAATAAAATGACTGCAAAAGAAATCCAAAGAAGTGTATCGTAAGCTGGACCATGTGCAGAAGCAGATTCTGGAAGGAGCACTTTAGAGTAAGTCCAAAAAGAATAAATAGTTACAGCATAAATAAAGACCAAAAAAGCAAACATTAATTTACCATTTAAGTCATTGTCTTTTTCAGTTGCAATCTGAGAATCATCTTTCTTTTGACCAAGCTGAGACAATTCAAAAATCTTAGTTATTTGCCATAAAGCTATTCCTGTTAAGATTAAGATTGTTAATATGAGAAGTACTGTCATTTAATATAATCTTTAGTAAACAAATTTTTCACTTTCTTTAATTAAAGGATCACCTGATGGTTCTAAAGGAGCTTTAGACAGACTGTTAAACACAACATAAATGAATAATCCTCCAAAGAAACAAACACCTGAAAGTTCAGGAATCCCAAAATACCACTGATCACCAACTGTAGCTGGCATAATCATGTTAAACACATCAATATAATGACCCACTAAAATTATTATTCCTGTCATCACAATAAACCAATTAACTCTTTTATAATCACTATTCATTAATAAGAGTAATGGGAAAATAAAATTCAAAGCAATCATGCCAAAGAAAGGAAGATTATAGTCTTCGATTCTAGTTATAAAATAAGTAACTTCCTCAGGAATGTTTGCGTACCATATCAACATGAATTGAGAAAACCATAAATAAGTCCAAAACACACTAACTCCAAACATAAATTTTCCTAAATCATGAATGTGATTATGATTTACCTTTTCTAAGTAACCTTTAGATTTTAAATAAATTGTGATTAATGCAATTGTTGTAATTCCAGAAACAAACATACTTGCAAACACATACCATCCAAATAATGTACTAAACCAGTGAGGGTCTACTGACATAATCCAATCCCAAGACATCATAGATTCAGTTACTATGAAAAATGCTAAAAATCCAGCTGATATTTTAAAATTCTTTTTATGATTTGAAATATTTTCTGAGCTATCTTGAGCTAGTGAATATTTTCTTGATAGATATCTATATAAATTCCATCCTAAAATATAAAAAACTGCTCTAGCAATTAAAAAAGGAGAGTTTAAATACCCTACTTTACCTTGAATTATCTTATCATGAGCAACAACTTCAGGGTCCATCCAAACAAAAAGATGATTGAAGTGTAATGAAGATAAAATTAATATCACTAAAATAATTAACGTTCCTGGGAGTAAATACGCAGTTATACCTTCCATTACTCTAAATAAAAGAGGAGACCAACCTGCTTGAGAAGCTCTTTGAATTGCATAAAAGGCTAAAGTTCCTAATGATAGGAACATAAAAAATAATGCCGCTACATATAAAGCTGACCAAGGTCGATTTTGTAGATAGTGTAAAAGATGCTCATCATGGGAGGACGAATGAGTGTCTTCCTCTTGATGAACGTCAGATGAGCCATGTGAATCAACATTTGAATGAGTAGTCTCTTCTGAAATATGAGTTTCAGCTTCTTGATGACCATCAGAATGCGAATCAGTAACCATTGCTTTTGCTTGCTCAATAGTTTTAGGAGCAGAATAAAAACTAAAACCTAAACCAAGAACACCAATTGCCATTAAAGCCAGTGAGAAGATTTTTATATTTTTAGAAACCTTATACATTAATTTATTTTATTAATTTTTCTCTTAAACTTATTACATACTGCGAAATCTGCCATCTTTCTTTAGCATTAACTTGACTAGCGTGAGAACCCATCAAATTTTTTCCATACATTAAAACATGGTAAATACTTCCTTCGCTAATATCCCTGTCGGCATAACTTGGAATACCTAAGAATTTTTCTCTTGTCATTAATATTCCTTGACCATCTCCTTTTGAGCCATGACATACAGCGCAGTAAATATTATATAGCTCTTTTCCTTTTGAAATATTCTCGTCGTTTAATTCTAAAGGAGATATTAGATTGGCTTTTGCTGATTCATAGCCTTCATTAGTATCTGAGTATTCATATGGAACCCATCCTCTTGGAATAGATCCTTCAACAGGAATTTGAGCTTCAATTCCATTTGAAAAAGCATCTGACTCCTGATAAGTACTATAACCAACAGATTCGTACATGTTAGGAAAAAACTGATAATTAGGTTTAGACTTATCAAAACATGAAACAGTCAAAACACTGAACAATATCATCGCGCTAAAAAAAGTATATTTTTTCATTAGTTAGATCCTTTGTTATCAATTATTTTAACTTCAAAAACATCTGTTTTCTTGACAGCAGATTTTAAAGCCTTACCATCACCATGAAATTTAATTTCTATTAAAAATTTATCATCAGTAGTTGATGGTATTGGATTTTCAGCCTCTTTAAAAGGCCATAGTTTACTTCTTAAATAAAAGGTAATAACCATTAAATGTGCAGCAAAAAATACAGTAAG
>ENA-UZWX01005565-UZWX01005565.1-metagenome-genome-assembly--contig:-Day-4---50m-contig-5565_pt1 | contig 10201 bp, 12 predicted proteins | sample MGYA00260347_ERZ794907 | MGnify/ENA metagenome assembly ERZ794907 | reverse complement strand
TATAAAACAAAACGTGAAAAATACAATGCAGTAATTGATGAAGTAACACAACTTACAGAAGCTAAAAGACCAGTTTTAATTGGTACTACGTCAGTTGAAATTTCAGAACTTCTTAGTCGGATGCTAAGTATCCGAAATGTGAAGCACAATGTTTTAAACGCAAAACTTCACAAAAAAGAAGCCGATATTGTACAGGAAGCAGGACAAGCTGGTATGGTAACTATAGCGACCAATATGGCTGGACGTGGTACCGACATTAAACTATCTGATGAAGTTAAAAACGCTGGAGGTTTAGCTATTGTAGGAACAGAGCGACATGACTCCCGTCGTGTAGATAGACAGTTACGTGGTCGTAGTGGTCGTCAAGGTGATCCGGGAAGCTCACAATTTTACGTAGCCCTAGATGATAACTTAATGCGTCTTTTTGGTAGTGAACGTATTGCTAAAATGATGGATAAAATGGGTTTAAAAGAAGGAGAAGTTATCCAGCATTCCATGATCTCCAAATCTATTGAGCGAGCTCAGAAAAAAGTTGAAGAAAATAATTTTGGTATTCGTAAGCGATTATTAGAATACGATGATGTGATGAATGCTCAAAGAGAAGTTGTTTACAAAAGACGTTACAACGCCTTATTTGGAGACAGATTAAGTGTTGATATTGCAAATATGATATTTGATACCGCTGAAGTAATTACTGAAGACAATAAAGCAGCTCAAGATTATAAAAATTTTGAATTTGAATTAATACGGTATTTTTCAATTAGCTCACCGGTAAACCAAAGTGAATTTGAGAACATGAATCCGCAAGAAATTGCAGGTGTTGTTTACAAATCTGCACTCAAACATTACCAAGAGAAAATGGTTAGAAATGCTGAAATCGCATTTCCGGTAATCAAAAATGTGTACGAAACCCAAAAAGACCAATACAAACGTATTTTAGTCCCTTTTACTGATGGTGTTAAAAACTTAAATGTTGCTACCGATCTAGAAAAAGCCTACACAACAGAAGGAAAACAATTAATTCAAGATTTTGAGAAAAATATTTCACTAGCAATTATCGATGATGCTTGGAAAACACATTTACGTAAAATGGATGAATTGAAACAATCTGTTCAACTAGCTGTTCATGAGCAAAAAGATCCCTTACTAATTTATAAGTTTGAAGCTTTTGAATTATTTAAAGAAATGATTGTGAAAGTAAATAAAGATGTGATCTCTTTCTTGTTTAAGGGAGAATTACCACAAAAAAACCAACAACAAATTAGAGAAGCTCGTCAAGTAAAAGCTAATCGAAGTTTAAAAGAACAAAAGGATGAAATACAAAATTTAGACGAACGAGCATCCATTTCTAGAGCAGCTGGACAAACCCAACGTCAGCAACAACAGGTAACAGAAACTATTGTAAGAGAACAACCAAAGATTGGCAGAAACGATAAAGTTACCATCAAAAATGTTATGAGTGGAGAGAATAAAACGTTGAAGTACAAACAAGCCATTCCATTAATTAATAAAGGAGAATGGGTCTTGGTTGATTAATCCATTTAAATAGGAACATCATCAATACAGAGAGAGTTCCTTTTTTTTGGTCTAATGATTTATTTAGTTGTCCTTTTTTAAGACCGATCGTAATTTAACTACTATCATATAAAATAGAAAAGCGATTAAACCGACAAAAAAACCAGTTAATAACTCTGTGGCTATAGTTGGAATTAGATGAAAAAAATCATGAATTTGATGAATATTGTGAACAAAAATACCTCCACCCACTAACAACATTGCAAGTGTTCCAATGATTCCTATTACCTTGATTATTTTAGGTAAAACCCAAACCAATCCTTTTCCTGTTTTTAAGTAAAATATTTTTTTAACTCCTTTAAGTTGTTCTGAAATTTTTATCAAATAAAAACCTGCGTCGTCTATCCTGACCAATAAAGCAACAAGTCCGTAAACTCCCAATGTTGCAATAATCGATATAAATGTTACTACAGCAATCTGAGTTATTAAATTAGAATCTACCACCTCCCCTAACGCTAGCATAATAATTTCAAGAGATAAGATGAAATCTGTAAGAATAGCTGATTTTACTTTTTCTTTTTCAACTTTTAATAATTCATTATCTGTTTTAACTTCATCAACATCAATACGATGTCTTTCTTTATAAAAAAAAGTATGAATAATCTTTTCGACACCCTCAAAACTTAAATATACCCCCCCTATTAATAATATTGGAACAATTAACTGAGGTATAAATGCACTTAATAAAAAAGCGAATGGTAGAATAATTAATTTGTTAATAAAAGAACCTTTTGTGATGGCCCATATAACCGGTAATTCTCTTGATGCTCTAAAATTAGAAGCTTTTTCGGCTCCAACTGCTAAATCGTCACCTAAAATCCCTGCAGTCTTTTTAGTGGCGACCTTTGTCATTAAGGCAATATCGTCCATTAACAATGCTATATCATCTAAAAGTGCAAAAAATCCCGACATAGAATACTAATTAGCTCTTTTTTTATATTTTTTTAAAAATTCTCCTTTTGGAGTTCCTTCATCAAATGAGCTCCCCTTTAAAAGAAATCTTGTTTTATTTCTTGCATCTTCGTTACTCATATCCTCATATTCCATGCGGTAAACAGCGCTAAATAAATGAGCCCTTCCGGCACCATGATAACAGTGTATCAGTACTGGATAATTATCTGGATCATCCATGATTTCTAAAAAAGAGTCTATAGTTTCTTGACTTGGTACTTGATGAGAACCCACATTAAAATAAGCAACTCCATCTATATTCTCTACAGCTTTTTTTTCAGCGAGTAACTCTTCCGGAATTTCAGGGTTGTTGATAGTATCCGTAGTTCCAGGAAATCTTAAATCAATTATACTTTTTATATGGTATTTTTTAGTATAATCTTCTATTTTATTTGGAGGTATAACTCCAGATTTATAAACTTTATTTTCCGTTATTTCCTTGAAATTATAATTGATATTCACATCGTAAACATACTTTCCAACAAGAACTAATGTGACTATAAATACAACTCCTAATACTTTTTTTTTCATAATTTAAATAATTATTATTTATTTGGATTTCCAAGTTTTTTATTAATGATTCTGTCAAAATAATCTGCTACAAAAGTTTTGGTGACAAGCTCCAAAGAATCCATTTTTTCGTTTGATTCATCAATCAAATTATTCTTGAGATTTTTATCACCTATATCATAAAATCCAGTGGCTTTTTCTCCATCAAAATAACATATATAATCTTCTTGTTGCAAAACATATCCTGAGGAACTGTAATTAATAGCAAATGGATTAACAACTGTATCGTTTAACAAACTCCTTCCCCAACTCCTAAAAGGTTGATCATACCCAATCAAATCTACTAGGGTTGGATAAATATCAATTTGCTGAGCTAATTCTTTATTAACTCCTTTTAAGCTGTTATCAGGTTTATAAAATAAAATAGGAATTGCAGTTCTGTTAACTGTTTCGTAATAAACTTCATAGGTAGTTTTATTTCCATGATCTCCGGTAATTACAAATATGGTATTATCAAACCAATCTTCTTCTTTAGAAGCTTCAAAAAACTTTTTAAATGAAAAATCAGTATAACCTATACATTGATGCATTTGGTTATTATTCGATGGGAATTTCCCTTCATATTCTTTAGGGATTTTGTAAGGCTCATGAGAACTTACTGTAAAAATTGTACTAAAAAAAGGTTCCTTCTTTTTATCTAGTACTCCTTTTGTATACTCCAAAAACTTTTCGTCCCATATACCCCACGTACCGTCAAAATCGTCATCATTAGCATATTCAGTTCTTCCGTAATAATGATCAAAGCCTAAAATATTACCAAAGCCGAGAAAACCCATAGATCCATTAGCAGCCCCATGAAAAAACGAGGTATCATAATCTATATCATTTAAAATTGAAACGATAGACTCAATTTCTTGTTTTGAAAAAGGAGACGAAGTAAATGCATCTTTAAATGATGGGATTCCTGCTAATACAGACGACATTCCATGTATAGATTTGTAACCATTCGCAAATGCATTCGGATATATAAGACTATGATTCGCTAAAGAGTCAATAAAAGGAGTGTAACTTATAAAGTCTTTAATCCCCATATCTTTATTAAAAGCCCCTGAATACTCTCTTCCAAAACTTTCCGTAATAATTACTATAATATTTGGCGTGGATTTTTGGTTAACATCATACTGTTTAATTGGCTGAATTAAATGATTTATTTCATCTTTACTTACCTTATAATTTACTTTTTTAAAGGTATTTTTAAACAAGGTTCTTATAAATGCAAAAGGAGTATTTAAAACGAAATCTGCTTGTTTGATTTGAGTTACGTGACGATTGGCATCAACTAAATTGATAGGTCTTGTACTTTCTTTAAAATCTCCTCCCCTAATACCTCCTATACTCAGTACTGTTATTAAAATAATCATTAAAACAGATGAGGCGTAATAGTAAGTAGGTTTAATAACTAATGATTCTCTTTTAACATTATATTTCTTGTAGAGATATATCCAAAAAAATGAAACTAAAATAAAAAGAAAAAGAACGTGCCAGTAAGTGATTAAGAATCTTAACAACATTCCTGTTATGTGATTTTCATCCTTCAGTACATTTATTACTGAAATAGTAGTTCGACTAAAATTATATTTATAATAGATAAAATCTACAAAATTTAAAGAATAGGCGATGAGATTACTTAAAAAATATACATAAAAAAGAAATCGTTGATAAGTGGCAGTTTTACTAAATTTAAGAGGCAGTAAAGACAATAAAATAAAAAGTGAATTTACATAAAGAATGGCTGTTGTATCAAAAGCAAAGCCATAGTAATACAATCTAAAAAATTCATAAGTAGTTTCAACCCCCAATAAAGAATAATTATAAATCAAAAAAAGTACTCTAGCAATAAAGTAAAAAAGGTATGCTAACAACAACCTATAAAAAAGCACTTTGTATTCTCGTATTCTAAAAATCGATTCCATTTACGTATATAATTTGCAAAATAACATCTTTTTTATATTATTTACTAATTACATCTGATTTGAGTACCTTTAACTATTCTTTATGTTTAGTTATGCAAAAAATTAATAAAATATTCTTTTGGATTCTTGGTGCATTAGTAGGCTTAACTCTATTAACCATTTTCGTAGGTTGGCCAATACTAAAATCTCAAACTAAAAAAAATAGTCCAGAACAGATTGTTACATATACGCAGGAAGATATTGAGATCAGCACTTTATACAGTAGTCCGGGTAAAAAAGGTAGAATCATTTTCGGCAAATTAGTACCTTATGATGTTGTCTGGAGAACAGGTGCTAACGAACCTACATCGTTTACTACAAATAAAGATCTGGTTATCGATAATAAGGATTTGCCAAAAGGTACATACTCACTGTGGACTATACCCAGAGAAACATCCTGGGATATAATTTTCAATTCAGAAATGAACCATTGGGGTGTAAAATTTTCTGATCAAACTGCCAACCGAGATCCGAAGCACGATGTTTTGACAACAACCGTTATTCCTTCAAAAAGCTTAACAGTTACCGAAAATTTTACAATTTCTTTTTCGGAATCAAATAACAATATACTTATGATGTTAGCGTGGGACACTACTGTAGTTCCGGTATTATTACAAAAAAAATAAAATGACTAAAAAGAAAGCAAAAATAACTGCTTTAAATGAAAAAGAAGGGGTATCACAACCTAAATCCCTGAGCGAAAAGGTAGCTTCTACCTTAAAGAAAAGAAGAAAAAAAGTACCTTCTGCTAACGATTTAATAAAGGGTGTTTTAAAAAAAGACAAAACTTCATTGAGTCGTGCGATTACTTTAGTAGAAAGCACCAACAAAAATCACCAAAAACAGGCAAGAAAAATAATAGAAGCTTGCTTACCTCATGCAAACAAATCTATTAGGATTGGGATAACTGGTGTGCCTGGAGTAGGCAAGAGTACGTTTATTGAACAGTTTGGAAAATTAATTGTTCAGAAACAATTAAACGTAGCGGTATTAGCAGTTGATCCTAGTAGTTCTATTAGTGGAGGAAGTATTATGGGTGATAAAACTCGAATGGAAGATTTAGTAAAAGAATCTAATGCTTTTATTAGACCTTCAGCATCAGGCGACTCCTTGGGCGGAGTAGCCAAAAATACAAGAGAAGCTGTCCTATTGTGTGAAGCAGCTGGATACAATGTCATTTTAATAGAAACTGTTGGTGTAGGTCAAAGTGAAACAGTTGTTCATTCTATGACTGATTTTTTTTTATTGTTAAAACTAGCTGGTGCTGGTGATGAATTACAAGGTATTAAAAGAGGAATCATAGAAATGGCCGACAGTATTATCATAAATAAAGCAGATGGAGATAATATAACTGCTGCAAAAATGGCAAAAACTGAATTTAATAGAGCACTTCACTTATATCCAAATAAAGGTAATAACTGGGATCCAAAAACTTTAACTTGCAGTGCCTTAAATAACGAAGGAATTTCGAATATATGGGAATTAATTCAAAAATATATTTCCATCACAAAAGCTAATGGATATTTTCAGCAAAAAAGAAAAGAGCAAAATAAATATTGGATGCTTCAAACCATTGAAAACGCACTAAAAAGTGATTTTTATAATCATCCAAAAATTAAAGAAGAATTAAAAAAACAACTAATTCTTATGGAAGATAATAAGCTAACTCCTTTTGAAGCTGCAAATTATTTATTAACTATAAATGATTAAAAAATGTTTGAGTTTACCATAATTGTTCCTGTATACAATGAAGAATTAAACTTAAAACGAGTTGAAAAAGAATTACTATCATTTATAAAAATTGCCAAAAAAGAAACAACCATATTATTTATAAATGATGGTTCTACAGATAATAGTCAACAAATAATTGAAGATATTTGCCAAAAGAATATAGAATTTAGATTCATACATTTTAAAAACAATAAAGGTTTGAGTGCTGCTCTAAAAGCTGGATTTGAAAATGTTGATACCCCTTTATTAGGTTATATAGATGCAGATCTTCAAACTTCACCCAAAGATTTTAATATCCTTTTAAATCACACAGAACATTATGATTTAGTAACAGGTATACGTACTCAAAGGAAGGACTCTCTTATTAAAAAAATATCTTCAAAAATATCGAATAAGATTAGAACTATTTTCACAAAAGATGGCATAGAAGATTCTTGTTGTCCATTAAAAATTATTAAAACAGATTGTGCAAAAAAAATTCCAATGTTTAAGGGGCTTCATCGTTTCCTGCCGGCAATGGTATTATTACAAAAAGGTGCCGTTTTACAAATTCCCATTCAACATTATCCAAGAATAGCGGGTAAAACTAAATTTGGAATAAGGAATAGATTATTAGGTTCAATTACCGATTGTTTTGCTTATTTATGGATGAAAAAAAAATATATAAATTATGAAGTGATAAAAAAAGGATGAACGATTACTTTATTTATTCTATTGGTTTAATTGCACAATTACTTTTTTCACTGAGATTATTGATACAATGGCTATTTTCAGAAAAAGAAAATAAAGCAGTTACTCCTGTTCTTTTCTGGATAGTAAGTTTAATCGCATCTTTCCTTTTTTTTATTTACGGCTACCTTAGAAATGATTTTGCAATTATGCTAGGTCAATTTATTACTTATTACATTTATATTAGGAATTTACAACTACAAAATCAATGGAATAGATTACAAAAAGGAATCAAAATTGGATTTATTAATTTTCCATTAATAGTCTTATTAATTGCATTTCTTAAAGGAGAATTTAATTTTTCACAGCTCTTTAATCGTAATTTTATTCCCTTTTGGCTATTAGCTTTAGGAATTATTTCACAACTAATCTTCACATTACGATTTATAATTCAATGGATAATTTCAGAGAAAAATAAATTCTCACAATTACCAAATACCTTTTGGATTTTAAGTATCGTAGGGTCTGTATTAATTTTAATTTATTCTATTTTCAGAAAAGATCCTATTTTATTTATTGGGCATGCCTTTGGGATTATAATTTATTGTAGAAATTTAATAATTTTAAAAAACCATAATTAAATTTTTTTTTGAACAATTAATTGAAGTTTGTAAAAGCCCCAAGCAATTAGACCACCAAATAAAAATCCAGTTAATACATCTAAAGGGTAATGTACACCTACATAAATTCTACTGTAACCAACTAAAAAGGACCATAATAACAAAATAAATGGCAGGTAATAGTATTTTTTTCGAAGAATTAAACCTATGTATACTGCTATAACCATAGAATTAACAGCATGACCAGAGAAAAAACTATAAACACCCCTTTTCTCGACAACCATTCTCATTAGACCCTCTAAATCTTGATTCGCCCAAGGGCGTAATCTTTGAAATCCATTTTTAAATAAATTTGCTAATTGATCTGTTGAAGCTATCATCAATCCGGCAACTACCAAAACAATTATAGTTTTTTTTAATCCATAATTTTGATATACTAAATACAAAAGAAATAAGTACAAGGGGATAAATGTAAGTTTATTGGTAATTACTCTCCAAAATGTATCCCAAGATTCACTTCCTAAATTGTTAAGAAATAGAAAAAGCTCAGTGTCATATTTAATTATTTCCTCAATCATTTTCGTAAGAAGCTACTTCTTTATCGTAAAATTCACTGGCTTCTTTTATTGCTGTTTCTGTTTCTTTTTCCAACTCCATCTGATCCTCTTTATCAAACTCTTCTAACCACTCTACCTCGTCATTTTCAAGATTGATAATAAAACGTGGAAATTGAGTATGCACAACAAAAATAGCGTCAGGATATTGGGTGTTATCACCTAATATAAATTTTGGAAGTGTCATAATTATTTATTTAAATTAAGTACAAATTTACAAATTAAAAATTGAGCCATTACGTAGGTCGTCATAATTAATATTGGATAAAATGATTGTTTCTCATAAAATAAGTTTAATGCTAAAATGGTATCTGAAGTTATAAATATAAGGACTCCAAACAATAGAAGTAGTGAGGTTTTAGTTCTTGATTGTAAAAACAACAATAGAGAAACTACTCCCAAAAATGATATGGTCATCGCATAGATAATTACAGGAATTTTCATGGATCCTAATCCATCATACAAAACATTGATTAAAATTAAAAAAAGTAACAGATATGGAATTCCTGCAATCATAAAATCTTTTAATTTAATTTCTAACAGAATTTTAAAAACCATAATAATATAAAATACATGAGCTATTAAAAAAAATATTAGACCCAAAATAAAATATAACTCTCCTGAACCGAGTAAAAATAAATCTCCAAATAAACTAAATAGTAAACCCAAAACGAAAAAGAGGTTATCCGATTTCTTATTTAAATAATAATAACCGAATAAAGTTGTCATCAACATGGGTTTTGCTAAATAAATCATCCATTGTTTTTCAAGATAGATTCCAAAAAAATCAATCAAACTAAATATAATAAATGCAATTAACGGTAATTTTCTATACATTTTTCGATAAGCTTTTAGTTAGAATCATTTTATTAGATAAATGATTAAATCTAATAAATAGCAATAGACCAGATGCGGTAAGTCCTGCTAATAAGCCTATCCAAATACCAGTACTTTTATATTCGGTATACATACTTAAATAATAAGAAATTGGAAAACCTATAACCCAATACGAAATAAATGTAATTAATGTAGGTATTAACACATCCTGCATTCCCCTCAAAGCCCCTAATGCTATTACTTGGATAGTGTCTGAAATTTGAAAAATAGCTGCTATAATCAACAAGGTTTTTGCTATTTCTAATACCTCATAGTTATCGAATATTTTTGAAGGATCATCGAAATCTAAATACAATTTTGGAAGTATATCATTAAATATCAAAAATAGAGATGCAAAAATAATGGCAAATAAAATAGCAATCAAAAATATTGAAAAAGCTATTCGTCTTAATTCAGCATATTTATTTAAACCCATTTGATTCCCTACTCGAATCATAGCCACAACACTTAGACCCATAGCTACCATAAAAGTCATAGAAGATAAGTTCAAGGCAATTTGATTAGCAGCTTGTGGATTTTTTCCTAAAATACCTGACAACCATATTGCAGCGGTAAAAATAGCAACTTCAAAAAACATCTGCATTGCAGATGGAAAACCAAGATTGAAAAGTTTATTGATCAT
>ENA-UZWX01004850-UZWX01004850.1-metagenome-genome-assembly--contig:-Day-4---50m-contig-4850_pt1 | contig 10212 bp, 10 predicted proteins | sample MGYA00260347_ERZ794907 | MGnify/ENA metagenome assembly ERZ794907 | reverse complement strand
AGGTCGGTCAGCAGCAAGAGTGGCGCCGCAGATGTGCTTGAGGCCGCGGGCGTTAATCTTAGTTTGAAGGCAGAGCAAGTTGCTACATGTGTCGATCAGATAGGATTAGGCTTTATGTTTGCACCTTCTCATCACAGCGCCATGAAATACGCTATTGGACCCAGGAAAGAGCTAGGATTAAGAACTATCTTTAATATTCTTGGCCCTATGACTAATCCTGCTGGAGTCAAGCGGCAGCTCATAGGCGTCTACGATAAGTCTCTCTGTCGCCCGATGGCAGAGGTTCTTGGGAGACTAGGCGCTAAGCATATAATGGTGGTTCATTCAGCAGACGGACTGGATGAAATCAGTATTGCAGCTGAAACCTATGTTGCCGAGTATAAAGACGGGTCCCTTGATGAATATGTGCTGTTACCGGAAAGCTATTTTACTGAAAGGCAGAGTTTAGATGGCTTATCTGTGGAAAATGCATCCGACTCATTGGAGTTAATTTTATCTGCGTTTAACGGAGATGCTAAAAAAGCTCAAGATTTAATTGTATTGAATTCTGGAGCCGCTCTTTATGTGTCTGGGTTTGCCAGCACAATACAAAAGGGTATTGATTTAGCGCGACAAGCTATAGATACAGGTATGGCTAGCGAAAAGATGTCGGAGCTGATAGCTCTGACAAATGATCTTTAGATTTTACAAAGAAGAGACTGCAATGAATTTAGAAACCCCAACAATTCTGAAGAAGATTCTAGCGCGAAAGCAGCAGGAAATTATAGAGAATTCCGCGTTAATCTCGCAGTCAGAATTAATAGAAAAAATAACTCTAGGGTCTCCGCCGAGAGGTTTCGCTAATGCAATATCTGCAAAAATAGAGTCAGGCGAAGCGGCTGTAGTTGCTGAAATCAAGAGGGCATCTCCCAGCAAAGGTGTTATTTGTGAAAATTTTGATCCGGAATCTATTGCTAAGAGCTATCAGTTGGGTGGCGCTTGCTGTTTATCTATCCTTACCGATGTAGACTTCTTTCAGGGATCAAATGAGTACTTGAAAGTGGCGAGAAGAGCTTGTCAGTTACCTGTTATTCGAAAGGATTTCATTATTGACGAATACCAAGTGTATGAAGCTCGTGCTATGGAGGCAGACTGCATATTGCTCATTGTGTCAGCCTTAAGCGCCGAAAGCTTAAGCAAGCTCCATGACCTTTCTTTGTCACTTGGTATGGATGTATTGATTGAAGTCCATAATGAGCAGGAGTTAGAGGTGGCCCTACCTCTAAATAACTCTATCATAGGTATCAATAACCGTAATTTGCATACCTTTGATGTTTCCTTGGAAAATACCCTGTGCCTGTTAGATAAAATCCCAAAAGCAACAATCATCGTGACCGAAAGTGGCATCCACTCCCAATCAGATGTGCGCTTAATGCGGAGCAAGAACGTCAATGGCTTTCTAGTGGGTGAAGCTTTTATGAAAACACCTAACCCAGGCCTAAAGCTCCAGGAAATGTTCCGATAGTGTCTTCTCTTTAATTTATCGCGTGCCGTAGACAACCATTGTTTTTCCAGAAACAGAGATCAGGCCTTGTGATTCTAGTTCTTTAAGCACTCGACCAACCATTTCTCTGGAACAAACTACAATACGACCAATTTCTTGACGGGTGATTTTAATTTGCATGCCATCTGGATGCGTCATAGCGTCAGGTTGCATGCATAGATCATGGAGAGTCCTTGCTACGCGTCCAGTGACATCTAAAAATGCCAGACTACTAGCCTTTTTTGTGGTCTCTTTGAGGCGATTTGTGATTTGTTTCGTGAGGGCGAACATAAATTCAGGATTCGTATCACTAAGTTCTCTGAATTTGGAGTAACTGATCTCACAGATCTCACAATCAGTTTTTGCTTTAATCCATGCACTTCGAACGCCATCTTCAAAAAGACCCATCTCGCCGAAAAACTCTCCTGCATTTAAGTACGTGATGACCATCTCTTTATTATTTTTTTGCTCTTCGACTAGAACGCACACTGTTCCTTTCACGACATAATAGAGAACGTCCGCTTTGTCTCCAGCATAAATAATGGTGCTTTTGCTAGGGTATCTGCGCCGATGACACTTGGATAGGAAAAAGTCTAGATTTTCGATTGGTGGTGTGGGCAAAAAGGTCATTCTAAATCTCCTGAAGAGTTACTTAAGGGCTTCCGTACCCAAAAGAGCGTACTAGTTAACAACTATTATGTTAAATAGTATAGAATTTATTCATTTATGCAAGTTATTTTTTTGCGATATTTTGCTCAAAAAAAAGGGACCCTATGAAGGGTCCCTTGAAAAATCCTTTAGCAAGGATTAAGAGGGGTTTGGTTAAAACTAAGAATCTGGTTGTCTTTCCTTGATTATTTAAATATCAAGGAAATTAAATTTAGTGTTCCTTAGAAGCTTCAGTGTGAGGTGCTTCCAACTTACCGAAATCATCTTTCGCAATTGCAGCACCCGTGATGCCGGCGAAGCCGAGCAGTAAATAAACGAGTGTCATTATCAAGTCCTTTATGGTTTCAGAGCACTATTACCCTGATGCGCACACTATAGGATATTTCAAGGTTATAATTCAAATGCATTTAATGCATTTTATATATGCAAATTTGATATGACCTTTACTGGCTGCGTTGTTTTTTTAAGTGCTAAAAAAAAGGGACCTTAGACAGGTCCCTTTGAAAAAATCCTATGCAGGATTAAGAGGGGTTTGGATCGCGAAACGAATTCTTNNGGTTGACAATATAGATATTTCCCAGACATAATCCAAATGCATTTTTTGCATTAATAATATGCGTTTTGGTAATACCGATAAAGGATCCCAAGATGAACTTACGGAAGTTATCTCGACTTGATTTGAATTTACTGGTTTCTTTACAGGCTCTACTCGAAGAAAAAAGTGTAACTCGAGCTGCCGCTAGACTATTTATCAGTCAACCCGCCATGAGCCGAGTGCTACAGAGGTTAAGAGATCAATTGGATGACCCTCTATTTACTAGAACTGGCAATGAGTTGATTCCAACTCCAAAGGCTCGAGAGTTACAACTTCGGCTTCCACCTTTATTAGATAATATTCTCGACATTGTTAGTGAGGGAGAGTTTGACCCAGCAACCTATGTTGGGGAGATCACGATTGCAGTACCAGAGTTTGTTGCAATTTCATTGATCTCTGAACTGACGCGAGTGCTGACTGATGAGGCGCGCGGTATAGTCCTCTCTGTGTCGAGTGGCATTGAGTCAGTCGAGGGAGACTTAGCTGAAGGTGCTTTAGATTTTGCTATCGATATAGAGAGGGGCATTACTGATGAAATAAATGCGACACCTTTAGCTATGTACACACCCTCGATTTGGATGAGAGAGGGTCATCCTTTGGCAACAAAAGATAAGATGACTCTAGATGAAATTCTCACATACTCTTTTGTTCAATATTATTTGTTAATTTCGAAGAGAGTCAGTGCTAGAAATGATGCCCGTTTTGATAGAGCACTTCGTGGACTTGGTTTAAAGCGGGAAAAGGCTCTAGTGACTAATCAGTTAATGACAGCTATGGAAACCGTTTGTGATACTGATTGCTTAATGGTGGCGACACAAAAAGATCTGGTAACCGAGCGAGAGATGCACAGAATTGTGAGCAAGGCGTTTCCGGAAGAGTTGCCCCATGATGAAAGCATTAACCTGGTGCTGTTGCAGCATCAAAGAACTGCAGAGTCACCTATACATTTTTGGTTGAGAGAAAAGATAATTGAGTTGGTGCAAGAAAAAGACAAGGTCACAAGCTAGGAATTGGTTATATTCTGTAACTACCCTTGGTCATTATTGTTGAAACAAGTGTCATAAATCTCTTTACAGGTGTTGGAAAATCATAGCCCCCTGCGTCCAGCGCTGCCTGGGCATGCCTTTCTTCGTCGGCTAACATTTCTTCAACGACTGCACGGCTCTTAAGATCCTCCTTTGGCAGTTGTTCCAGGTGGCTTTGTAGGTGATCACATACCTGATCTTCAGTCGCAGCAACAAACCCTAAGCTGAGCTTATCGCTTACAATTCCAGCACTGGCACCCATGCCAAAGGAAAGCGCATAAAAAACTGGATTTAACAGACTCGTGCGGCCCCCTAAGTCATTAATTCTATTCTCGCACCAAGCCAGGTGGTCAATTTCTTCACTTGCGGCTTCTTTCATCTGTTCGCGCACATCGGGCAATTTAGCTGTTAGCGCCTGTCCCTGGTAGAGAGCTTGAGCACAAATTTCTCCGGTATGGTTCACTCTCATCAAGCCAATGGCTCGCTCACGCTCACTTTGAGTTAACTCAGCGTCGTCAACCGAATTTGCAGGAGAGGGTCGCTCGGGCAATGGAGCATCAGAGGAGACAGTGCGTAATGCGTCATCAATTTGAGTGATGATCTGATCTAAGACTGAAAGTTTGCGATTATACATTTGATAGGACTCCTCATTACTACCCGTCTATTGTATCGGTTTTTTCATAATATTTTCTAACAAAAAGTGTTGGCATGTACATTATGGCAAAAACGACAATTGCTAGCACCTCGGTGGCAAAGATGTAATTGGGCCAAGGGCCAAAGAAATCTAATAAGGTTGGTGTTATAGGCTTTCTCATGAGATAAAAATAGTTGGCATCTAAGAACAGATTTATGGGAATCAAGCAGAGTATGTAGATATTCAGCCACATAAATGTGACTAAAATTCCCTTGGCTCGTGGGAAGAGTTTGAAAGCAATTAAGTGGTGGATTACTACAATCACCAGACCACAGTGAACAATCCAATACTTAAAGAATCCATAACTTGGAAACCCACCTTCCGGGTCTGGGGTAATAATTGCTTGCAGGGTGCCCGATAAAACAAAGAAGTAAACGATCTCAAAGCGCCTCTGATTGGGAGTCCAAAAAAGGAAGGGAGCGACAAGTGAGAAAAGATTGCAGATTGAAAGTGGTAAACTTTGATCTACATTGAACCTATCAAGCGCTAGAGTTATCGCAGTCCATGCGACGACCGAAAAACATAAAAATAACGAGGATATTCGGGTCACGATTAAGTTTTCCCGATCGCTTAACCGAAGCGCTGTTAGGATAGATAGTCCCAACAAAACGATGAAGACAAATACTGCTACGGCATGTGAGTGACCGAAGGAGGCGAAGGGGATATCGTTACTCAAAAACCCACTGTCACTCAGCATAAACGCTCCCAGTGATGCGGAATCCTATTTACCCTGTTCGCGAGCAATTGCTCGCCAACCAATATCATCACGCAAATAAATATTATCCCAGTGAATTGCACCAGCCAGTTCATACGCGTGGGACTGTGCCTCAGATACCGTATCACCCATTGCCGTTGCGCAGAGCACTCGGCCTCCGCTAGTGACAACTTTGCCATCAGACATGCTCGTGCCCGCATGAAAAACTTTTTTATCTGCGCTCCCTGATATTTCTGATAAACCAGATATTTCATCCCCACCGCGATAACTACCAGGGTAACCACCTGCAGCCAGAACTACGCCAATAGCTGGTCTTGGATCCCATTGTGTGGATTCCTGATCAAGTGCGCCCTCTAAAGCCGCCATACAATGGGACACTAAATCTGACTTTAAACGCAATAATATAGGTTGTGTCTCAGGGTCGCCAAAGCGACAGTTGTATTCGATAACCTTGGGAGTGCCACCTGGCATAATCATCAGTCCAGCGTATAAAAAGCCAGTATAGTCATTGCCTTCAGCGGCCATACCCCTAACCGTTGGGTATATCACTTCATCCATAATTCGTTGATAGATTATCTCGTCGACTACTGGGGCGGGCGAATAAGCGCCCATCCCGCCGGTATTGGGTCCGGTATCGCCATTGCCCGCGCGTTTATGATCTTGACTCGTTGCCATCGGTAATACGTTTTTACCATCAACCATCACAATAAAGCTGGCTTCTTCACCATCTAAAAACTCCTCAATGACCACTCGACTTCCGGCTTCACCAAAGGCATTGCCAGCAAGCATGTCACGTACAGCTTCTTCAGCCTCGGCCATAGTCATGGCGACAATTACACCTTTTCCAGCTGCCAAACCATCAGCCTTGACCACAATGGGAGCACCCACCTGTTGCAAGTAGTTAAGAGCAGCATCAATCTCAGTGAAGTTTCCATAGCTAGCAGTTGGAATTTTCTGACGCTCTAAGAAGTCTTTTGTAAAAGCCTTAGAACCTTCTAGTTGAGCTGCACCACGGGAGGGGCCAAAGATAGGTAAGTCCCGAGACTGAAAATAATCAACAATACCATCGACCAAGGGTTGTTCAGGACCAACTATTGTTAAACCAACATCGTTATTTTCGGCAAAATCTGCCAAGCCAGAAAAGTCTCCCACTGACAGGCTAACGTTTTCCAGTTTTGCCTCCATTGAGGTGCCTGCATTGCCTGGTGCGACAAAAACTGTACCCACATTATCCGATTGTGAAGCCTTCCAAGCCAGTGCGTGCTCACGACCACCGGATCCAATAACCAGAACGTTCATTGTGTTTTATCCAAGCAAAATAGAAGTCCAAAATTATACCAGACTGCACGGGAATGAGAGTAGAAAAAGCCAATGGCAACTGTTCACAAAGTCGTGCTAGGGTGCAGGTAAAGATAACAATCTGAATTTAAGCATAGATCGTAACTACTCTTATAAAAAATCTATAAAAAAGGAACACCCTATCTCTAGTTTAGTCCCCTCCACAGGGCCAACCATTATGTGGTTTCGCCAAGACCTTAGACTCGCGGACAACCCAGCATTAGTTGATGCTTGTGGTCGCGGTGAAATTATTCCTATTTATATCCTTGATGATGAGAACGCTGATAGCTGGAAGATAGGTGGAGCGAGCCGATGGTGGTTGCATCATGCTCTGGAAGATCTAAACAGATCTCTTAATCAGGGTTTACAGCTCTATAAAGGAGAGGCGAGTGCTATATTGTCTGACCTAGCACACCAAACTGGTGCTGAAGCCATAGTTTGGAACCGCTGTTACGAACCTTGGCGTATCGCACGGGATGCTAAAATTAAATCTGCTCTAAAAGATCAGGGGCTTGATGTCCAGAGTTTCAATGGCTCTCTTCTTTGGGAGCCCTGGCAAGTGCTGAAAAAAGATAGTACTCCTTATAAAGTATTCACGCCTTATTATCGTCGCGGTTGCCTTTCTGCCATTGCTCCACGGCAACCTATACCTATCCCTGGAAGGATAAATATCTCAAAAACTAGTAATCACTCACTCCGGTTAGAGGATTTGAGTTTGCTCCCAAAAATTAATTGGGATGAGGAGATGAATGCGCGATGGGATATCAGTGAAGCCGCTGCTCACACGCGACTCGATGAATTTGTTATGGATGATTTACAAGACTACCGTGAAGGGCGTAACTTTCCTAACAAACCCAATGTATCACGGCTCTCACCCTACCTGCATTTCGGCCAAATATCGCCGAATATCGCTTGGCACCGAGCATCCGAAGCCGGTGCCTTTGTTACAAATGAGCAAAGCCTAGATACTTTTTTGAGCGAGTTAGGCTGGCGTGAGTTTTCAAACTACTTGCTCTATCATTTTCCTAAATTACCAACAGATAACTTGCAGGCACGTTTTGATCTTTTTCCTTGGGCAGAAAATACTGATGCTGACTTAAAGGCTTGGCAGCGGGGTAATACAGGTTACCCATTGGTAGATGCTGGTATGCGTGAACTCTACAACACAGGGTATATGCATAACCGTGTGAGAATGGTGGTTGGCTCGTTCTTAGTCAAAAATTTACTGGTACACTGGCACCATGGGGAACGATGGTTTTGGGATTGTTTGGTGGATGCGGATCTTGCCAGTAACAGTGCAAGCTGGCAGTGGATTGCGGGCTGTGGTGCTGATGCCGCACCCTTCTTTAGAATTTTTAATCCCATCACCCAAAGTGAAAAGTTTGATAAGCAGGGTGCCTATATTCGTCGCTATGTACCAGAACTAGCCAATTTGCCAGACAAATATATTCATGCTCCTTGGCTGGCACCATCGGAGATTCTTATGGCAGCAGGAGTAGGTATTGGTATTGATTATCCGGCACCCATAATTGACATTAAAGAGTCGAGAGAACGGGCACTTGCGGCTTTTGCGGTAACAAAAGTCCAACCCTCAGAGATATAATGAGGATAGAATTTTAACGGAGTATCGGTATGTATTTTGGGAGTGATAATCAAACCGGCGCATCTCCCAAAGTACTAGGGATGTTAGCTGAGGCTAACAATGAGTACAGCCATGGCTATGGTGATGACCGTTGGACTGATCAAGCCATAGAGGCATTAAAAGCCTTATTTGAATGTGATTTAGAGGCATATTTTGTAGCCACTGGCACAGCGGCAAATTCCTTAGCGTTGTCATGCATGGTGCAACCCTGGGAAGCAATTCTTTGCCATGATAGCGCCCATATCATTCTTGATGAGTCCACTGCTCCTGAGCTCTTCACAGGCGGAGCACGAATGCTTTCGGTTTCTAATGGCCAAGGTAAAATTACCCCAGAACATCTAGAAAATTATTTTCAGACAATCGGTACGGACTACCCTCATAACGTGCGAGCTACGGCTTTAAGTATTGCACAAGCGAGCGAATCAGGCCTCGTTTACACACCAACAGAAATTTCAGCATTGAGTAGAGTTGCCAAAGGCAATGGTCTGTCTATTCACATGGATGGCGCAAGATTTGCCAACGCTGTCGCTTCCCAGCAGGTCACACCTGCGGAATTATCGTGGAAGGCGGGAGTGGATGTGCTTTGCTTGGGTGCCACCAAATGTGGTGCGCTTTGTGCTGAGGTCGTTATATTTTTCAATAAAGAGTTAGCCAAGACCTTTATCCACCGGCGGAAGCGCGGAGGCCATTTATTATCTAAAGGCCGAGTGTTTGGGGCACAAATGGTCGGCTGGCTGCAAGACGATCATTGGCTTGAGCTTGCTAAACACGCCAATACTCAAGCAGCTAAGCTCGCTGAGACAATAAATGGTATTGATGGCTTGCAGCTTGTCTGGCCAGTGGAGTCAAATGAGCTGTTTGTTGTCATGCCCAAAGNNCCTAATGTCACTCTGCAAGACGATCAGCAATTTGCGCGACTAGTGACGTCTTTCGCTACCCAAGATTCTCACCGTCAAGAATTCTCTGAGCTCATTCGGGGCTATTTTATCAGTTGAGTTATCACTAAAAGTCTATACATTTGTTCATGGGCAAAAATAGAGTCTATAGTTAAGTAGAAACGCTATTTCTCTTTTTTAGCCTACCTCGTGTTTAAAAGGACTTAAAATGCTAGATATTTTGTTTGCTAGAACCTTTCTTATTGTCGGTATGATGCTCTGTCTCACTGCAGTTACTGCCAAAGTTAATCGATATTTTGAAACAGCATTTGAAATGTGGGCAACGTTCATTATCTCGTTGTTATTATTGTTTCTTATCTTTGGTTTTGCAGGATCTTATCCTCTTAATATTATTATAGTGGCTGCGTTTTCCTTAGTGATTGGATGGGAGATTGGTCCGGCTATTGAGCATTTTGGAACACGGTATAAACTACGTATGCATCTTAAAGATAGAGGCGTTGTTCTGAAAAAAGGTGAAAAAGCTACAGAACAACAAATACAAGAATTTTCAGCCGCATTTGACAGAGACACCTACCACAAGGAATGGCAAAACATAATCTTTCAAGCGGTTATGGGTACGGCCCTTGCTATCGTATCAACTGCATCTGTGGTATTTTTTACCGACATTGATTTTGGCTTCCTTGGCGGCTTTTTGCTCATAAGTCTCATTATTTTGATTATGATGAACTTAATTAACATCATTTTTATAAAATCTAAGTTTGTTTCTTTAATGAGAGCCTATGTAGGTGCTGTGATTTTCACCTTATACCTCTTATACGATTTTAATCGGCTCGAGAAATTTGCAGGTGATGAAAGTTGGGCAACGGCAATTGAAATATCGGTTAATATCTATCTAGACATTATAAATTTATTTATGGATTTATTAGAGATTCTGTCCGAGTCAAATTAAGATGAACAGTCAAAGCCCGACTGCTAACAGTTTACTCAGTTTCGCTTCGTTACATATTTCAGGAAACTATTAATCAGCCCCTTAAATGGGCGTTATGTCACCGTTAACAAATACTAATATGTTATCTACGAAGTTGCTCCCTATCGGCAAACATTGTTAATCTGTTG
>ENA-UZWX01018821-UZWX01018821.1-metagenome-genome-assembly--contig:-Day-4---50m-contig-18821_pt1 | contig 10235 bp, 19 predicted proteins | sample MGYA00260347_ERZ794907 | MGnify/ENA metagenome assembly ERZ794907 | reverse complement strand
CCACTGTGGCCACTGCAAACTTTTTTGCTTTTTTTGCAAAATAGTTGCCTCTAGACTTTTTTATGTCAATCTTTTTTCGTATATTAGTACTGTAATTAAAAACAAACAAACATTATGAAAAACTATTCTTACACCCGTAAAAACGACAACTATGCTGGTAAGGTTTCTTACTACCAGGCTATGCTGTCTAATGCTGTTACCGATCTTAATATTGAAAAGATCAAGTTCTATACTACTAAGCTTGAGTATTTTGTCAATCGTCAGATTGCATGCTCTGCTAAGTTGGACCAATCTATGGCTTACGAGTCTATCTAATTGTTAATAACTTTTAGCAAAATAAGTCCACGAATACTTTTTTATATCAAATAAAATTCGTATATTAGTACTGTAATTAAACACATACCCATTATGAAAAACACCATCAATATCAACTGTCAATACTACGAGAACAAAGCCTTTTATGAAGGTGGAGAAGCTTGGAAGCCCAAAGGTGGCCATGTATTTACAATTGAAATGGATGCCGATCTTATTATGTACTGTAACGATGCAGGGTCTATCTTTAGTAAGATGGTTGAAAGCCACAATACTGATCTTGAGAGATTCAAATATATAGACTATGACATTATCTTCCACAAGCCTACTCAATTGGGTACTGTTGAAGAATTCCTTAAATTAAACTCGGAGATTGAGGAAACAAACGCTTAATTCTCCATATAACTAATACATTAAAAACAACTGATTTTATGCCACAGATTCAAACCCTTTCAAACGAGATTATTACTAATCGTAAAGCGGAGACCCGCAATTCTCAATCACTACGTAAAACCGTAGCTATCCGAGAGATCAATCTTATTAATGATACAACTATTGAGTATCAAGGTAAACGACTAGAGATCACTAAAGAGGCTTTTAAAGGCCTGATGAAAATGATCGGTATGTCACAGACCTTCGCTAAGAAGTTCGAAAATCTATTTAACCCAGAAGCTAAAGCTCAATTCATTAATACTATGAAGAACGCAATGGCATCTCAGTTAAACGAAATGACTATTATCCTATCACCTACTACTAAGAAGGTTGTGGGATTCACAAAACTAGCTACCGATCTTATTTCACATGATCGTTTTATCGGTCTTGCTGATCGTCTAGTAGATCAAAATGGATTTGAAATCGCTAACTGGGGTGTAGATGCCACTAAAGGTTCTGTAACCGTTAACGCTTTTAACCCAAATGCTAACTTTGGAGTACAAGGTTTGGACAACGAGGTCTTTACTGCAGGTATTACCATGAAGAACTCACCTCTTGGTGGTATTCAAGTTATGCCATACGTAAATCGTCTATGGTGTGCTAACGGTTGTACAACTGCTATGGCTTCTGAATCTTATGCCCTTAAAGATCTCTCTGGAGACTCTATGGAAAAGTTCTTCGAGCACATGTCTCAATTACGTAAGAACAAGTTTATTCCTACTGGATTCCAAGATAAAGTTAAGGCTGCTATTAACACTCCCGCTTCAATGCGTGAAATGTCATGGGCACATAATCAAATTAAGCGTCACGTTGGTGATAAGGCTGACAATTGGATTCCACTAATGGAGAACGAGGCTGCTTATACTAAGGCTAATATTGGCATCTCTGATGCTAAGGCTGCTAAATCTAATCAGTCAATCTGGTCAGTAGTAAATGGTATGACACACGTTGCTACCCACGCTCCGGATCTATTCGCAATGAATATGCAAGATAAAGATTCTACTGAGTTGATGGTACAAGCTGGTAATCTACTTGGTAAGAACTGGAACCTTTCAGGGGCAACACGATCACCATTTGCACAAGATGCTCACCTAGACACAAGAGCTCAAGTTGGTGCAATGCTTAACTAATACCTTCCCGACCCCCTAATTTAAGATGAGGTTCCTAACGGAGCCTCATTTTTTTTGCAAAATAGTTGCCTCTAGATTTTTTTATGTCAGATATATTTCGTATATTAGTACTGTAATTAAAACAAACACATTAATGAATATAAAATTAAACCGAGAAGAAGAACTACTTATCAAAGAGTTATTAGAAATGCATAAATCTCAAAATCCTCATATTGCTAAAGTTTGGAATACTACAACTGATCTAATTAATAAGATCAATGAAGCGGGGCTGGTACAGCTTGAGAGACAACCTAAGGTATTCCGTAATAAACAATATATGTTTACATTTGAAGAAGGTGGATGGAATACAGTCCATGCAAAGACTCGTAGAGGTGCAATTAAGGCTGCACTTAAGAAGTATAAAGATTCTGAGACGCTTAATCCTAGGATTGACTCATTTCATATAGCCACTGAAGAAGGTCTTAAGTCGGCAATGTCATTATTTTACTAAAAACCAAAACATGAAAACAGATTTTCAACTTATTTCAGATTTCGTCGAAGCATCAAATGCTACGAACTCTAACTCAGACAAATTAGAAGTGCTAAAAACATATACTCAATATGAGTCAGTATGTAAAGCACTTAATTATACTTATGACACTTACAAACAGTACGGAGTTACTTCTGCTAATTGTAAGAAGAATTCAGATCTCATGGGGCATCCTAATACTTACGGAAGTATTTTTACTCTACTAGATGATCTAAATAATAGAGTAGCAACCGGTCACACAGCGATCGCTAATGTGAATCGATTTGTACACGAGAACTTCATCTATGCAGATCTTATTTGGAATATGATTGACAGGAATCTTAAGACTAGGTCGACGGCCTCGATGATTAACAAGGTAAAACCAGGACTTATCCCTACATTTGATGTGGCACTTGCCAAAGCTTTTGATGAGAAGACTCAGAAGAAAGTAGATTGGAATGATTGTTGGTTTGTCTCAAGAAAACTTGATGGTGTAAGATGTCTTACAGTTATTGATGAAAACGGAGAGCCTAAGTTCTTCTCACGTCAAGGTAAAGAATTCTTGACACTTGATAATCTTAAAACAGATATTAAAGCACTTGGCTTAAAGAACACAGTTCTTGATGGCGAAGTTTGTATTGTAGATGATAATGGTGATGAAGATTTTACTGGCATCATTAAAGAAATCAAACGTAAAGATCACACTATTAAAAGTCCATACTACTGGATGTTCGATATGTTGACAATGGAAGAGTTTAGCTCTAAAAAGTCAAAATCAGTTTTCGCTGAAAGAATTGCAAATCTGCAACGTATCTCTAAAATGCCATCTTATTTTATTGGAGTTTTAGATCAGTGGATTGGAAGTGATAAAGTCTTCACAGAAATGATGGCAGAATCTAAAGCCGGTGGATGGGAAGGTCTAATGCTTAGAAAGAATGAAACATATAAAGGTAAGAGATCTACCGATATTCTAAAAGTTAAGCAAATGTTTGACGAAGAATATATTGTAGTCGATCTTGAGAATGACGTCCATAGAGTCATTGTAGATGGTGCTGAGGTTGAGGAAGAGATGCTAAAGAATGTTATCATTGAACATAAAGGAAACCGAGTTCACGTCGGTAGTGGCTTCAGTCACGACCAAAGACGTCATTACTTCGCTAACCCTAACGAGATTCTAGGGAAGCAGATTACAGTACAATACTTTGAAGAATCTCAAAGCAAGTCTGGAGAATACTCGTTGAGGTTCCCAGTAATCAAAGCCGTTTATGACGGAGTAAGAACATTTTAATAAAACAAATATGAATAAAATCAAAACAATAATCAAAAAGATAGACAGCGTAGACGTTGTGCTGATTACAGCATTTGGACTCTATATGACTCTATTAATTTCTAACCTCTTAAAACTGATCCCATGAGATATACAGTAACCTATGAAGTTTACATTGAAGGCGACAATGATAAACATGCTTTTTCTAAAGCAGAACTAATAGCCAAAAACCAGAACGCGTTACACCCGAATCAACAGTGGGATGTACATAAATTGCACATTACCCCGTTTGCATCACTAAACGTAAAAGAAGTTAATATTGATGCTATCAAAACTGAAAAATTACTAAAAGAAGACTTACCATTTTAAAACTAAAAAACATGACACCAAAAGAAAGAACAATCAACGAACTAAGACAAGTTAAAGATAATGTATATACCATGCCAAGGAATGGAGACCTTAAAGAGGTAGAACAGAATCTATTAGATGAGTTAAACTATAAAGCAACTTTGATTTTGAAAATAGAAAAGATGCTAAAAGAAAAAGAAGTTCCAGTTAACGCAAAGTCACTTTATGGATTTAGCATAGAAGAGCTAGAATCTGTTTGGACTCTATGGACAGCAAATGACTAATTTAGTAGAAGGGTTTAAACAAACTCTTCTTTTTTAGTATAAGCAATATGGCCAAGAAGAGTAACAAAATTGGAATCAAGCTAAATGATCTACAATATCATGAAGCACTAGACCGCTTAAATATTACAATACAAACTATCGATAGAAACTTAATTCAACATCCAGTTTTAAAATTAGAAACTGAAATAAAGAATTTAGTAGAAGAAGCTCAGACAAAATTATTTGAAGCTTACCAAAAACTTGGTGAAATTAATGAATAAATTATGAAAAAAGATACTTATATTAAATTGTTAACATGGGCAATAGTTCTAGGCTTTACTTATCTAATATGGTCTACTATATTTAAAATAATATTTTGAGAATGTCCGGTAGGAAATGTAACAAGTGTGGCCGGAAGCTACACTCTAACAAATTCAAAACAGATCTTAAGAAAACTTGCAAGTCATGTGAGCACCGATGGTGGAGATCATTTCTAAGAACTTTAGTACAACAAAAACGACTTACGCCAGCTGAAAGAATGGCTAGTCGTATAGGCTACATGGGAGCTGGCTTCTTGATAGCCGCACAATGGACCGTAGAGCCATTCCTATTCATCATTGGATTTATATGTGTACTTATTCAAACTGGTTTTAAGAAGCAATGGAACCTAGTTGCGTTACAACTGAACGGTTTAATTGCATGGATTTCTCATATATTAAGAGCCTTATATTGAAACTAATCAAACTAGGACACTATAATTACTAAATAACAAAATAATTAACATGGCATATCAGCTTAGAAAAGTAGAGAGGTACACAAATTGGGAAGCAACTGAAGCAGTTACTTTAAATCCTGAGGATTTTACAACTCTATCCACTCCATACATTGGTAGTACCGAAGAGGAGTTTATGAATTACATACAAGAACTGTATTATGAAGATTGGTACGAAATATGTGAGGAATTAGAAGCATTAGATTACATGGATTCTGCTGACGCACTATCTACACTATTTGAAGGCGAGATGGAAGTTTATTCATCTACTACTGACAAGGAAGAAGATATGTGGGTAGAAGTTGGCGAAGTAAACGAAGAATATTCAAAATATGGAGGGTTTAAGTCCAGTTTTAATACAATGGATTGAAACAAACATTAACTAATCAATATAACAATAAATTAATAATTAAAATTAAAACAATGCAAAATTTAATTGACCAGATTACAGAAGTAATCGCAAACGTACAGGAAGATGTTACTAAATTCGACGAAAAAGGTAACAAGGCTGCTGGAACAAGAGTAAGAAAAGGAATGCAAGCTATCAAAGGCTTAGCACAAGAAGTAAGAGTTGCTGTAAGCGCAAAGAATAACGCGTAAGTAACTTTAAGGGTTAGCGAAACCCTAATTCGCACAATAGTTCTTTGAAATAATTGGAGGCATTCGGATGGTTGATCCCCTGAAGAATGAGTGTATTGCCGAACAAACCCTGACGGAAAGAGGGGTTAAGGCACATCCGACACCGAACATGTTTCGGCTTAACTGCTTCAAGTAGCGTGGTTAAGACTCGACAGAGTAGAAGATGGTAGATCGGGAAAGATATCTAAACTAATCTTTCTAAGAGCATTGCAAGTACCCGAGAGGAAGCCTTGCCCAAGTGACCGAACATCCTGTCTTATTAGGGGATAAGGTACAATCAAAGCCGTTGTGGCGCTACAACGAGATTAACCATCTTGAGTAGAACTTGAAATAATAGTAAAGTTGATTGGTATGCAGTAATCAACACAATAAGTCGAACTTCTAGAGCTAGTATACTCTAGTGCACGTCCCTCCTTTTTTTTTAATATATAGAATATGGCGATCATCTATGATTGAAGATCATCTTTAAAAATAAACAATTAACATGGCAAATTTTTCAGACTTAAATTTTGAATCACATGCTAACATTCCAGGTAATGGGTGGGAAGCAATTCACGTATTCGAAAATTTTTATCAAATTCACGTAGTATGTGGACCTGCAGTTTTCACAGAGAACTCGGATAAAACATTACTATCTGGACCAAATGACTACGCAACAATGGAATACAAAATCTACGATGGAGTATCTGAAGTTGCAGACGACCAATGGATTGGCGGACAGTCACAAGCAAGTATTAATACTGAAATGGCTAGAGTAGGAGATCTACCAGCAGTATTTGTTCCCGCTGTAGGAGAATAAGTAGGTAGGGGGATTAGCTCAGCTGGCTAGAGCGCTACGCTTGCACCGTAGAGGTCATCGGTTCGACTCCGATATTCTCCACTATTAAGCGAAAATAGCTCAGCTGGTAGAGCACAACCTTGCCAAGGTTGGGGTCGCGAGTTCAAATCTCGTTTTTCGCTCAAAAATAAAAGGGATAATTTCACACATTCGTTCCACTATATAAAACGCAATAGTATTACCTCCCTTTAGAATCCCACTTCGGTGGGATTCTTTTTATCATAAACTATGAAAGTATACGTAGCACCTCCTCGAGGTAAAATAGAAAAAATAACATACACCAAATGGCTAGAACATTATGGCCACGAAATAGTATGGTTAGATCTAAGACGTAAAGTTAAAGGACCGCTAATCTTATGTGGCGGTGCAGATATTGGTAAAGATCCAGATCGAGATACAAAAGAATACATTTGGATCCGTGATGCATTAGATCGAGGACAAAAGATAATTGGTGTATGTCGAGGCATGCAAATCCTAAATGAATTCTTTGGCGGCACAGTTAATAATATAAATGAGTCAATAGTAGAAGATCATAAAGCTGCTAACTTTGCAGAGAATACAGATCACGGTGGAAAACCATCTCAATATCATATTGTAGAAGACCTAGAAGGTCATTTAATGAATGTCAACTCAAGACATCATCAATACTGTGATAAAGTAGCAGATAATTTTAAGGCTACACATATTTCATATCCATCTAATTCCATTATTGAAGGCTTCTCAGATGAGAGTAAAAAGATATGGGCAGTACAATGGCATCCAGAAAGAATGGAGTCAGATAATAATGAATATCCCCTAGACAAACTTTTTTAAAATTCTTGAAAACAAGTCTTATAGTTACAATATAAGTTGTATAAATAGAAAGTAAAAAGATCCCAATAAAGTATGAATAGATTATGGTTACGATTTGCGTTATGCATATACGCATTATTGTATGCAATTTGTTTACCATTAATGCTAGGTATTGAAGATAGTTATAGTGACTACCATGAGTTAAATCCTATCATATTTCCATTAGCAACTATTGGAGTATCTTTAGGTCTATGGTTACATCGTAGTATTGAATGGAAAATACCAGCTGGCTTATTAATAATCATTGCTAGTTTTAATGTAGCAGATTGGCCTACAATCCATAACATCGCAGCCGTTCTATTCTTTATGGTATCTACATGGATTATGGTTACAGATAAAAGATTTAGAATATTCGGAATATTATCTCTTGTAGCATATCCTCTATTATTTACAAAAGTAGAAGAGAGTCTATTTCTATTTGAAGTAATGCAAATACCTATTTTAGCCTCATATCACGTGGCTAGAGTCCTATATCTATTAAAGCTAAAGAAAAAAGTGTAAGTTTTTGCAAAATAGTTGCCCAAACATTTTTTTGTGTCAATTTAATTTCGTATATTAGTACTGTAATTGTAGCTGAGGGTTTGATCTTCCTCTCGAACATTAAGGGCCTGATGGCAACGCGACCACCCTTAATGACACTTACATCGGACAGACGCCAGGTGAAAAAGTAAATTTATGGCAATGTGGGAACTCAGTTTACTGAGGAAACAGAAATAGAGCCTGGTACCTACGCAACTTAAGAACGTGGGAATTGGTTAATTGGGGGTTCGACTCCCCCTCTGTTCGCAAAAAACAATTATTAATTAATCTATATAACTAATATGAAATATAAGCTCTTAGCCCAAGAATTAAACAAATAAACAATATGGAACAAACAACAGCGTTCGTTTTAGGTGTACTATCAGTGTTGGCAATTGCCGGCGTTTATCGTATGTTTAAGGTGGCATTTAGGGTCAGTGACCTACAGAAAGATATTGATGACGTCAGAGATGTTGTCAATGAAATTGAATCAGATCTAGGACAAACTTCGGATTTACTAGATCGTAGAATAGATGGCGAGATTGATCGCTTAGATAATTTATCTGAAGAACTTTTCAAGTACATAGATTCACGGACTGATAAAATAGAATCAAGATGTGATGCTAAATTTGAAGAAATAAACAGTACCAAGTGCTGCAAAATTAAAAAGAAGTAATATAACCGCTTGGGCTAAGACTTATATTATCAATAACATTAAAACTAATACTTATATGACAAAGCTACAAACTCTTAAATGTGTTGAAGTAACTTCTCAAACACAAGCAAACAATGGAACTCAATGTTTCCATGACCCTATTACAAACACTGATTATCTCTCTTATGAGAATGGTTATGTACGTAGAGACTACACTAGAAGCCATACAACTTCTACTGGATATGTATATAAGAATAGATCAATCTATCAGTTGAATCCTACTAAGAACACACCGCGCGTTAACCCATACGATGGTGACACATATTATGTAAAGGCAAGATTAATGGTAATGGATCCAGCAGAGCGAATGGAAATCTTAGCAAAAGCAGTAGTTAACTTTCGTAAATATAGAAAAGAAGAACTTGCAAAAATTGCAACTTTAGCTAACTTAGCTTAGAAACAAAAGGGCAATTATACATATAATAGCTAATAAACTTATTAATTATGCATATAAATATTTGGGTGGGTAAAGATTGGTTACATCAAATCTACAAGATTACACACCAAAAAATAGAGGACAAAAATGATGTATTCGAAAATGCAGTAGAATACACAGATATTGCAATGATACCAGGGCAAGTACAGGTTTCAATTGATTTCAATAAATTTATTGAGTTGGTTGAAAAGGGACTATTAGTAGACTGGGCAGGTGCAGATAATTTAACAGAATAATATGATTCCAGAAAAAGGCAGAGTACTAGTAGACTTTTGGGCACCATGGTGTGGCCCTTGTAAAGTAATGTTACCTAAAGTTGATCAGTTCAACGAAGAGGTAGAAGACGTAGAAGTAGTAAAAATTAATGTGGACGAACATCCTGATGTTTCACAAGAATACGGCATTAGAGGTATTCCAACTTTTATCTATTTTGAAAATGGCAAAGTTGTCAGTAAACAAACTGGCATGCAGACCATAGAACAATTAAAGGAATTAACAAAAACTAATATATGAAATGGTTAACAAACACATTTAGCTACTGGTCTGAATTAGTAGCAGAATTAAGAATCTGGTGGATATTTAGAAATACAGCTAGAGAAGCGTCAAATTTAGAAAAGATTAATGCTGCTGATCTAAGAGTAGATTGGTTAGGTAGGATTTATGGTGTAGTTAATATGCCAGAAGAAGTCGTTACTGCAGCTGAACAAGTTCAACAAGCTTATATACTACAACAACTTAATAAGTGGGGACCACTAACTATTGAATTAGGACTTGCAGATATCATTTATCCTGAAATAGAAAGAATTCCAGGTACTCCATCTTATCTAGTAATTATGTGGCCTCAATATGAAGCATTAGGCATTTGGTATATTCTAGGTAATATTATTAAGTCTTCAGTAGTAGGTGCTGGATTATTCTTAATAGGTAGAATAATTTGGATTAACTTTCACCATGTAACAGAACTTTTTAATAAGTTACTTGGTTTAGCAGGTATGTAAAAATGACAGAAATAAAAAGAGTACAAGAAAACGGACTACGTTTTTATCAAGTAACCGACGGAGAAGAGATAATCGCAAAACTACCATCGGTTACTACTATTTTAGGACAAACCAAAGACATGTCCGGTTTAGAACGCTGGCGTAAAAAAGTAGGCGAAGCAGAAGCAGATAGAATTTCAAATCTGAGTATGTCTCGTGGTACTATT
>ENA-UZWX01013677-UZWX01013677.1-metagenome-genome-assembly--contig:-Day-4---50m-contig-13677_pt1 | contig 10246 bp, 6 predicted proteins | sample MGYA00260347_ERZ794907 | MGnify/ENA metagenome assembly ERZ794907 | reverse complement strand
AACCAAGTTCTGTTTATGGAATACCATTTGAAGAACACGTTCCTGACCTAACATCAAAAGATGATATTATTATTTTAAACAAATTATTAAATCTAAAATAACTTTATTTTAAAATATGAAATTCCCACTCTTTAAGAGTATTGCTTTCTAATCTATAGTTACTTTTTTTAATTATACTTTGAAAATTTCCTTTGATTCCAGTATTAAATTTTAATACTTCATTTGAAAGATTTGCAACAAAATACATTGATTCATTAGCCTTAGATCTTTTAAAGCATACTATATTCTTATTTTCAGTTTCTATTATTTCAAATTTAATTCCAGAGTCAATATTTAATAAATTATTTTCTTTCTTTATTGTGTTTAAAGTAGAATAAAAGTCATAAAAATCAGACTTGTTTTTAGGAATAAAATCTTTTTCGAAAAATTCTAATCTTTTTTCTAAACCATACTCTTGTCCATTGTAAATTAGAGGTATTCCAGGTAGAAAGTAGGTGAGTGCTCCAAATGTTTTAGCTCCTTTACCGTATCTGTCGAAAACTGTTCCAGCCCAAGTATTCTCATCGTGATTGGATGTAAAGTTCATTAAAATATGATCTGAGCTATAGTCATTTATATTTCTATAAATATTTTCTCTTAAATCTTCAGAATTATTTTCTTTTTTAAAAATTCTGTTCAGTACATGGTGACCTGACCAATTGTAACTCATATCAAACATTTCAATTAGTTCAAATCCACCAGGATGATATCCGTCTGATTCTGCTAACATTAATACTTTTTTAATTTTATTTAACCTGTCAATAGATTTTTTCCAAAAAGATGGTGGGCAACTGTGTGCAGCGTCTGCTCTATATCCGTCAATATCATGCTCACTTACCCAGTATTCCATTGCTTCAATCATTTCGTTTTGCATCTCCATATTGTCAAAATTAAGATCAGCTACATCAGTCCAACCCCACGATTGACCAGTGTCTGGATTAATAGGATCTGTAATCTCACCATTACTGTTTTTTGTATAATATTCAGGGTTTGTATTTATCCAATCATGATCCCAACCTGTATGATTTGCTACCCAATCAAGAATTACTAGCATATCGTTTTTATGTGCTTCTGCAATTAATTCATCAAGATCTTCTTTACTCCCAAATTCTGGATTAACTTGTTTGTAGTTTGAAATCGAATAATAACTACCAAGTGTTCCTTTTCTTTTAACTTGCGATATAGGGTGAATAGGCATAAGCCATATTATTTTAACTCCTAAATCTTTTAGTTTGTGAATGTCTTTAGTAAAATCGTCAAAATGGCCAGTCTTAGAATATTGCCTAATATTAACCTCATAGATGACTCCATTTTTAATGTTATCTATTGAAAAAGAATTTTTATTTTGACAAGCAATGGTTAATAGAGAAATAAAAAGTAATAATTTTTTCATATTTAATTTATTTTAATTGCTTTAGGATTTAATGTAAGCTCACAATCATTTAAAATAACATCTATTTTTTGTCCGCTTAATAAATCTATTTTAGTTTCATTTTTGTTAATTAAAATATTAATTTTTCTGTTCTTAATATTAAGTTTAAAACTATAACTGTCCCAGTTATTTGGAATTTTTGTATTTAAATAAAGTTTGTTTTCTAATACTCTAATTCCAGCAAATCCCTCAACAATACTCATCCATGAACCGCCCATTGATGTTATGTGCAAACCTTGTCTAATTTCTTTATTATAGTCGTCTAGGTCTAGTCTACTGGCTCTAATGAAATAATCGTATGCCTTCTCAATATTATTTATTCTTGAGGCTAAAATACTGTGAATACATGCTGAAAGAGAAGATTCATGAACTGTAAATTGTTCGTAATAATTAAAATTACTTTCTAATTCAGATTTAGAAAAATGATCTTCGAAAAAATAGAATCCTTGTAATACATCTGCTTGTTTAATATAAGGGGATCTAAGAATTTTGTCCCATGACCAATTTTGATTAATAGGTCTTTGATTTAGTGGAATACTATCTATTGATTGTAAATCTTTATTTAAAAACCCATCATTTTGAATAAATACATTTAAATCTTTTGAAAATGGTAAATGCATGTTTTTGATAATTTTTTTCCAGCTAGAAATTTCAGTAATCGTTAAATTGTTTGTTTTTAAAATAAATTCATTACTAACGTTTGTTCTATTTGCAATTTCTGAAAGTTGTTCGATTGTATATTCTAAACACCATTTAGCACTATAATTAGTNNCTTTAGAAAAGTTTACTCTTTGTTTCCAGAATCTTGAAATAGCAATTAATATTTTTATACCCTTATTTTCTAAGAAACCATAATCCTCAGTAGAATTTATATATTTTTTAATTGCTTGTGCGATTGCTGCATTTCTATGAATTTCTTCAAATGTAATTTCCCATTCGTTATGACACTCTTCCCCGTTAACGGTTACCATTGGATAAAGAGCAGCTCCATTGTTTAATCCTATTTTTTCTGCATTTTTGATAGCATTGTTTAGCTGTTTATAGCGCTGGTTGAGTAGATTTTTAGCAACAATTGGATCCTTGGTTCCTAGATAAAATGGTACACAATATGCTTCAGTATCCCAGTATGTTACCCCTCCGTATTTTTCACCTGTAAAACCTTTTGGACCAATATTTAAACTAGGATCATTTCCATTAAAAGTTTGATTTAAATGAAAAATATTGAATCTAATTGCTTGTTGAGACTTAACATCCCCGTTTATTATTACATCGGAATCTCGCCATATTTTGTTCCATTCTACAGCGTTTTCTTTACACAAATCAATAAATCCTTTTTTTAAAGCATTTTTACTTTCTTTCTCGATTATGTTAATAAAATCTTTTTTTTCAGAATCATTAGAATTTACATATCCTCCAATTTTAAAAATAGTCAATTCGTCATTTTTGTTTAGTGTAAAATTTCTTTTACATCCTATTAAACTCTTATCATTACTTTCAATATAATTTCCATCAATTTTTTTATTATTTAGATAGTGAATTGTTTTAGAAAAAGTTGATATTTCAAATTCTGAGTTGATAACTTTAGAATTAACAATACTCAAATTATTTTTTGTAATTGAATCAATTGTTTCTAAAAATGGTTCATTCCAATTAGAATCATTATTTCTTGTACTGATATCAATACATGGTAAAACTTCAATATTAATATCGTTATCAAATACTTTTATTTTATAATTTATAGCACCAATATTTACTCTTTTTAATGAAATGAATTTTTTAGATTGGATTTCAATTTTTATAGAGCTATTTGTTAGAACTAAAGCTTTTCTTTCACACCATCCTTCTTTCATATTTAATTCTCTTTTGTATGAAAGAACTTTACATTTGTTTAAATCTAAAATTTCCTTGTTTATTGAAATTCTAATTTTGTTCCAGTTTGGACAATTTACCATTTTCGCGAAATATTCTGGATATCCTTTTTTCCACCAACCTACTTTTGTTTTATCACGATAATATATCCCACTAATATAGTTTCCTATTGTTTTATCATTGGAAAAATCTTCTTCAAAATTTCCTCTTTGTCCAATTTTTCCATTTCCTAAACTAAAAATACTTTCAGAATCAATCATTTTAGTTGAATCGAATTTATTTTCAATTATTGACCAAGGATCTAGAACGTATTTATTTTCAAGCATTATTAAAATTCTTTTAATTTTATTTCCTCAAATCTTTTATAAACTTTATTTGCAATTTCTAATTTATTAGAAACACCTATTCCAATAGTTGTCATATTTATTTTATTTCCTGCAATTATTCCAGCTTCGGAGTCTTCAAATACTACACAATCTTCTGGATTTGATTTTGTTAGCTTAGAAGCTAATATAAACCCCTCTGGATCAGGTTTAGATGCTTTAACACTATTTCCGTCAACTATAGCGTCAAAGTATGAGTAAAGGTTTAGTTTACGTAATATAAATCTGGCATTTTTACTAGACGAATACAGTGCAACCGAGTGCTTTCTTTGTTTTGCCTTTTGTATAAAATCATAGACTCCATTTATAATATTTGAAGAATCGATATTTGATATTTTCTTTAAATAAAGATTATTTTTTTTCTTTAAAATTTCGTTAAATTCTTTTGAATCAAGACTTAGGTTGGCCCATTTCAAAATTTTATCTAAACATTCTGATCTACTAACACCTTTTAATTCCTCATTTTTTTCAGGACTTAGATCATAGTTTAAGCTCAAGCAAATTGATTTCCAAGCATCAAAATGATAATCTTCAGTATTAGTAATAACACCATCTAAATCAAATATAAAGGTTGGTAAAGTTCTCATACTAATAACTAATTGTTTTTTTATCAGTAATTAGTAAATTCAGTAATCCAGCAATAATTAAGGATAAACCTGCAACTACCATTGAAAAAATTACTTTATCTCCAATAAAGTTGGTTAGTAAATTTATTCCTCCAATAGCTGCGATTATTTGGGGTATTACAATAAACATATTAAATATTCCCATGCTAGTCCCCATACTTTCTTCCTTAACAGAACTTGACAACATAGCATATGGCATAGACAAAATACTTCCCCAAGATATTCCAATTAAACTAAAAGAAATAAGTAATAGGTTGTGATTAGAGATAAAGTACATTGATATAAAACCAATCCCACCTGCTATTAAAGACCAAAGATGTATTTTTTTTCTATTTATTATTTTTTTTGAAGTATATAGTGTTAATATTAGTGCAAATAACATTGAGGATAGTCCATATGTTCCCATGTAAGATCCCGTAAGATTTGAAGCTTTTTGAAAATTTAAATTTTCTGAATTATATTGAGCTAATTCAACTTTATTTGACAAGTCGAAATCACTCATTATTGGTATAGGGGCATTGAATACATGTTCCGTTATGGCTGGATTTGCCATACTCCACATTGTAAAAAATGCAAACCAACTGAAAAACTGAATTAAACCTAGTTTTTTCATTGTTAAAGGCATATCAATGAAATGTTTGGTGAATTCATTTAACATAGATTTGAAACTTCTATTTTGTTTTTGTCTAAATTTCTTCAAGTCTTTTGGAGGGTATTCTTTTGTCGTAAAAATTGTGTAAAGTATTGATGTGAGGAAAACAAATGCTCCAATTGCAAATGCAAGTTTTACGGAATCTGGAATTACACCAGGTTCAGCTACATCACTTACACCTAAACTACTAACAAAATAAGGTAAGTTGCTAGCAATCCATGTTCCAATACCTATTATTAATGTTTGAGTTACAAATCCATACGATCTTTGTGAATCTGGAAGCTTATCAGCTACAAGAGCTCTAAATGGCTCCATACTTATGTTTATAGATGCATCAAGAATCCATAAAAATCCAGCAGCCATCCACAATGTTGATGAATAAGGAACAAAAAATAAAGTCACAGAACTAAGTATGGCACCAATTAGAAAATAAGGTTTTCTTCTGCCAAGAACGGAATGCCAGGTGTTATCGCTTAGATAACCTATTATTGGTTGAACAATTAATCCAGTTAGCGGAGCTGCTATCCATAAAAGAGGAATACTAGCTTCTTCAACACCAAGAGTTTGAAAAATTCTAGACATAAACCCACCTTGTAAAGCAAATCCAAATTGAATTCCTAAGAATCCAAAACTCATATTCCATATTTCCCAAAAACCTAATTTCTTTTTCATACTATTTTAGTATATAAAACGTAGACAAATGTCTATTAAATATTATGAATTTATAGATGAGATGATTAACCTAAAAGGTCTTTTTAAATAAATCAAAACTATAAATAAATTGAGAAGTAGATTTATAATTTTGTGATGCTAATATATTATTTTTTTAAAATTATGACTATAATTAATTAAAAAATCTACTATAACGTTATAGTAGATTTTTAAGTTTAATTATGAGGATTCTCTTTTAATTAAGGAGCAATTAATGATTTCTGTTTTGTGTTCATTGCTATTAGTTTTACCTGTTAATTTATTTATTAAAAGTTTAGCAGCTCTTTCTCCCATTATTTCACCATGTTGACTAATTGTGGATAGAGAAGGAGAGGAATATCTTGAAATTACTCCATCTGTAAATGATATAATTGCAATTTGATCAGGAACTTTAATCTTATTCTTTTTAAGAACTTTTAAGGCTGAACCGGCATAAATTTCGTTTACACCCAAAATCGCATCTACTTTTTTCAGTTTAAGAACCTTTTCTAATTCATTTTCTAAAAAAGACATTTCTAATTGACTTCCTTTTTTGTCCTTAACTTTAATAATTAAATCACTATCAGGTGTAATGTCATTATCTTTTAATGCTTCTAAATATCCTTCAGTCCTCAGGTTTCCAACACTTACATAATCCTCAGAAGTTAAAAGGAGAATGTTACTTCTTTTATCATCTATAAGTACTTGAGTTGCTTCCTTGGCAGCCTGCTTATCATTTACAATAACTTTATCACATTTTACATCATTTATAACTCTGTCAAACAACACAACAGGTATTCCCAAATCTATAGTTTCTTTAATGTGATGAAAATCTTGTTTTTTTAGTGTTTCTTTAGCTATCGACATTATAATGCCATCAATATGTCCATTGGCAAGAGTTTCCATATTTAAGACTTCTTTTTCAAAAGATTCATTTGAAACAGCAATAATAACATTGTATCCATTTTCAGTTGAAAATTTTTCAATACTATTAATTACAATTGAAAAAAAATGGTGAACAATTTCAGGAATTATAACACCAATTGTTTTAGTTTTTCTATTTTTTAAACTTAAAGCAATATTATTAGGTCTATAATTGTGTGCCTTTGCAAAAGCCTTGATTTTTTGTCTTGTTTCAATACCTATTTCGTGACTATCTTTTAAAGATTTTGATACTGTTGAAATAGAAACATTTAGTTCGTTTGCGATTTCTTTAAGAGTTATACGTCTTATCATTTTGATAAAAATAAAAACTAAATATTAAATTATAAATAAAGATAATCAGTATATTTTGTTTTATTAATAAAAAATAAAGTTATTAACACTATAACGTTATAGTTAAACAGCTATAACGTTATAGTTAATATATAAGTAAAACTTGCTTGCTCATGGCGATTAATTAATTTAATTTAGTGTGTGAGAAGTAGATTTTTTAACCAAACAAAAATCAAAAATATGATGAAATTTTTAAAACAAATTCAAATTCTTTTTTTGCTTTTCCTTTCAATAGGGGCTTTTGCACAACAAAGCGTTTCGGGTTTAATTACAGATAATTCAGGTACTCCTTTACCTGGTGTTAATGTAATTATAAAGGGAACAAATGTTGGAGTTTCTAGTGATTTTGACGGTAATTATCAAATCAATGTTGATAATGGTCAAATTTTAGTTTTTTCATACATCGGATTCGATAGTGTTGAATTAACTGTAAATGGAGCAAATCAAGATGTAAAAATGACAGAATCTAACTCTGAGTTAGATGAGGTCGTAGTGATTGGGTATGGAACAGTTAGAAAGAAAGATTTAACTGGTGCTGTAGATTTAGTTACTGAAAAGAACTTTGCAAAAGGTTCTGTGGTTTCTCCTCAACAACTTATTAGAGGAAAAGTTGCAGGTGTCTCTATTGTTTCGAATAGTGGAGCACCAGGAGATGATTCTAATGTTCTTATTAGAGGAATTGGTTCTTTAAACTTAAATTCTAATCCATTGTACGTTGTGGATGGAATTCCTTTAGATTCTGGTGGTGTTGGTGGATCAAGAAGTCCGCTGAACGCAATAAATCCAGCTGACATAGAAGCTATAAGTATTTTAAAAGATGCTTCTGCTACAGCTATATATGGATCAAGAGCTGCAAATGGTGTAGTTTTAATTACTACAAAAAAAGGTAAGACAGGAGATCTCAAGTTTAATTTCAGTTCAAGATCTTCTTCTTTCACGCCAATTGATTTTGTAGATGTATTGAATGCGACACAATTTAAATACGCGGTTCAAGCTACAGGAGTTTCAGATTATATTTCTAGACTTGGATCAAATGATACAGATTGGCAAAATGAAATATACGAAACAGCTAGAGCTCAAAATAATAGTTTTTCAGTTTCTGGAGGACTTTTAAATATGCCATTTAGAGCATCTTTAGGATATACTGATCAAGATGGTATTTTGATGGGTGACAATTTTAACAGAATGACAGGATCTTTTAATATAGCTCCATCATTATTAGATGGAGATTTAAGAGCTAGTCTTAATGTAAGATTTGTTAGAAGCGAAAATGATTTTGCAAATAGAGGAGCAATTGGTTCAGCTGTATTTTTTGATCCAACTAAACCAGTTTTCGGATCTTCTTCAAATTATGGAGGATATTATACATGGCTTGATTCCACTGGAAAAAAATTAGCATTATCTCCAACTAATCCACTTGCCTTGTTAAATTTAAGTGATGATGAATCTACTGTTGATAGAATTATAACTAATTTAAAACTAGACTACGATCTTCCACTTGACGGATTAATTGCAACTGTAAATGCTGGATATGATAATTCCAAGGGGGATGGTTTCAGTTCTCAAGATAAAAATATGCCGACTGATGCTGCAGGGTTTAATGGAAGTAATAATATGTATTCAAATGAAACTACTAACTTGTTATTTGACGCTTATTTAAATTATGCTTTAGAATCTGGTAAATCAAATCTTTCTGTAACTGCAGGTCATTCTTATCAAAGTTTTGAATATGATAATTCAAGTACAGCTTCGATTGAATATTTAAATCCTGACGGTTCGGTTAATTCCGGATCTTCAACAAGTAATTCATATATTGATACCTCTAAGAATGTACTACTTTCTTATTTTGGTAGAATAAATTATTCATTTGATGAAAAATATTTGCTTACGGCAACTTTAAGGGCAGATGCTTCCTCAAAATTACCTTCAAACGACAGATGGGGACAGTTCTTTTCCGCTGCTTTAGCTTGGAATTTTTATGACGATGGAGTTGACAAATTAAAGCTAAGAGTTGGATTTGGCGAAGTTGGAAATGTAAATGGACTTGGTGATTATAATTTTTTAACAAGATATGTTAGTAGTGATTCTCAAGCTAAATATGGTTTTGGCAATTCGTTTTATTCAACTTACAGACCAGCGCCAATAAATAAGAATTTAAGATGGGAAGTAGGTCAAACCACTAATTTTGGTATCGATTTTACATTTTCTGACTTAAAGTTAAGCGGTTCATTAAATGCATATGTTAAAAATACTAATGATTTAATTGCTACAGCTGTTATCGATCCATTCACAAATTTTGGTACAACAATTGATGCTAACATTGGAGATATGGAAAATAAAGGAGTTGAATTTCAACTAAATTCTACTTTATATGAATCTGATGATTTAAAATTTGACATCAGTTATAATGTTTCAGTAAATGATAACAAGATCACTAGACTTGACAATGAACAAAATGTTGGTGGAATTGGTTTTGGTGGTTTTATACAAAGACATGAAACAGGAAAATCTCCATATACATATTATGTATACAAACAGATTTATGATCACAAAGGTAGACCAATTGAAGGTTCATATGCTGATTTAAATGGTGATGGACGTATTAATAATGACGACAGGTACTTTTATAAAGATCCATACGCTGATGTTTTAATGGGATTAACAGCGTCTATTACATATAAAGATTTTGATTTAAGCATGGCTTCTAGAGCTAGTTTAGGAAACTACAGTTCGAACAGAATGATGGCAGCTTCAGTTGAAAATCAAATATGGAATTTAGGAAGATTATCAAATGTTCATAGTTCTTATTTAGATACAGGGTTTTTATATTTTTCTGATAAAAATGGGGTTAGTGATCATTATATTCAAAATGCTTCTTTTTTTAAATTAGACAACGTTACATTAGGCTGGACAGTCGATAATGTAATTGACAATAATCCAATGAGATTATATATAAGTGCAGATAACCTGCTTACCATTACTGAATATGAGGGAATAGATCCTGAAATAACAGGTGGTTTAGATAGTAATTTTTATCCAAGATCAAGAGCTATTGCATTAGGACTTGATATTAACTTTTAAACTAATATTATGAAAAAAATATTTTATTTATTCACATTATCATCTTTGATACTAGTTTCGTGTCATGCTGATTTGGATCAAGATCCAACTGATCCTGATTTATTTACAGAAATTGATGTTTTTAAAGACGTCGATTCTGCAAAAGGAGCACTTGCTAAAATATATGCAAGTTTAGCTATAACTGGCCAGTCTGGTCCAG
>ENA-UZWX01003814-UZWX01003814.1-metagenome-genome-assembly--contig:-Day-4---50m-contig-3814_pt1 | contig 10250 bp, 10 predicted proteins | sample MGYA00260347_ERZ794907 | MGnify/ENA metagenome assembly ERZ794907 | reverse complement strand
ACACTGTTAAGTGACGCCGTTAATTGAGATTCAATCGCGTTGATAATCAAAGGTAAACTGGCCTCAGCATCCTCAGCAATCAAAGTATCGGGGATAGGCCTTCGCTTCAGGTTGGGATTTTCTTTCCAGCCAAAACCAATCCCAGCAGCATCGCGGTCTGTTATTGATTTGAGATGCGGACCGGTAATGGATACATCTGCTGCAGCTATTTCCAAACCAAGATGAAAGTCGTAATTCTTATCCTGACCCACACCCACAAGGGGATGACGCTGCGGGAAGCTCATCGGACCAAATGTTGCCATTGAGTCGACCGAAGCACCGACAAGTTCAGCCAAAGTGACAGCATGATCGATCCCGGCCTGTGAACGTAATCTTCCCACAGAGATGTGCGGATTTTTGGCTTGCAGAAGCGCTTTAGCGATAATGGTTGCCTGAGACTTGCCGATCGATCTAACGACTGGCGCAGAGTAACGCGGTACCTGAAGATCGCCTGCCTCTTCTTTCTGGATCTCTGAGTTAAGTACCACCAAGGTCGGTGCACAGGGCGGCGTAATAGACTGACGATACGCCTCCTGCAACGCAACCAACGTATCTTCGAGCGTCTTGGGTTGCGCGTCCCATTTTGTATAAGGGCGCACCAACCCTGCTATATCTTCACCGGTATGAACCTTTAGAAAATTGTTTTCATCATTTCCCGCGAGAATAATCATCGGCGTGTGGCCATGGTATGCCTGGTAAATCGCCATCGATGCGTTTTGTAAACCGACAGTACCCTGCAGCAGCGCACACATGGGTTTGCCCTCGGATCGACCGTAACCATGCGCCATATCAACCGCCGCACCCTCGTGCATTGCAGAGATGACCTCGGGCATGTAATTTGGGCGCTCACCATAATTGATGAGTGATTCTTGCAAACCTTCGAAGCTGGAACCTGGATTGAGTGCAACATACTCAATTTCAAGATCACGCAGCACCTGCACCATCAGGTCGGAAGCCGCACGCCGCACAGTCGCCAAAGGTTCCGGTGGCGATGAACTGCCTACTTCCCGTGCCATTTTTTTGGCATCAGGTGGCGTTGAGGCAGGTCTCGAGGTTTCCGTCACTGAATTTTCGACACCAAATGCAACAGCGGGTAAAACTGTGCTTGCGCCACCCGCAACGCTTGCGCCGATAAACCCCCGGCGACTGATGCCACCGCGCTCTGCTTCTAGTTCAACGCCTGCTTCTCTTGGCGTTTTACCTGAAACTATCCCTGATTCTTTACTGGTCATATGTCAGATTCCTAACGTTAAACCTGCAGATACAAGGCACCATACTATAGAAAAACGGGATTTGGCTAACTTTGCTTACCTCCTCTCTCGAGGATACTTGATACAATCAAGTTCATTCTCGCGCCACTTTATGTAACACTTGAGCTAACTACGGGCACAGCATAGCTACTGGAGTTACCGATGTTCTCTTCGAAATCTCACTTCTTCAACCAGCTACAACGATTGTTCTACAAAACCGCCGGCATCACTTTGGTGTCATTGATACCCGTCGCAACTACCTACGCGCATCATTCCCATGCGAATCTTGATAGAACAAAAACCGTTACAAACAGAGGGACTGTCACTGCATACGGTTGGCGAATGCCTCATGCGTTTATCAAGGTAGCGGCACCAAACGCACAGGGAAAAATTGTCAAATACAGCATCGAAATGCTGCATCCACCCGCCATGCTAGAACGCGGTTGGACAAAAACCACCTTAACAAAGGGAGACATCGTTTCTTGGGGTGGAGCGCCTGATAAAAACCCTAATCGCTATTACACAGGACTGACCTGGCTCGAAAAGTCGGATGGATCTCGGCTGACGTTAAAGCTGCAACCCGAAGTCGTTGTACCTTCAAAAGATTTCTCGGGCATATGGTCTCGCGACCTTAGTGTGCCGTTACGCTATTTACCACCAAGCGACTGGCCATACACCCCCAAAGCGCGTATGCAGGTTGAAAACTTCAAAGACAGCCAAAACCCACTGCTCGATTGCGTTGCATCAGGCCCACCCAAAGCGACGCTCTTGCCCTACCCCATACAGATAGTACGCCCCAACGATCAGACTTTGCTGATCAACTACGAGGGTCGGAATATTCCTCGCACGCTCCATTTCAATCAGGATTTGGCCCCGGGCAAACCCTCAATCAAGGGCCACTCAATCGCCCGGTTTGAAGGCGATACACTGATTGTAGAAACCAACAATTTTATTGATGATCGTTGGGGAATCTATACAGGTATCGACTCTAGCAGCAATAAACATTTGATTGAGCGAATGACGCTAGCTGAAGACGGTTTAACCATCGACATCGATATGGTCGTGACCGACCCCGTTTTTTTCACAGAACCAGTCACGATAAAACATAAGTTAAGAAAGATTGCAGACAGAGAATTGGTCAAGGCTAACTGCACCGCAGAAAGTGCAAAAATGTTTCTGGAAGGTCCTTGAATGCGCCCCAAAAACGATTAACGACAACCAAAAATATCGCAGGAGTCCAATGTGACATTCAACCCCCGCCTTATCACAACAGTATTATTCCTGGTGTTCGCGGGCAACGCGATGGCCCATCATGCTGCGACAGTCTTCGACCGGAAACGCTCTATTCAAAAAACGGGCACCGTCGATAAATTTATTTACAGAAATCCTCACCTAATTATTAACATGTCTGTCAATGAACCCGGCAAAGAAACCGTGACATGGAAAATCGAAGGTCAAAGCATTGCCGCGTTAAAGCGAATGGGATTCAACAGAGACTCCATTCACACGGGCGATAAAATTACCGTAAAAATGCGGCCGCTGCGATCAGGTGAACCCGGGGGTCTACTACAAGGATTGATTGGCGCTGATGGTAAGGCGTATTCAATGGACGGTACAGACCTCCAAGAGAACTACGCTAAAAAGGAACGAGTCAGACAAGCGGCGCCGGGCTTGATGGCGTACGTCCCTCCTCCAGCCGGTGAAACCTGGCAGATGCGTGAAGAGAAAACCCGACCGACAGAATTACCGATTATATCTGAGGGACTGGCACCCGGCGATCATGCCACCACCGGCGTTGCAGCCGGAGCGCTAGATCCGGATAACTTAAATAAGCGTCGGGCACCCACCCCATTCGATATGACAGGCGTCTGGCAATATCGCGGCGAAGATGACTACCGCGCTAATTACGGATCATACGAGTTTAAACCCACACCAGAACTCACACCAAAAGCTGCAGAGTACAATAAGCTCTATCAGGAAAAAGCCAAAGAGGGCGTTAGATTTGATGACCCCGCTACCCAGTGTTATCCCGCTGGTATGCCTCGAATCATGACCCGCTATGGTTCTTTAATGATGCTGCAACATCCTACTGCCATATTTATGGTGTCGCGCCTCAGTAATGAATACAGAGTCATTTACCTTGATGGCCGGGCTCGTATCCCTGAAAGCAATCTTGATCGTAACTGGGGAGGAGAATCTCTGGGCCACTGGGAAGGCAACACCCTGGTCGTTGAGACGGAAGGCTTTACCGACGAAAATCATATGATTCAAGCCGGTATCAAGGCGAGTAAGAAACTCAAGATGACGGAACGTTATCGTATGATTAACGACAACAATACCCTCGTTATGGAGCTCACCATGACTGACCCGGACAACTGGGTCGGAGAGTGGAAACACGTTAAGTTTCGCGATCGGGTCCTGAGATCTGACGTTCGTGAAGCTAACTGTATTTATAGTGACAACCTTGCATTACCCGGTCGCTAAATTCACTCGACCATATACAAAGTTGTAATACTGCAGGTTGTCGCATAGATTGGTATCGCTTCTGAAAACCAGATTTCTCCTGTCTGGTCTTCTGTGGCAGCAGCAACACATAATGAGGTACGCATCTCAAAAGCACCGGGGCCTGCCTCAGAGATGGTTTTTTCATCCGTATAAGCGAGCAATGCGTCCTTTCGCTTATGTATCAGCTGATCGAGTAAGACTTGATCCCAATCCTCATTGATCCGGCCAGAATCCGGGGTACAGGGCCAATGCGAAGTGCCTCCGGTGCCAATTAATGCAATTTTTTCAGGAGCAAGATCTATTGCTCTGCGCAGCGCTTTGCCAAGCTCCCAGGTCCGATGAAGCGGGCTTAGGGGCGGATTTTGGCAATTGATGTTCACCGGCACAATAGGCAAATCATACGCGGGCGTCAGGAAGTGAAGTGGCACAGACATGCCGTGATCAAATTTCCATTCCTGCGCGTAGCAAACATCAACGGTGTGCATGACCTCATTGATCAATCGTAGTGACAAATCGGGATTCGCCGGTATTTTAGTTCGTTTAATTTTGAGCCAGTCGGGATCCTCGATAGGTCCTTCATAAGCATCAGCCATACCGATCGAGTAAGTAGGCATATTGTCCATAAAAAAATTGGCAAAGTGTTCGGAGGACACCATGACAAGCGCTTCTGTTCCTGTATCAATGAGCGCCTGTCGTTGACGCGCAAAAGCATCATGAAGTTGTTTCCGAGTTTCGGGCGCGGCCATCTCTGCGCGGGAAGTCATCCCTGGTGCATGACAGCAGGTACCTGCGTAAACTAGAGTCATAACGTCTCCTTGGTCGAAGTCGCGCCTTTGCCGTCAACCATCGCATAGAGGCCTGCGCGGACAGGACCATGCTTCTCTAAACCATCGCGCATGGCTTGAATGTATGCATCCCAGCTAAAACCGTTCATCGTCGCAAAATGCATTAAAAGCTGGCCATTAACGCCTAGCACGTACAGCAAACCGATATCGATAGCTCGAAGCGCACCTAACTCTTCTTCGCTCAAATCGTAATCCCCAACAACGGCACCCTGTTCCGTATCGAAACGCTCTTTGAGCGCAGGATCCCTGTTCAGGTTGTACAACAGTTTTTGTACGTAATAGAGACTCATTTCTATCGATTCCTTTTCATTTACGAGCGCGAGACTATTCCCAAGGAACGATAATATTTCGATGCTTCCGTTCGATTGAGATAACACGTTGAACCGCAGGCCGCTGCCATACTTTTTTTGCAACCGCCTCCCAGTTGGGTCGTTCAGGCACCGACGAGATCCGGGCATCCGTTGTCCACAGATACATGACAAACAGGTAAGCATCAACGACAGAGAAATCAGCGCCCAACGACCATACCTGATCAGTCAGTAAACCCTCAACACGAGCAACCGCGCCCGCCAGATTATTCACGCCCTGCGCATTCACAGCATCATTTGCCACCTGGCTTTCGCCCGCATAAGCAGCGGAGCGGAATATAGAGCGAATATAAGTATGCACACTACTCGATAAAAAGTTCATCCACTCATGCGCGCGATACCGACGGAAGTCGCCAGTAGGAGGCAAAAACTTGCCATCTCCAATGATATCTCCAAGAAACGTCAGAATTGCTTGGGTTTCCGTCAGTGTTTGTCCATCGACAACCAACGCAGGCACCGTGCCCTTGGGGTTAATCGCCAAGTATTCGGTGGCATTGTTCTGCTTTGTCGGTAGATCAACCATTCGGCGCTCGTATACAAGACCAGATTCCTCGAGCACGATATGCACCGCCAGTGAACAGGCACGCGGATAGTAATAGAAAATCAGTTGCTGGTTGCTTGGCATTGAGTTGAATGCGCTCATATTACCGTGTTCATAACGATATACCATGAACGGCCATCTATTGGAATTTTTCTCGCTACATTAGAAAGAGCCGGACAGCAGATAAGAACTCGACTTAATCATAATGATAAAGTTCATGATAACCCCAATCGACCAATAGCGTCGGCGAAACGGTACAAGAAGGATAAGCATGAGCACTGTATGGAAAGCAAAAAAAGTACCGTCATCGGGTAATGTTGATCACTGATACCGAGTGAAGTTAACTCAGGGTATGCAAGATATGCGCGGTGTTTGCTTACTGTTGTCTATCTTTTCAATTAAGTCGATCAGCAGATTGTCACTATTCTCGTTGAAGAAATTAAAGCTGACTTGGCCATCGGCGACCCTGAAATTGGTTTTCTATCCGGAACCGCATGCGCTATTTTTTATGCCGTGCTTGGTATACCTCTTGGGAGACTGGTGGCCGTCTGAAACCTAAAAAGTCTAATCGCCATTGGGCTAAGCTTCAGGAGTCTCATGAAAGCCGCGTCAGGCTTTTTGCGAAAAGCAAACCAATTAGTCGCCGCTTTTCGGTTTGGTGTCGGCAGGGGGATAATGCAACGCCATATTTTCAGGATAACTGCGATGAAAGTAGTTCCATAGCTGCTCACCATAGGTCGAAGCCTTCTGGTCACCTGCCATGTCTGAAACACCACGATTAGTATCATCGGCACTTGCCATAAAGCCCGCTGAAGAATGCCGAGGGCTACTTTTTACTGCCTCCGTAAATTCAGGGGCCAGATCAATTTGAGAAAGTTTCGTATCTAAAGAAGGACCGTGAAAGTAGCCCAACGAAAAACGTTCCGACGCTGTGAAGACACGATGAGGCGTCGCGACATAATAGTTGCCCGTTATCGCCTGCAACATTTCACCCAGATTGATAACAAAGGAGTCAGGAATAACAGGAACCGGAACCCACTCGTCGGCAGCATTCTGAATCTCTAGCCCAGGCGTCTCTCCCGCTGCCAATACCGTTAGGAATCCGGCGTCATGATGGGCATTGACACCGAACATACCCTCCGGCGTGGCTGGATATCGAATAAGCTTGGTTAAACTCATTCTTTCCTCACCGAACAGCGCTTCAAAATAGCCCGCGGGTAATCCAAGTCCAACTGACAGTAACGACATAAGTTCGTCTGCGAGCTTTCCGGCCTCGTCAAACCAGCGCGTCATCACTTTCTGGTGCTCCGCCAAGACATCCTCAGGCATCCACTGATTCGGACCAAGCAATCGAAGGTAAGCGGGCTCTACCTGAGGATTTCTTGCCGGATGTTCACTCCACAAATCAACCTGCTCACGGATATCCGGTTGGTTGTTTGTATACTCCGCACCTTCCGCCTCCCACCCTCTGAAGTGCGGCGACAGGCGCTTGTCTATCAGTAGCTTTTGTTCACGTGGCAGGGAAAAAAGTGCCTTTCCGACTCGAAAAGCATCATCCACCACGTCCTTTGCAACGCCGTGATTGGTCACGACAAATAGGCCAACGTCATGACAAATATGGCGAACAGTATCAGCGAGTGCCGCAGGATCTTTCGCTAGGCCATCAGCTAAGTCAATAACAGGAATATCATCGATGTGAAGGGACGGGTTAATCATGAAAAGCTCATTAAAACGCGTGCTTCATATCGACAGGTTAGGCAACCGCTTTGGCAACCGGCGCCTGGAGAATCCCGAGGCACGCAGCCGCAGCTTCCTGACCTTTAATCACGAAGTGCTCACGAAAAAATGCTTGCCTTCCTTCGCTCATGAAATCGTGCGGCGTTAACACACCTGAAAATACTGGCACACCAGTTTCCAACTGCACTTTCATCAAACCGTCAATCACTGCGGTTGCGACNNTCGACAACCAAACCAGCGGCGACAATGCCCGCATACTCTTCAGTTTCAGCAAGCTGCTTAACGCGTAATGGAATTTCAAACGCACCGGGCACTTCAAAAACATCGACCTGCCGATCGTCCGATTTTGCTAAGGTGACAATAAAAGCATCACGGAACTCGTCAACGATATCGCGGTGCCAGCATGCCTGAACAAGTGCGATCTTCTTACGATTGGCGATTTCTGAGATGTTTGGATTAAATTGGGTCATCTGTTGTTTCCTTTAATAAAATTAAAACAACAGGGCAAACAAGGAGGAAAGCCAGCTCACAACTCTTGAGCAAAACAATCATTACCACCTTATCCTCATAACCAGACTTTAACTGTCGGCTCTGGAATCTCACCAGATCTGCTTGTCCTTCTACCTTGGTAGAAGCGCCCGCGGGCTACACAACGATTACTACTCATTGCGATTACCGCCGGTGGGGACTTTCACCCCGCCCTGAGAATGGTCACAAACCACGTAACCTAAACGAAGTATAACCTTCGCAAACCATTTTGTATGGCTCAATTCACACCATTTCGGGATTTATGAACCGGGCATTAGTAGGATTGATAGCCAGCAGAGGAATGTCTTTGATGACTCAAAGTTGCATGCGCAGGCTAATTTACCCAAAACGCTTAACCAGGATACTTTTCCCGATCGGCGTAAATGTGGTTTAAATTTTCTATTCTCCGGCAAGTGGCAGCATTCAACCGTTCAGCGGGGATACCTAGAACGACATTGCTTATGCTCGTGAGCACATTTGCATTACAGGAGAATATTCGAAAGTCGTATCAGGCAGCGATCGAAAATGAGTATCGTTTTTTTAGCTGTGGTGACGCGATGTTAATTACCCGTCGATGAGCCTAGCAGACGCCTGGTTGCATACTTTCAGGATATGGTCAGACTTTAGTTTGTCGTCGACATTCCTCGAAAGGTTCAAGCCACCTATCCATAACGCCAGTAGCGCCACCGATTGGTCATACTTTTCAGGATTGTCAGCACGATCACCGATTTCTGCGATGTCAAGAATGGTAGATAGCACACCGTCACTGTAGGATTGGCGAAATCCTTTCGCGGAAGATGACGAGACTTCTGAGGCCAGTGCGGCAATTGGGCATCCGTCCTGCTTGTGGTCTCTATGGGTTGGGTTCAAATACGCTGCCGCCATCCGCCTGACACGCTGTTGCCAACTGCGGTCCTCGTGTTTAACCCATCTGGGCTGGGATTGTGCGAGTGAGTGCTTAAAGGCTTCAATCGTTAGTTCATCCTTGTTTTTAAAGTGCGCGTTGAATGTACCGTGAGTGAGGCCAGCATCATTCATCACGGTTGCAATACTGGCACCATCAAGACCTTCTCGTCTCAGCCTCTTGCTAGCGGCTTGCAGAATTCGGTGTCGCGAATCCTTTTTTTTGATTGCTCTACTCGTTTGCATCAGTTGCTGATCCTTTCAAGGGGAGGCAATCCAAGGGCATCGCGGTAGGTGTTATGGTAATGGTGTAAAGCAGGTTCGTTGCGTCCAAATGTGAAGTACTCAATGGCGCCTGAATGCGCGCCCTTGTGCCCAAGCGCTGCAGCAGCATAGTCTTCTTTATCAATGACATCGGCGAAACCCTGCATGCGATTCTCGATCTGTTCGAACATCTCCTGGTTCTCAGCATTCTTCTCCATATCTTTTATCATCGGGTGCAGGTAAAAATTGATTTGGGAAAGACTGTTATTCGGGTCTGTTTTGTTTGGGTAGACCCGAACAAGCGTAGGACCGGCACCCGATAGAATTAGCTGGATATTCGGGAAGAGATAGTAAACGGGTAGCGCTGCTTGCAGCACGTTCCATTCCGACTCTGGCTGATCTCGGAGTGTATCGATATTGCGCATACAAAGCGCCATTCGATGATTTCGCTGGTAAGTGTCGTACATCTGGCAATTTCCATAAAAGCTCTCTGCCAGAGAGTTTTTGTGCAGCGTGTTGAAGTGGTAGGTTTCACCAAAGGTGTCAATCGCCAGCTTCCAGTTCATAGCATGGGTGTATGTGGTATCTCCCTGAGCAATAAACTGCTCGAGATTCCAATTCGCGAGTTCCGGGGCAAGCTCTCCAAGCAGGTCATCAACATCGAGGGTGCCGTCCGGACTCGGGTGCACAAACAGCATGCCGTACTTCTCCTCGGCAGGCAGTGCAGTTAACCCATGGCAACTCTTATCAACCGGCCCGAACTGTTCTTCTCTGGGGACTGACACAAGATCGCCCTCATGGCTGAATGACCATGCGTGGAAGGGACAACTGAAAACCTTCTTTTTGCCACGTGGCGCGGATTCGACAATGGTGCCTCGATGAGTGCAGACGTTAAGAAAAGCATGAAATTTACCTGCTTGATCGCGCGTGCAGAGAATGGGTTTACCTAGGTCATTGTTGGTTAGGAATGAGCCGGGTTCGGGCAGATCGCCTGAAAGACCCAATAGCTGGCCATGTCCAAGAAAGAATTCCTGCCATTCATCGGCAGCTATGGTTTCGTCTGTGTAGCTGGATACAGGATTTCGAACCTGGCCGCCAGCGTCAACATTTGTGCCGTTGTCCAGATGGTTGATCAACCCTTTGATTACTCTAATTTGTTCTTCTTTAAACATTTCTATCTCGCATGATAAACATCATACGAAATAGCATCTCACATGATAATCGTCATATCAAGCTTGATCTGGTGCAAATCGCACGCGTGAGGCTAATT
>ENA-UZWX01002765-UZWX01002765.1-metagenome-genome-assembly--contig:-Day-4---50m-contig-2765_pt2 | contig 10279 bp, 8 predicted proteins | sample MGYA00260347_ERZ794907 | MGnify/ENA metagenome assembly ERZ794907 | reverse complement strand
AATCAGAGTGTTGTGATACAAGGCGGCTTAACCGGCGTGGTCGCCGGTGCAAAATCAGCGAGTGATGATGTCATTTTGTCGCTGGAACGTCTGACTGAAATTGAGGCAATCGACAGCCAAGAAGGCGTAGCCACAGTGCAAGCCGGGGTTGTTTTGCAGCGGCTTCAAGAGGAGTTGGCAACTAAAAATTTGCTTTTTCCGCTGGATTTAGGTGCTCGGGGCAGTTGCACTATCGGGGGGAATGTAGCGACGAATGCTGGAGGCATTAACGTACTCCGATATGGCATGGTGAGAAATCTAGTGGTGGGGCTTGAAGTCGTATTGATGGACGGGACGATAATGTCGTCTATGTATCCCATGTTAAAAAATAATACTGGCTATGATTTAAAGCAACTCTTCGTTGGCAGCGAGGGGACGCTAGGCGTTATCACGAAGGTCATGGTTCGATTGTTCCCCCTTCCTACCAGTCGGCAGACTGCGATGATCGCTGTTGACTCGTTTGAGCATGTGATCGATTTGTTAAATCAGTTCCGCAAGGGACTCGCAGGTACACTGAGCGCCTTTGAGGTTATGTGGCAGAAATACTATTGCGGCGTCACTGGAGACGGCGATCACAAGCCGCCGATGAGCAGAGACTATCCTTTTTACATTCTGGTCGAAGCAGAGGGTTTTGATAATTCCTCTGATCGATTTCGTTTTGAGAAGTTGTTGGAGATAGCTTTCGAGCAGGGGAAGATTTGTGATGCCATCATTCCAACATCTGATCGAGAAAGGGCTGAGTTATGGATCGTAAGAGAAGAATTTGATCCATTGCTTCCCTCGTATCTTTATGATGTTAGCCTGCCGCTAAAACATATGCTCGAGTACACAGATGAGCTTGAGCAAAGACTGAAAGCCGAAATCGGCAATGTTGAAAGTGTGGTGTTCGGTCATATCGCTGACGGCAACCTCCATATATTCGTGCGTCCTTCAAGTGATCAAGCTTATGCCAAACCTAACGAGCATGAGGAGGTGAACAAGATTGTGTATGGTTCGCTGAAAAATTACGGTGGTTCGGTATCGGCAGAGCATGGTATTGGTCTGGAAAAAATGGCATGGCTGAATATTAATCGCAGTCATACGGAATTGAACCTGATGCGCTCGATAAAATGCGCACTTGATCCTAAAAACCTGCTCAACCCCGGCAAAGTGTTTTCATTAGCTAATCTATGACTATCAAGCATGTCGCATCTTCGCTTGAATTTGACTCGGGATTTCAATCTCGACTTGTTGAGTGGCGTCATCTTCTGCACCGTTCTCCTGAATTCGGTTTTGATGAGGTCTTCACATCAAATTTTATTGCGGACAAGCTTGAAAGTTTCGGTGTCAAAGTTGTTAGGGGTATTGGTAAGACGGGCGTGCTTGGCATTCTGCAAAAAGGAGGCGGCTTAAATAGCATTGGACTGCGCGCGGATATGGATGCGCTGAAGATTCAGGAGCAAAACGAGTTTGCCTACCGGTCGCAGTATGATGGAATGATGCACGCCTGTGGGCATGATGGCCACTCTGCCATGTTGTTAGGGGCGGCAGAATATCTGGCCGACAGAGTAGCGTTTTCCGGGACGGTGTACTTTATTTTTCAGCCGGCAGAGGAACACGGTAAAGGCGCCAGGGCGATGATCAAAGACGGCCTGTTCAACGACTATAATATTGATGCCGTATATGGTCTGCATAACTTGCCCGGGTTACCCGCGGGTACATTCGCTATTCGTCCAGGGTCTATTATGGCGAGTGAAAGCAGCTTCCATATCCAACTTATAGGCAAAGGCGGTCATGCTGCGATGCCCTACATGACGGTAGACATCATGCTTTTGGCATCACAAATTGTTGTCGCATTGCAATCTATCGTATCCAGAAACTTGAACGTGTTGTCAAAACCAGCCGTCGTTTCAGTGACAGAGTTTCTAACCGATGGCACNNGCGAGTCGTTGCCGGATTGTGTGCATCCGCCGGTGCAGAATACACGTTTGATTTTGAAACAGTCTTCCCCGCAACAGTCAATCATCCGGAACAAACTTCTGTTGCTATACAGGTTGCCGAGCAGGTGTTTGGTGCGGGCAAGGTAAATGGAAATTGTGATCGATTTACTATTTCTGAAGACTTCGCCAATATGTTGGAGGTTCGACCGGGCTGTTACGGCTTGATCGGTAACGGCGGAGAGGAGGGCAGTGGTTGCGCGCTTCACAATCCCCAATATGACTTTAATGACGAAATTTTGGTCGAGGGCGTCAAATACTGGGTCAAGTTAGCTGAGACGGTGTTGGCTTAGTCCACGTTCCATTTATTGCGTTACAACCCTCGAAGGTTGCAACCTTTGCGTTCTAGGATAGGTCTTAGCTCACGATATGCGGCCGGGGTATCCATTAGCGGTATGCGTGGGTACAAATGATGTATCACGTGGTACTGCATACCGGAAGAGCCGACATTTCCTAGATGGCTTCTAAAAGCCTCAGTATCTTTGTATCTCCCTGTAGCGCTGCCCGGATGATGTGGTTTCCAGCTCAAATAATACGGGATATAGACTTGCGCAATATGCATGGGTATCCACCATAGCAATGCAGCCTCAATTGCATAGCCGGTCAATGCCAGACCGTATAAGACCAACATATATAAGGTTCTCACTACGACGGCTTCGATCATCAGATTTGATCTGCCAGTGCGAACAAGTGCCTCACTGTACCGATCCTCCTCGCCTGTATGTCCGGGTTGCATTTTTGTCAGGTGTTTTCTAAAAAAATTCAACCGGTCGCTTGCGTGCACATCATAGTCAGGGTCAAGGTCTGGATCATTTGCGTGGTTATGATGTTCCATATGTGTGTGGCGTAAATAACGGAAAGGTGTTGCAAACGGGATGAGCGAGACATGCCCTAGCAGTTCATTCAACCAACGTAACGGCTGCCCCCTCCGAGCGATGATACTGTGTTGCGCATCATGTGAGGGCAGATAGGCTAGCGTGACGTTCAGCACTGCAATAGGAAAAGCTATCCATAACGGCAGAATATCCATCAGCACAAGCGGCCAGAGCGCAAGCCAAACTAAAGTATTCGTAAATCCCCAGGCAATAATACCAATTGGGAATTTTTGCATGTATTTTGCGGCAATTTTCCGCTCCATTGCATCAAGTTCATCATCGCTCAGCACATCCCAGTCAATCGTATCGGCTACTTGATCCATATCCAGCTCCCCCTAAAGTGCGCCATGAGTCCGAACGCACCACCGGCGATTAATCCTGCGATTATTGCGGGCGTGCCTGGCACCATGAGCTCAAGCGCTATCAGTGTTTGCGTTGTCAATGGCGCTAAGAACGCGATCGAAAATACAAGCGGTGAGAAAAGCCAGCGAAGCGCTGTCTGGATTGTATTTTTAAGCACAGAGATACCTCAAATCACAATGACCTAGGCATTCTAGAAGAACAATGTAGTCGTTGTCTACATTAGATTTAGGCCACGCTTGTTATGAATTATTGAGAGAATTTGCAAATCGACAGAGTGATCCCAGTGTCTCGTGATAGAGATCAGGCGTAATATCTGGAAAAGAAAGGTCACCGGCGTGCGAGGTACCGTGAACAGTGCGGGCGATGGCGGGGACCCCTGCAGCTATCAGCTTTCGATAGAATGCGAGTCCCTCGTCTCTGAGAGGATCGAGTTCATTGACAGAAATGACGTGCGGCGGCAGTCCCTGAAGTTCTTCGATCGGGCAGTGGTATGGCCACGCCAGCGGATTGGTAGGGTGTTCACCTTCAGGATCATACACACGAACCAGTAAAGCCATCTGGTTACAGTCAATGGCATATCCGTCATTCTCAATAAGCGAGGCCAGTGCAGGGGGTGGATTAAAGTAGGCGCCTGAAATATAGGGGCAGCAGGCATAAACCCCATTGATCTGCGCCAGCCAACCCTCTTTTTTTGCCTTGAGGGTCGTCGCTATCGCCAGATTCCCGCCGCCGGATTCACCGGAAATAACGATGGAAGATATACCCAAACGTTCTCTATTTTCATCGACCCAGTTAACTGCTGTGGCACAGTCATTCAACCCTGCTGGAAATGGATGGTTACCCAGTTTTCCTCCGCCGTTTCTAAACTCCACACCGATAACGCGGAGTCCCGCGCTAGCGAGGTCGTTTCGCCAGCGAACAAACCCAGGATCTGCCGCTGTCATCAGTACCATACCACCACCATGTGTGTGAACAATGCAGGGACCCGGTTTAGTTGTATCGGTTGGTGTGTGCACATACAGGGTAATGTCGTTGCCATCCACGCCTTTGATCGTTTCGATTGTATTGATGACATTGTCATAGTTTGGCATGGCGTCTTCCATTATCGAATGCCTTATGGCGGCAGTATCCTCAAATGTTTTTGTATATTCGATCGCCGTTTTTATCGAAGCGCGCGTCGCATCTGGCGCCTCCGGTGAGGGTATCGCCGCAGCCATTTTAAAGGCAGCAGCTATTCGTGGGTCGGTTCTAGGATCAGTTTCGATAGAAAGATTAGGGTTGCCCAGTTTTCCGGGTAGTATCGTTTGCGGGTCGTTTTGATTGTTCATTGTGTTTTGCTTCCTATTCTATGCGGTATAAGTTTACTGCGATTTGGTATCGAACGTTAGCGTGTGGTCCTCCTGTAACAAGCAAAACAAATCTAGATTATGTTTGACCCTGTTTCGGCCAAGAACACCGCAATGTTGAGGCGCGATTAGCCATCCGGGTGTGTTATCTTCTCCACACAACAATAATCTCAGGCAGTCTACATGGGCACGACATTCCCCGGTGTTATCTCTTTTGCGTTTATGGTGAGTCTGATCCTGCTTGGCGTAGGGCTTCGTGCACGAATACGACTGCTTCAGCTTGCGTTGGTCCCATCCAGTCTTATTGCCGGAATCACAGGTTTTGTGCTGATAAACACTGATCTGTCGTTTGGCTTTGAGAGTAGCGACTTCACAGCTTTTGCGTTTCACTTTTTTACCTTGAGCTTTATGTCTCTTGTATTAACGGGGAAAGAACCGGCTGATCGAGGAACGCCTGCCACATCGATAGTACGCGGTGGTAGTTGGCTTTCGTTCATCTGGGTGATGAGTCTGGTTTTGCAGGGCGTGACTGGTATTGGGATCATCATTCTTTACGACTATCTAACCGGCAGTGAGTTATCTTACTTCTTGGGTGCTATTGCGACTCACGGGTTTACTCAGGGGCCAGGGCAAGCCCTTGCCCTGGGTTCTATTTGGGAAGGCGAGCTGGGTATAAAACACGCGGTAGATTTTGGACTTATTTATGCCTCTGCTGGTTTTGTGGCGGCTTTTCTGATTGGCGTGCCCATTGCCAGAATCGCCATCAGTCGAGGTATGAATCAAAACAAGTCTGCAGTTATTGACGAAGAATTTTTGTCTGGTCTTTCGCTTCAGGGACGCGAACCTTCGGCAGGCAAGCAGGTCACTCACGCCGCTAACGTCGATTCCTTTGCATTTCATCTGGCGATTCTAGGCGTTGCTTATTTGCTCACTGATACATATCTAAGATTCGCTCAAGGATACACGAACGATGTGCAAATTGGAGACGTGCATTTAGGTTTGTTCTTCAGTCACAACCTTTTCTTTTTCCATGGTTTGATGGTATGCATGGTTTTGCGAAGTGCTCTAGATAGATTCGGGCTAGGACATATCATAGACAATGACACGCAAAAACGTATCACGGGGTCGTCGGTTGACCTGATGGTGGTAGGTACAATCATGAGTATTCAGTTTGCGCTACTGGCTACGTACATTGTGCCAATTCTATTGACTTGTCTGGCAGTATCATTGGTTACTGCGCTCTTGTGTTTTGGCTTTGGTCGCTTGTTAGGTTCATTTAGCGTTGAACGAGCAGTGACGATTTTTGGGTGTTGTACCGGCTCGACAGGTAGTGGTTTGTTATTGTTGCGTATACTCGATCCTGATTTCTCAACACCCATCGCCAAAGAGCTGGCGTTCTTTAATATAGCGATTATTTTTCTGGGATTTCATGTCTTAACAATCATGGCACCTATTTTACCAACCTTTGATTTGCTGACGATTTGTGCTGTATATCTGGGCACTTTTCTCGTCGGCGCAGGCTTACTCACGATCGCTAACCGAAGGCAGTGGATCTAACGATATTAATTTTTAGCTGAGAACTCAATCAATGCGACAACGGTATTTTTCCATCACAGTGTTTCTACACGCCATGCTCGTAGTTTGTTGCCACGAAGTAACACTCGCTGCCAGTTATGAGATGGCTGATACCCAGATGCATGTTATGCAAACATCTGATACGAGGAATCAGGACTACATGCTGTACGTGCAGCTCCCGACAGGTTACGAAGATCCTGGCAATCGACATAAGCATTACCCAGTGATCTATCTGCTTGACCCCTATTGGGATTTTCCGGTGGTTGCAGGCGCAAGAAGTGGGTTGGTTTTTGACGGCATTGTACCCGAGTATATTGTGGTGGGGATCGGTTACTCGACACAGGGTCAAGTAGAGGAGGGTGATATCGTCAATATTCTTAGGCAAATTGATTACAGCCCCGTGCGAGATAACGCAGACGCGAATACGGGAGATGCCGCAGCGTTTATGTCATTTATTAAATCTAGGGTGATACCTTTTGTCGAAGACAGTTACCGGATCGCAGACTATCGCGTTTTCGCCGGCACTTCATGGGGAGGTCTATTTAGTCTGTACCTTATGTTCGAGAATCCAGGGATGTTTCAGGGACATATCGCCATAGCGCCAGCGGTTGGATATTTTCATCGTTGGGCGTTTGTAAAAGAGTCGCTGTTCTACGGCGCTGATCCCGTTCATGGGCTTGATCCTGCCGGTCAAGCGCTTCCTACCAGACTTTATATGTCGGTTGGAAGCAACGACCAATTGGGTAATTTTACCCGTGAATCTATTGCCTTCAGCGAGCTACTGAAAGGACGGGAATATGAAGGGCTAAATTTCAAATTCGAAGTTAAGCAAAACGAACACCATGCTAGCGTCAAGCTCGCTTCATTTGGCCAGGCGCTCAAACATGCGTTTGGTGGCTACGACGCGCGGTAGTATGCAACTTAGAGTTTGTAGATGCGCGCCGCTGTGCCATAAAACATGGCATGTTTATCTGCCTCACTAAAGTCTGCCACGATCTTTTTCAAACCGTTGTAAAGGACATGGTAAGAGATAGAAAAGCGATCCACGGGAAAGTTGCTTTCAAACATGCACCGCTCCGGACCAAAACAATCTATCGTGTGCAGGTAATAATCGCGTTGAGCCGCGACGAATTCGTCCGAGGTTGGAGGCGTTGCACGCTCATGCCAACCAAAACCATTATCTGGCATAGCAAGCCCGCCAATTTTTGCGACCACATTCGGGTTGCGCGCGATCTCAGTGATGTCCTTCTTCCATTGGATAAAAATCTCATCTCTTTGGTTAGCGTAGGGGCCGACGCCAAGCGGGGAGCCAAAGTGATCAAGTATCAGCTGTGTGCCTTCAGTGTTTTGTGCAAGGGTATTAAATTCTTGATTTTGGTAGTGATAGTGCCAGGTATCAAAAGTTAATCCTAGCTCGCCCAATTTCCTGACGCCTTGTTGAAAATCTGGATTGAGGTACAGTGATTTTGGTGCTCTGCCTATGATCGTCAGAGCCTCAGGACGTTCAGCATGTGCACCCGCATGGCGGATACCTCTAAACCTGCCTTCTGCCAATTCAATATGCTGGTAAAGAATTTCCTGAACCTGATCACCAAGGGTGAGGTCTGCGTGCCCAACAATTCCGCTGATGGTCGCATTTGAGTCCGAACCCGGACCCGTTTCGCTGAGTTTTGCCTGTTCAGTGACAAACGCTGTCTCACCCAGCACCTTGAACGCTTCTGAACCTTCTGTTCGGTACTCAGCATGACATTCAACAAAAACAGTCTTTTGAATATTATGACCACTGCCCGTATCTTGCCACAGGTTTTCGAGCAAATAATCGTTGCCATTGGAGCGGCGCCACAGATGATGATGAGGGTCGATGATAGGGCGATCGGGGTCGATAGTGCGTTCGGTTACGCTTTTCAGCCATTCGTTGGATCCAGGAGTGTGGATTGTCATGTAGATACCTTCTTCTTATTTCAGTGACGCACTCGCAGATACGCTGCTTGGCGGGTTTAAGTCTACAGAATTTGGCCATAGATTGAATATCCCCTTGGCACTTTCCGTGAATCAGTCGGGAAGTGATTCTGTGGTTGATCTGGCACAGTACACTGCACTAGGATAGCGTTTGATATTAACGACGACGCTCTCTGGGTCGTCTTTCTGGAATATTTTCCCGTGGCTGAGTTTCCTTTGAAAGACATTAAAGTGCTTGATTTGAGCAGGGTGCTTGCGGGTCCCTGGGCGAGCCAGACGTTAGCGGATTTGGGTGCAGAAGTTATCAAGATCGAAAGACCTGGCGTCGGTGACGATACTCGAGCGTGGGGACCTCCCTGGTTTGACGTGCCAGAAGGAGACGCTCTTTCGGCGTATTTTATGTCGGCAAATCGAGGGAAAAAGTCTGTTTGCATTGATCTAGCAAGTTCAGAAGGGTTGGCTATCGTTAAGCAGTTGGCTGACGAATCAGACATTGTCATTGAAAATTTCAAAGTGGGTGACATGGAGAAAAAGGGATTGGATTACCAATCTTTGAGTAAAACCAACGCTCGTCTCATCTACTGTTCAATTACTGGGTTCGGCCAGACCGGTCCCTATAAGCAGCGACCCGGTTACGATTTCATGATTCAGGGTATTGCGGGTTTGATGAGTATTACGGGTGAACCCGACGAAAAATCAACTGACGGGCCGCAAAAAGTAGGAGTCGCTGTCGCTGACTTGATGACCGGCCTATACAGTACCATTGCGATACTGGCTGCCATAGCAGAGCGGAACGAAAGTGGAGAAGGTCAGTACATAGATATGGCTCTCATGGACGTGTTGACAGCAAGTCTTGCAAATCAAGCCTCAAACTATCTAGTTTCTGGCAATGCGCCCGGCAGAATGGGTAATGCTCATCCTAATGTCGTTCCTTACCAAACTTTCGCAGCAAGCGATGGTTACATCATTGTCGCTGTTGGAAATGACAAGCAGTTCAATGCGCTCTGCGGGACAATTAATCGCTTGGATATCGCGGCTAACTTAAAATACCTGACAAACGCTGACCGAATTGAGAATAGGGCTGAGCTGGCAGCGGATATTCAACGGGAAGTGCAGACGCGCACTATGTCACACTGGCTTGAAATTTTTGAAGAAGCAGGCGTCCCATGCGGTCCAATCAATACGATTGATAAGGTGTTCGATGATCCGCAAACGAAAGCAAGAGAAATGCAAATCTCGATAGCAGACATGCCACTTGTTGCAAACCCCATGCGCTTCTCTAAATCAAACTTAAACTATGAATTGGAACCACCATCCCTAGGTCAACACACTGATGAAGTGTTGGTAGATAAACTTGCGATGTCCGTGGATGAATTATCAGCCCTCAGAAGCAAAGGTGTTCTGGGGTAATCAATTAGGAGAAGTTTATGGCAAGCCATCAGGAAATTGCGGGGGTCAGTGACCAGGATTTTGTGTTGCGAATGGTACGAAGTCACGATAATCGGTTTGATGAGGCTTTCTGGCTATACGTTGAAGAGCAGGTTCGACCGCAACTGACTGAAAATCCTCGCATCGTTGACCTAGGGTGTGGGCCAGGTTTGTTCGTTCGTGATCTTGGTAATCGTTTTAGCGGTGCTGAATTGTACGGCTACGATCTGACGCCCGCTATGGTGGAATATGCCAAGTCCGAGGTCGAGTATGCCGGAAGTCAGCCCGAGTTTGACGTGTTGGATATCACTACCACCCCGGTGCCACTTGAGGACAATAGCGTCGATTTGCTAACGATGACAGCTGTGTTGCATGTGCTTGATGAGCCGCTGGCAATGTGTGCCGAAATTCGTCGCTTACTCGCGCCTGGTGGAGTCTTTCTGTTGCAGGACTGGATTAGACTACCGTTGTCCAAATATCTGGATATGATGATGGAAAATGTGCCGCCAGAAAAAGCACAGGTGATGGAAAAAGCCATGATGAGACTTTCTGTCGCGCACAATAAATACACTATCGAAGACTGGATTTGGTTGTTGGACAAGGGTGGCCTTAAAGTATTACACCAGACACAGATACGTACTGAACATTTCTGTGTGTTCGTGTGTCAGGAAAAATAGTCAACTTCCATTGTGCGTCATTAGTCAAGATGTTTGAGATG
>ENA-UZWX01004334-UZWX01004334.1-metagenome-genome-assembly--contig:-Day-4---50m-contig-4334_pt1 | contig 10301 bp, 10 predicted proteins | sample MGYA00260347_ERZ794907 | MGnify/ENA metagenome assembly ERZ794907 | reverse complement strand
CACATAAATACGATCTTGTTCTACGTCGCCCTTCACTTGGGCCACAAATTCACTACCATCGCCCACTTCATCATGCCACTCCAGCACTTGCCGTAACCAAGAGAGCTTGTCGTCGTAGGAATTACCGTTGCTGTTAAGGTCGGTACCTTTGTACAGCCAATGTGCGCACACGCCCAGCTCAGCTTCATCATGCATCGCAAAGGTACGAATTTGTATCTCCACCACTTTCCCTTCTGGCCCAATCACAGCGGTATGCAAGGAACGGTAGCCGTTCTCTTTCGGGGTGGCGATATAATCGTCAAACTCTTGGGGTATGTTGCGCCACAAGCCATGCACAATACCCAACGCGGTGTAACAATCGGTTAGCTCAGGCACCAATACACGCACAGCCCGCACGTCGTAGACTTGAGAAAACTCAATGTTTTTACGCTGCATTTTACGCCAGATACTATAAATGTGTTTGGCGCGACCAGAGATATCCGGCACAATGCCAGCGTGGGTCAGTTGCTCTGTTAGGTTACCTAATACACGTTCAATATAGTCTTGGCGATCCATACGCCGCTCATCCAAAAAGGAGGCAATTTCTTTGTAAGCGTTAGGTTTTAAATAACGAAATGAGAGGTCTTCAAGCTCCCACTTAATGGTACCAATGCCCAAACGATGAGCCAGTGGCGCATAAACGTCAAACACCTCGCGTGACACCAAATAGCGTTTTTTACGATCTACGTTTTTTACCGCACGAATGGCACAGGTTCGTTCTGCCAACTTAATTAGGGCAACACGCACGTCGTCCACTAAACTCACTAACATCTTGCGTACATTAGTCAGCTGGCCATCAGATTGGCCCAAAATATTGTCGCGGGTGGGGCTTTGCAAGTTGCTAATCGCCGCCATTTGTAACACGCCGTCAATCAGTTGTGCCACGACTGGACCAAAGGCTTCTTTCACCTCTTTAAGGGCTATTTTTTCTTCACGTACCGCACGATACAATACGGCAGCCACTAAGGTTTCTTCGTTGACCTGCAGGGTGGTGAGTATTTCGGCCATTTCGAGGCCCGTACGGAAACAGTCCACTTCGGCTGTGGCCCAAAGATCTTCGCTCTCACTGGCACGATCACGCACCTCTTGCGTCCACTCACAGGCCCGCTGTAGACGGCTGGTGTCTAACAGTTCAACCTGTTCAGAAATACCTGCCATCCAAGCTTGGATATCAATGTTGCCGTCCGCGTGGGTCGGGTGTACTGCGCGTACCTGTACCATTTCACACTCTATTCTTTTATGAGTAAGGCCATCACTTCTAAGTGAGTGGTGTGTGGGAACATGTCCACACAACCGACTTTGGCTACCGTTAAACCTAGGCTTTGTAGGTCCTTTAAATCCCGCGCCATAGAGGCCGGATTACAAGACACATACACTACCCGCTCAAGGGGCTGGCCTTTTAGTAACTGGACAATGCCCTTAGCGCCAGCACGGGGCGGGTCTAGCAATACCTTGTTAATAGCCTTCTTTTGCCACTTTTTGCGTGCACTGGCTTCAAATAAGTCGGCTTGTATAAAGTCCACATTGCCTAAACCGTTGTTTTGGGCGTTGCTGCGGCCCTGTTTAACCATGGCATAGTCACCTTCCACGGCCAATACTTGTGCCCCGCTCGGTGCCGCTTTGGCCATCGGTAGAGAAAAGTTTCCTACCCCACAAAACAAATCCAATATCTGATCTTCAGCATCCAATTGAAGCCAATCTAGGGCTTGCGCCACCAATGCTTGATTGACTTGGGCATTCACTTGCACAAAATCCTTAACAGAAAAATCCATGGTTAAAGGATTAGCGTCGCCCTCTACTGACAAGGTATACACTAGATCTTGTGGAATACCGTGTAACCATAAGTCATCAACATCAGTTTGCTGACACACTAAACTCACATTATGTTGAGCGGCAAAGGCAGACATCAACTGCTGGTCGTCTGGGCCGAGTCCAGACGAAACCTTCAAACTCACACACACTAAATCTTGTGCTTGCAATAATTCAATGTGGGTGACCCACTGGGTCTGACTCAAACGCACTAAGGCATCGTGCAACGGCGTTAACAAGGCCGACAATGCAGGCTCCAGTACAGGACACCGATCAATGGGCACTATGTGTTTATGGCCGCTCTGGCGAAAGCCCATTAGCAAGGTACGACTGTCTGCAAAATAGCGCGTGGCTAATTGGGCACGGCGACGGTAACCTTGACTTGCCTTAGTGATAGGTGCCACCCATTCAGGCACTTCTATAGAACCAATACGGCGCAACTGTTCAGCAATAGCGGCTTGCTTGAACGTCACTTGAGCGGCCGGCTGTAAATGCTGCAATTGGCAGCCACCACAGGTATCGTACACCGGACAAATCGGGTCGATACGATCGGCACTGGCTTGACGAATTTCCAGTACTTGCGCTTCGGTGTGGGTTTTGTGGTCGGCGGTCACTTCGGCGCTTACCGTCTCGCCTTGTAAGGCCCCGTTAACAAATACAGTTTTGCCCTGCCAGCGGCCAACACCACGGCCGTCGTGGCTTAGATTTTGTAATTCTATATCAATGTGCTTGCCCATAGGCAGTGTGACTACACTCACATCCACCTGCGCTTGCGCACGTTTTTGCTTGGCCGACGCAGAAGGTGTTTTAAGCTTGAGCTTGCGCTGAAGTGGGGATAAACGAGCCATAATTAACCAAATACTCCGGTAGATAAATAACGATCACCACGATCACAAATAATACAAACAATAACGGCATTTTCGACTTGTTTCGACAAACGTAAAGCACCGGCCACGGAGCCGCCAGAGGACACGCCGGCAAAAATACCTTCTTCTGTAGCCAGTGCCTTCATGGTTGCTTCCGCTTCGGCTTGATCCATGTCGATCACTGCATCAACTTTGGCAGCGTCAAAAATGCTCGGCAAATATTCTTTAGGCCAACGCCGAATACCCGGAATCGCTGAGTCGGCATTAGGCTGCAACCCATGAATCTGCACTTGTGGGTTTTGCTCTTTAAAATAAGCCGACAACCCCATAATGGTGCCAGTAGTGCCCATAGAGCTCACCAAATGGGTAATGCGACCCTGAGTTTGCTGCCAAATTTCGGGCCCTGTAGTACGGTAGTGGGCTAAGGGGTTGTCGGGGTTGGCAAACTGATCGAGCACCTTGCCTTCGCAACGGGCTTGCATTGCCAAGGCTAAATCACGAGCGCCTTCCATCCCCACTTCTTTGGTGACTTCAATCAGCTGTGCACCATAAGCGGCCATAGACGCCTTGCGTTCACTGCTCATGTTATCGGGCATAATGAGTTTTAGTCGATAGCCTTTAATGGCCGCCGCCATGGCCAAGGCAATACCTGTATTACCACTGGTGGCTTCAATCAATATGTCGCCAGGGCTAATATCGCCGCGTTTTTCTGCTTCGGTAATCATGCTCATGGCGGGGCGATCTTTTACCGAACCGGCCGGATTGTTGCCCTCGAGCTTGGCTAAAATTACATTACTGGTTTGCCCTGGTAGTCGCTGCAAACGCACTAATGGCGTGTTACCCACGTAGTCTTCTATGGTCGGAAAATCAGCAGAGCTGTGCATGATGTTTGTCTCGTCTCTATTTTGCTAGCTCAGCACAACAAAGGCTAAGGCTTGGTCTAATTCGTCGGCAATACTGATATGGGTTTTATGGCTGCCCAGATCCGTTTGTCGTTGCTTGGCTGCGCCTTGTAAAATCAGCAAGGGCACTCCTAACTCGTCGTGCTCAATATGCATTTGTTGCCACGAAATGCCACGGCCAATGCCAGTACCTAAGGCTTTGGCGGCCGCTTCTTTAGCAGCAAAGCGTTTAGCTAAAAAACCAGCTTGGTTATTGCTGGCGTCAAAGTCTGCCATTTCCAAGCTGGTTAAAATACGTTCAGCAAACTTGCGTCCACTGCGCTCTAGGGCTGCTTCAATACGCGCCGTAGCCACAATATCCGTGCCAATTGCCTTTACCATAAGCGCGCCTAAACTCGACTCGGGCGGCTAAGATCACGGGCCGCAAGCATTACCGCCTTCATGTCCATTACCGCCTGTGGCAAACCCACAAACAATGCATTGGCGATTAGTGAGTGGCCAATATTAAGCTCATTAAACTCAGGAATCGCAGCAATGGCTTCAACGTTTTGCAAGTTCAAACCGTGGCCGCCATTAACAATCAAACCAATACTGGCAGCATAGGTTGCGCCCTTAGCAATCCGCACCAGCTCTGCATGTTGCGCTGCATAACCTACTGCGTCTGCGTAGGCGCCCGTGTGCAGCTCAATGAGCTCTGCCCCAGTACGCTTAGCGGCGTCAATCTGGGCAAGATCGGCGTCTATAAATAGCGATATTTGTGTACCCACAGCCTGCATACGTAAACACGCCGCCTTGATTTTAGCTTCTTGCGAAGACACATCCAAACCACCTTCGGTGGTGAGTTCTTCACGTTTTTCTGGTACTAAACACACGTAAGCCGGCGCAATCTCTACCGCCAAATCAACCATGGCATCAGTCACAGCCATTTCCAAGTTCATCCGTGTTTGTAATACTTGCGCCATTACTCGCACGTCACGCTCTTGAATGTGCCGCGCATCTTCGCGCAGATGAACGGTGATACCGTCGGCACCCGCTTGTTCGGCATCCAAGGCAGCCTTCACCGGATCGGGGTACCGCGTACCACGCGCTTGACGCAAGGTCGCCACGTGATCAACGTTAACACCTAATAAAATTCGATTGGGATCAACCATTTTCCATGTTCCTAATTGTCGATTAACCCTTGGCTTGGTGGCGGTGCCACAGCCATGGATTGAAAAAGTGTTCGGCTATGGAGCGGCTTGCCACCCAATAACTGATCGATATTCGCCCGGGCAATATACTTAGCATATTTTAGGCAACTGGGTTCACTAAACCGCCCCGCTGCCAATTCGAGTAATACGTGTCCGGGTATTAGCTGCGCATTGCCGTCTTGATGTTTAACTCGGCACAAGCCCTGTAATGGTACTAGCCGATAACAATGCTCTGGCAAGACTGGTACTTGGGTTTCAAATTCTTTATCTAAGGCAACATGATACCCCAGTTCATCCATCAAATGGACTTCAAACGGACGCAAACTCTGCTCTACCGACTGCTTTATACACAAGTTTTCTAGCAAGGTTTGATAGTAAGCAAATAACGCAGGGTAAGCATCATCCACGGCCAGCAACTTAAGCAACAATTCGTTAGCGTAAAGACCGCTATAAAGGGGCCTGCCTTGCAAAAATAAGGGAGGGCCAGCGGCATCCAAAGAAGTGGCCGTGCGTAATTCACCGCGGCCCGTAAAAGCCACCAGCAAGGGGGTAAATGGTTGCACTAGGGCGCGCTTGGCCGGTTGTTTGCCATTGGCTTTACGGGCGCCTTTGATAATCACCGATACTCGGCCGCTGTGGAGGGTCAATAAATCGGCAATGACGCTAGTTTCGCGCCATGGTCGGCTATGTAAAACGTAAGCCGGTTGTTGCTCCATTACCAACATAAGCACATCCCAAACTTAATCGAGGCCGTCGTAACCCAAACTTTGCAATGCACGCTCATCGTCGGACCAGCCACTTTTGACTTTAACCCATAACTTAAGCATCACCTTACACTCGAACATACGCTCCATATCGACCCGAGCATCACGGCCAATCATTTTGATACGGTCGCCTTTATCGCCAATCAATATACGTTTTTGGCCTTTGCGCTCCACCAGAATTAGCGCGCCTATATGCAACACTGGACCATCTTGAGCAAACTCTTCAATTTCCACCGTCATTTGATACGGTAATTCATCACCCAGCTGACGCATGATTTTTTCGCGGATCAATTCTGCAGTGATAAATCGTGCGCTGCGGTCTGTGACTTGGTCTTCAGGGAAAAAGTGCCGGCCATTAGGCAACTGGTCCAACACACACTGTTCTAGCTGATCCACAGAGGCGCCTGTGTGCGCTGCAATCGGCACCAAAACGGCGTCTGGTAAGCGCTGCTGAACCTCCTGCAAATAGGGGAGCAAGGACTGCTTATCATCTAAAATATCAATTTTGTTAATGGCCAGAATAACGGGGCAATTCGCCGCTTTCACCTTTTCGTAGACGTGTTCGTCGGCATCATTCCAACGTGTACGGTCGACCATAAAAATCACTAAGTCCACATGTTTTAGAGCGCTAGATGCTGCCTTGTTCATGTAACGGTTGATGGCTTTATCAGCTTGGTCTAAATGCAATCCCGGCGTGTCTACATAGACCACCTGGATATCGCCTTCGGTTTTAATGCCTAAAATCTGATGGCGTGTGGTTTGCGGCTTACGCGAGGTAATACTGATTTTTTGACCCAAAATATGGTTCAAAAGCGTGGATTTACCCACATTAGGCCGCCCCACAATGGCCACATAACCGCACTTGGTGCTGCTGTCATTTTGTTGTGCGAGCCAACTGTCTAAATCTGTCATGGTCTATCTATACCGCTTCTTGACCCAGCTGCTGCAACGCCAGCGTGGCCGATTTTTGTTCTGCTATACGACGGCTTGAGGCCTTCGCTTGAGTGGGTTTGTCCAACAGCTGCGTGTGGCATTGGATGGTAAACACCTGTTCGTGGTCCTGCCCCTGTACATCCACTAGGTCGTACATAGGCAGATCGGCTTTTTTAGCTTGCAAGTACTCTTGCAAACGGGTTTTAGGGTCTTTTTGTGTATCGGTAAGGCTTAAGTTTTCTAACCTGGGCGCAAACCACGCCAATATACGCTCTTCGCACACCTGCATACCGGCATCTTGGTAGATGGCGCCAATAATGGCTTCGGTGGCGTCAGCCAAAATCGACTCCCGGCGCTGGCCACCACTTTTAAGTTCGCCCGCACCCAGCTTAAGGCAAGGGCCCACTTGCATTTCTATGGCCACCTGCGCCAAAGTAACGCCTTTGACTAAACCCGCTCGCAAGCGGCTCAGCTGGCCTTCGCGGGCTTTAGGGAATTTCTCAAACAACGCATGGGCGATCACAAAGTTAACAATGGAGTCACCCAAAAACTCAAGCCGTTCATTGTTACGGTTGCCACAAGACCGATGCGTGAGCGCCAACTGCAACAATGTTGCGTCATTAAAGGAATAACCAATCAACTTACACAAAGTATCTACTTTTTGCTGATAAGCTGCCGCTGCTGGGGCTTTCATATTATTCTATGCCGCCCACAGTACTAAAGTTAGGCAAGCTAAAGAAGCTCTCCCAGTGCAACCACACGGCAATGGCTTTACCGGTAATGTTCTCTTCTGGCACAAAACCCCAATAACGGCTGTCATTGCTACCGTCGCGGTTGTCGCCCATCATGAAGTACTTGCCTTCTGGGATGGTGACAGACCAATCCACACCGGCGTTTTTATTACGCCAAATCTGATGCTCTACGCCACCAATTAACTCTGCATATAGTTCGGTGGAGGCTGTTTGATCTTTAATGTAAGTTTGTGACAAAGCCTCGCCATTCACATATAAAACCTTATCACGGTAGTGCAACGTGTCGCCGGGCACGCCCACCACGCGCTTAATAAACTTAACGGCTGGATCTACTGGGTATTTAAACACCATCACGTCGCCCACTTGGGGCTGGTTATTGTCTAATATCTTAGTCCCAAGTACGGGCAAACGAATGCCGTACTCAAACTTATTTACTACAATAAAATCACCCACGGTCAGCGTCGGCAACATCGAACCCGACGGAATTTGATAAGGTTCCATAAAAAATGACCTGAGCACTAACACTAAGGCTAATACTGGAAAAAAAGAACGGCTGTACCGGCAAACAAATTCTCTTTCAGCAGTTTGGTTTGGTCTGCCATGGGCAATGCCGCACCCGCAGAGCGTGTTGCGTCTGCTAAAGCCGCAACACGCGCAGGCTTCCACAGCCATACGTCAATGGCGTAACCCACTCCAAATAAAGCCACTAGCCCGGCAAGCACCAGCTCAAAATCAAAATTCATCATATCCTTACCTCTAGTTCCTAAACAGCCTGATTAGCTATCAATTTTAAGCACCGCTAAAAAAGCATCCTGTGGGATTTCTACACTGCCCACCTGCTTCATGCGTTTTTTGCCTTCTTTTTGCTTGGCTAACAGCTTTTTCTTACGGCTAATGTCGCCACCATAACACTTAGCCGTTACGTTCTTACGCAACGCCTTAACGGTAGTACGAGACACAATATTGCCGCCAATGGCCGCCTGAATGGCCACGTCGAACATTTGTCGCGGAATCAGCTCTTTCATTTTTTCACACAATAAACGGCCACGGCCTTGGGCATTGTCTCTGTGCATGATCACCGCTAATGCGTCGACTCGCTCAGCATTGATAAGAATATCCAAACGCACCAACTTGGCTTCTTCAAAACGTACGAAATTGTACTCCAACGAGGCATAACCACGGCTCACTGATTTGAGCCGGTCAAAGAAGTCCAACACCACTTCGCTCATGGGCATGTCGTAGGTTAATGCCACCTGAGTGGCGGTAAACTGCATGTTCTTTTGCACGCCACGCTTTTGCACACACAAGGTAATTACATTACCTAAATGTTCCTGTGGCACTAATATATTAGCCTCAACAATAGGCTCACGCATTTCCGCCACACCACCCATGTCGGGCAATTTGGACGGGTTATCTACATAGACCACGTTACCGTTGTTGAGTTCCAATTCGTAAATTACCGTAGGCGCTGTGGTTAACAGGTCAAGGTTGTATTCGCGCTCTAAGCGCTCTTGAATAATTTCCATGTGCAACATGCCCAAGAAACCACAACGGAAACCAAACCCCAAAGCGTCAGAGCTTTCTGGTTCGTAAAATAAGGAGGCGTCATTCAAGCTTAACTTAGCTAGGGCTTCACGGAAGTCTTCGTAATCGTCTGAACTTGTCGGGAATAGTCCAGCATAAACCTGTGGTTGCACCTTCTTAAAACCAGGCAAACTTTCGACATCGGCGGTTTTTACATGGGTCAAAGTATCGCCCACTGGCGCCCCGTGAATGTCTTTAATGCCCGCCACCACGTAACCCACTTCACCGGCCCGCAAAATGTCCGTTTGATTACGCTTGGGGGTAAAGATACCTACACCATCCACGCCGTATTGCAAACCAGTGGACTTAACAACAATGCGGTCTTTCTTACGCAGGACACCATTTTTGATGCGCACCAAAGAAACAATGCCTAAGTAATTATCAAACCATGAGTCAATGATAAGCGCTTGTAACGGCGCATCTTCATCGCCTTCTGGTGCTGGAATTAGCTCCACCAATTGCTCTAGTACATCATTCATGCCCATACCGCTCTTGGCGGACGCGGCGACGGCGTCACTGGAATCAATACCAATGACTTCTTCAATTTCTTGTTTAACTTTATCTGGGTCGGCTTGGGGTAAGTCCATTTTATTTAGCACCGGCACTACTTCTAAACCCAACTCAAGGGCCGTATAGCAGTTAGCCACCGATTGCGCTTCTACGCCTTGCGCCGCATCTACCACCAACAAAGCCCCTTCGCAGGCCTCTAACGAGCGTGATACTTCGTAAGAGAAATCCACATGCCCTGGGGTATCGATAAAGTTGAGCTGGTAGGTTTTGCCGTCGTTACTATGGAAATCCAAGGTCACACTTTGGGCTTTAATGGTAATACCACGTTCGCGCTCAATGTCCATGGAATCAAGCACTTGTTGTTCCATTTCACGGTCCGACAGGCCACCACACATCTGAATGAAGCGGTCGGCAATGGTGGATTTACCATGATCGATGTGAGCGATAATGGAAAAGTTACGAATCAGGGGATTAATGGACATGCAATGACTTCCGGATTGCCGCTATTTAACGAAGTGCTATAGCTGCGCATAAAAGAGCGGAATTATATCCTAGTTGAAGGCAAAAAACGCGGCTTTTGTTGATCTCCCCTACCTTCTCTACAATGCAATCTGCCTTAGGAACCACAACAACCTAAACCATTTGCCGCTGTGTCATCGAAAACCACATGGCCTTATAACTGTTGTCGCCTTCAATCAACTCTTCGTGGCTGCCTTGGGCTTCAATCTCGCCCTGGGTCATGACCAAATGATCGCATCAGGTGGGCCGACGCCTAGCAGAATAAACAAAAACCGCAGCAAGAGGCTTGCTACGGCTCGGTATTACAGCTTAATACTAGTCACTGTGCTTTTTGTTGTGCTTTTGAATGCGTTCTGAGCGGTGCTCGGCCATTTCGGCGTGTAATTCTTGGTACATCTCGAGTTGCTCTGGAGTAAGCAGGGCCTGTATTTGT
>ENA-UZWX01011136-UZWX01011136.1-metagenome-genome-assembly--contig:-Day-4---50m-contig-11136_pt1 | contig 10303 bp, 18 predicted proteins | sample MGYA00260347_ERZ794907 | MGnify/ENA metagenome assembly ERZ794907 | reverse complement strand
ACAAAATTAGGGTAAATAGTGCCAACTATCTTGAAAAACACCGTCCCTTCAAAAGTATTTAGTGTCAACTCAGAAAACAAAATATAACAAGCAAATTAACAGGACAAATAACTGTTACTTTTTGCTCCTACGTCGCTATTTTAGCCAACTGCAATTTGCCGCTTAAAACGGCGTTAGTTGCCTATGATGTATTAGCAGCTATGCTCAATAAACAGGTATCATTTAATATGGAGGGATTATGGATTTAAATCGGTTGCGCCCTTATATAGCGATAACTATGATGGTTATAATAGCGGGATTAGCGTTTACAGGTTTGCTTTTATATTTTTCACCACATGGTCCAGATTCTAAATTTTGGGAATGCATGGGATTGAGTAAACATCAGTATAAAGATATACATTTTGGTCTGGGGTTACTTGTTGTAAGTTTAGCTATTGCTCATGGTTTCCTAAATTTTAAATCACTTTCAAACTATCTGAAAAAACCAACTGAAATTTTGTCGTACCCTTTAGCATGGGCATTATTTTTGGTATTCTTTTTTGTAGCTGTAGTAATACATCTTTAGAGTTTGTTTCAGGCAACTAACAAGGCGTTCAAATGGACAAAAAAGTGTTGGCTTTGTTCACTACGTTCACTATTTTAGCCAACAAGTTTTTTGCCTGTTAATTAGGCGTTAGGTATTCTAAGGAGGTATGGTGAAAGTTCATCTAGTTGTAGCACATCCAGAACAAGATTCATTTAATTTTGCGTTACATAAAACAGCAGTAGAAGTACTAAAAAAAGAAAATTTCAAATTAGATATTTCAGACTTATACGAGCAAAAATTTAATCCTGTTGCAGGGAAAAGTGATATAACTAATTTTCCAGCGGAAGATTTTTTTCAATTAGCAAAAGCTCAAAGGTTAGCACTTTCAAATAACTCTTTTGTGAAATGTATCAGCCAAGAGCAAGATAAACTAGTTTCGTCTGATCTATTGATTTTTCAATTCCCTTTATGGTGGTGGTCTTTTCCCAGCATACTAAAAGGCTGGATAGATCGTGTTTTATCTTCAGGTTTTGCTTATGGTAATAATGCGACCCTGAAACCTAAAAAAATTATGTATTCAATTACAACAGGTGGAGCTAACTCTAAAGAAGAGTTGGAGTATTACCAAAGTAAAATCGATGGATTATATCAAGATATATTTGGCTTCATAGGTTGGGAAGTGCTACCTGCTTTTATCGCTCATGGTGTGCAACAAAAAACAGACGATGAAAGAAAACAGATACTTAAAAATTATAAAGAGCACTTGGTTAAATTTGTGGTCGCTGATAGTTTAGTGCTAGCGAATGCCTAACAAGCCAATCAAGCAGGACTGCTAACAGTTTGCTCGGTTCCGCTTCGCTTCACATTTTAGCAAACCATTATCAGCCTCTTATTGGGGCGTTAGTTTTAGGAATAAATGATGAGCCGCAAAAAAATCTTTATCATTATAACTCTAGCATTAGCTATATTAGCTGCATGTTCATCAAACTCGTCAGAATACTCTAAGAAAATATCATTGGATAATAAGCCACAGCATCATACGAATAAGGGATATCAAAACCATCCATTTGTGGAAACTGCCGCACCTAAAGGGATCTTATTCTATATGCGAAGAGCATGGGATTCGGTGTTTGTTCCTGATGTTCCTGATGGACATGAACTAACTGAGTTAGAGTCACTTCAACTTTTAAACTCAATTTCCAGCGATCGTGTTACTTGGTTGGGGCATGCAAGCTTTTTGATTACAACCTCCGGAGTGACAATTCTGACAGATCCCTTTTTGTCAAAACGCGCCAGCCCTGTTTCATGGGCAGGCCCAAGAAGAATTGTTAATTTACCCATACCTATAAATAAATTACCTTCTATTGATATAGTGGTTGTTTCACATAACCATTATGACCACTTAGATGATAAAACGGTTAGGGAATTAAAAAACAAAAATGAGATTCATGTGGTTGTTCCTTTAGGGATCAAGTCTTTTTTTACCGATCGAGGGTATAGCAAGGTGACAGAGTTAGATTGGGGGCAGTCAGTATCTGTCGAAGGAATTGACATTACAGCGGAACCTATTGTTCATGATTCTGCACGAAGCACCTCAGATCATAATGAAACGCTATGGGCTTCTTGGGTTATTGAAAGCTTCCGAAAACGTATTCTTTTTATTGGCGATACAGGTTACTCAAAAACTATATTCAATTATATTGGTGATAAATATGACTCCTTTGACTTTGCTATTTTACCTATTGGAGCATATGAACCAAGGGAGTTATTGTGGATGTCTCATGTCACTCCCGAGGAAGCTGTCTCTATAGGAATAGATGTTCGTGCAAAAACACTCATTTCTTCTCACTGGGGTACTATTAGCAGTTTATCGGATGAGCCAATGTTTGAACCTCCGGTACGCTTTAAGAAGGCAGGACGTGATAGTGGGTTTTCCGACGAAGATCTTTGGATAATGAAAGTAGGTGAAACTAGATCTATCGCACCAACACAAAACTAACAAGTCGTTTAAACGGACAATAAACAGTTGGATTTTGTTCGTGCCTCACAAATTTTAGCCAACTATTTTTCGCCGCTTAACGGGGCGTTAGGCATTCAAAATGGATATCAAACTTATTGCTGGTTACGCTGTAATCACAAAGAATTCTGAAGAGAGTGCAAAATTCTACAGGGATGACTTAGGTTTACCTTTGGAAGGAGAAGAAGAATACCTTTCAATAGAACACTTTCCTAGCTCCAAGCATTTTGGTATTTGGCCTCTTCATATGGCTGCTGAATCGTGTTTTGGGGTTAGAAATTGGCCAGAAAATATTCCGGAACCAATTTCTACTATTGAATATGAATTAGGTGGCCTAAGTGCCGTAGAATCAGCGGTTTGTGAATTGGAAGCAAAAGGATATATATTTATCCATGGGGCAAGAGAGGAGCCTTGGGGACAAACTGTGGCAAGGTTGTTAAGTCCAGAGAATGTTTTAATTGGTTTTAGCTTTTCTCCATGGTTTTATAAATAAATGCCTAACAAGGCAATAAAGTCGGATTCGTAACAGTTTGCTCGGTTCCATTTCGTTTCACATTTTAGTAAACTATTATTCACCGCTTATTGCGGCGTTAGCTCTTTAAGGAAGTTGTATGAAACGTAGGCAGTTTATTAAAGCTTCGATGGCAAGTGGAGCAGCTATTGCAGGGATAGGTACTGGGACATTTCTGCTCATTGAAGAGGTAAGTAAAGATAGCCTTACAGTCGGCTTTGCTTTAAAAAAGCTAGATGAACTATCTAATGAAAGTCTTCTAAGTTCGGGAGAATGGGAACCATATCAAATATTTACACATTGCGCACAAAGTGTCGAATTTTCAATGTCGCAATTCCCAGAACATAAATCGGGTTTATTTAAGAGCACCTTTGGTAAATTAGCCTTCTCAATTTTTTCATCTAAGGGCAAGATGACTCACAGGTTAAATGAAGAAATTCCAAGCGCTCCAACACTAACTAAAAGTTTAGACTCAATAGTAGCTCTAAATCGCTTAAAAAAATCATTGATTGAGTTTGATAGCTATCAGGGAACTCTTGCTCCGCACTTTGCATATGGTGAGCTAACAAAGGATGAATATGAAAAAGCTCATTTAATGCATTTATATAATCATTTGCAAGAAATAAAGAACTAACAAGCCACTCAAGCAGGACAAAAAACAGTTGTTTTTGCTCCTTCGTCGCTAATTATAACCAACTATTTTTTGCCTCTTAGTGGGGCGTTATCCGTATCGTTGTAACCTCGGGTCTATGTGATACTATAGTGATACATTATTTGATACTATATAGGTTTCATCATGAGAGTTGAACTCGTAACAACACTTAAGCGTCAAGCGACTAAAATTTTGGCTGATCTCCATATTTCCAAAGAACCAGTGTTAATTACTGAGCATGGGCAACCATCTGCTTATTTAGTTGATGTCGATGATTATGAGTTTATGCAGCAGCGAATGGCTATTCTTGAAGGCGTAGCACGCGGCGAGCAGGCAATTAAAAATGGTAATACATATTCAAATCAAGATGCAAAAGAGAAAATGAGCAAATGGCTGAAGTAATATGGACATCACCAGCTCTTGACGATTTAAATGATATAGCTGAATACATTGCTTTAAGTAATATTCCTGCGGCTAAAAAGTTAGTTCAAAAAGTATTCGATAAAATATCAAGGTTAGAAAACCATCCTGAGTCTGGCAAAAGAGCACCGGAGTTAGTTAACTTAAATTATCGAGAAGTTAATGTTAATCCCTGCCGTATTTTCTATAAGGTTGATAGTGAAAAAGTTTATATTTTGCATGTAATGCGGCAAGAACGAGATCTACGCAGATTTCTTCTACAGAGCTAAATACGGCTAACAAGTTATTAAAGCAGGACAAATAACCGTTGGCTTTTGCTCCTGCGTCGCCAATTTTAGCCAACAATTATTTGCCTCTTAATGGGGCGTTAGGCTCAAGTGTAACTCATAGATATAGGCTTCCATGGTAACTCTACTTAGTACAATTAAAAATACACTCAATGAAAATGGTGAGAAGCCTTTTTTGGTATACACTTCTATTAAAGAGCAAAAGTTATTAAATGTCCCAATTGCGAAACCATTATTGATTGTAGTGCTGAGCGGGAATAAAGAGTTGGGTGCAGATAAAGAGTTTACTTGTCATTCGGGGGAGTTTATCTTTTTATCAGACAGCCCTTCTATAGACATGCGTAATATACCTAAGGATAAAGAGTATTTTGCTCTGTTAATCGAGTTTGATCATCAAGACTTTAATGGCCTTCAAGTCAATACCGCTAATAAAAGAGAATATTTTATTGGTAAAACAACACTCGATTTAGAAAGTTGTCTAAAACAATTTATTGAAGTTTCATTATGGGCACCAAAGCAATTGTGGTCATTACGAAAAAGAGAAATAATTTCTTTATTATGTCATATGGGGCATGATGAAATATTAACCATGCTAGGTAACTTTAAGATAAAAGATCGACTACATGAGATGTTTATTAATAAAGGCTTTCGTGAACTAACCACTGAACATATTTGTGAACAGCTAGCCATGAGCGAATCAACGTTACGACGAAAGCTGAAATTAGAAGGTACTAGCCTTCAAGTGGTCAAGGACCATGCCAGATTAGGCCTAGCACTACATTTACTGCAAACATCGTATAACTCAATTGGTGTGGTAGCAGATAAATGTGGTTATCAATCACAGTCACGATTCACTGAACGTTTTAAGAGGCGATTTGGTTTAACCCCTTCAGAATTAAGAAAAACTAAAATGACTGATTAAGGCGACAATGTGATTGTTTTGGTACTAATTTTTATAAAAATTAAATTTTAAGATAAACCTTCAATTAATTACAACTAATTAGGATTATTATGCTTAATATAATAAAGCTTGTTACTGTTTTATCTCTTGGCATTTCGGTATCAGCCTTTGCTGGTTCTCTTACATTATCTAGTCATGATATTGCACAAGGTGAGTTTATGACTAAAGCGCAAGAATTCAATGGGTTCGGCTGTGACGGTGGTGATTTGTCTCCACATCTTAAGTGGTCTAATGCCCCTAAAGGCACAAAAAGTTTTGCTATTACCGCTTATGACCCAGATGCTCCAACAGGCAGTGGTTGGTGGCATTGGCAGATAGTGAATATACCAAAACATGTAACGGAGATAGCAACAGGGGCTGGTAGTAAAAAGACTGACATTGCTGGACAGGGAAGTATGCATATCGATAATGACTATGGTAGTAAGGCCTTTGGTGGCGCTTGCCCTCCCTCTGGTCATGGTGTGCACCACTATCGTTTTACTATACATGCACTATCAGTAGATAAATTGGAACTACCTGAAAATGCATCAGGTGCATTAGCTGGTTACATGATTAATGCAAATACAATAGAATCTAATACTATTGAATCTTTGTACAAACGAGATTAGCCTAACAAGTTGATCAAACGGAAAAATAACAGTTGGCCATCGCTTCGCGAGTATACCCAACCGTTATTTTCCGCTTAGTAAGGCGTTATGTTTTTGTAGAGGCTTGTAGTTCCAAAATTTGTACTTTTATTTTTTCAGCTTCAGCAGTAATCATCGCGTATGATTTGATATCGCCTTTACGTTGTGCATGCATAGCTTCTTCAAGTTTACTTTCATAAAATTTGTCCAATTTTTTAATTGGGTCTTTCTTAAATATTGAAAACATGTTTATTATCCTCTAATTTAATCTTTTAGTTTATACGCTACGTAATTTGTTTTGGTTTACATAAATTCTAAGCACAATGAGCAAACTAAATGAAAAAAATTGCAGCGTTACTATTAACCGTTTTACTTTATTCCTGTACAAATCAACTTTATGTTCAAACTAACGCCCCTTTTGATACAGAGGTAGCACATGGATATCACACAGCATGGTAAGCATACTTTCATGTATCTTAATGAATGCTTACCTTGTTTAACGACAGATGATTATGAATTATTCGACGTAATGGACGATTATCTAACTGAGGATTGTGATTATGACTTTGAATGTTTGCATTATCACGAATCATTCAAAAAAGTCATTTTACAATGGAAATTGAAAGTAGCATTTCATTTGTTGAACTTGTTACTTCTGTTCAGAAATTCGATCTGGATGAAATAGAGCGAATTTATAAATTCAACAATCCATAAGGTACAACTAATAAGGCGTTTAAACGTAATAAAAACATTGGGTTACGTTTGGCTTCACTACGCGTTATAACCCAAGGTTTTTGTCCGCTTAACGCGGCGTTATGTGATAAAAATTGTCCGTCTATAAAAATAATTTTTTAGGTATTAATTATTTTCTTTACGTAATTTTAATAACCATGAAGAGTTATTCTTTTCTGCATCATAAAATACAGACATTGTGAAAAAAAACATCAGTAAGAGTATCATATGAGCGGCTAAACTTATACCAAAGTAAATTATACTCCCGATGTATACAGAAAAAGAAAAACTCCATGTACCAGCTAAAATTGTCATAATATAGAACCTACTAACTGGATCAGGAATATGTCTAATTGGGTTTTTTGTTGAATCAAAGATATATTTGTATAAATCGAATAATCTAAGTGCAGTTGCTTTCATAACAGACTCTCTTATTTAAATTTGCTTCATTTTGCTATACGTTTGAATTTAGCATTTGGATCTCAATCATATTTTTAGTCTTTAATGTAGTGCTAAATATCACATAACAAGTTACTCAAACGGACGCTAAACAGTTGGCTCGGTTCCACTTCGCTACACATTTTAGCCAACAATTACTCACCGCTTAAGGCGGCGTTAGTTGCTCTTAATCTCTAGATGTTTATTTAATGAATGAGAAAAAAAGTGATGAAAGTTACATATATTTTGTTTTTAAATATTTTAAGAACATGGTTTTTGTGGCGTTCTCTTTTTCATTAGGTATTTTTGTAATTAAAGGTCAGCCTTTAACTGTTGCTTTTTCATTACCCTATTCTGAAGTAGTTGATGGAGTAATCATTTGTACTGTTACGCTACGTTTGGCGATGCTTAACTTTTTGCTAGCAATTGACGAACATGAATTTGTACCAAGCGTCCCTAAATATGCTGTTTTTAGTGGTGTTATTCATATCATTTTATTTGAAGTTTTTATAAAATGCTAATTTCGCTGGTTGGTGTCTAGCAGCAACTAACAATACATTCAAAAGGACAAAAAACAGTTACTTTTTGCTCATTCGTCGCTTATTTTAACCAACTATTTTTTGCCTCTTATTGTGGCGTTATAGGTTAAAAAGTTTCAGTAATATTGATAATTCTGCAGTTATAAATTAAATTGGTTTTACTAAGGAGAGTTAAATCATGAAAAATTTAAAATTTATTTATCTTTATTTTTTCTCAGGCGTATTGTTTTTGGTTACAGCTGGAGCTTTTTATTCAACGGCTAATAGTAATCTTACTCCGGTATTTGCCAGTATAGGTTTCGGTATTATTTCAATCAGTTTTGTTTTATTAAGCCGTAGTCAAAGTTGCAAAAATAAACAATAGTGTACAAACCATATAACGAGCCACTCAAGCAGGACAAAAAATAGTTGGTTTTGCTCCTGCGTCGCTTATTATAACCAACTATTTTTTGCCTCTTAGTGGGGCGTTAGATGCTCATCATAGAAAGGAGGCTTGATTGAACTTTACTAAAAAAAATCTTGAGGATGCTGTAAATGAAAATATTCTTTCACTTGAGCAGTCTGAGAAATTAATCCAATTTTTAAATAAGCAGCCAAATACAGCACCGAAGTTTGATTTTACACACGTTCTTTATTACATAGGAGGAATGATTGCCATCGGAGCAATGACTCTTTTTATGAACTTAGGGTGGGAGTCATTCGGTGGGTTAGGTATTGTTTTTATCTCCTTATTTTATGGTTCGGTTGGTTTGAAACTTACCAATATTTTCAAATCTAAAGGTTTAGCCATCCCAGCGGGAATTTGTGGAACCTTTGTTATCGCGCTATCACCATTAGCTGTGTATGGGGTACAACACGCATTAGGTGTTTGGCCCGAGGACAGTGTTTACCGTGAATACCATCGATATATCAAATGGCATTGGCTTTACATGGAATTAAGTACGCTAGCAGTAGGAGTTATTATTGCTTGGAAATATAAATATCCTTTCTTAATTATGCCAATAGCAGTAACTCTTTGGTATTTAACTATGGATGTTGCAGTTATGATTAATGGTGGAGATTATAGCTGGGAGCTCAGAAAAATAGTTTCTATGTACTCAGGGCTACTCATGATCGCTTTAGCATTTTGGGTTGATATTAGATCTCACAATAAAACGGATTATTCATTTTGGATATACCTCTTTGGCGTAATTGCTTTTTGGGGTGGAATGTCTCTCCAACACTCTGATAGTGAGTTATCTAAGTTTATCTATTTTACGATCAATCTATTTATGATTTTGACTGGAGTTCTAATTGTTAGAAGAATATTTGTTATATTTGGTGCAATAGGTTGTTCTGGTTATATTGGTCATTTAGCCTCCGATACCTTTAAGGATAGCTGGTTATTCCCTATAACTCTAACACTGCTTGGATTGTTAGTTATCTATTTAGGAGTGCTTTGGCAAAAAAATGAATTAATTATAACATCCAAAGCAAGAAGTTTTTTGCCAAAAGCGCTACGTGAATTATTAGAATCTAAGCATGCGTAATCGCATCTAACAAGTCACTCAAAAGGACAAATAACAGTTGGTTTTTGCTCCTTCGTCGCTTATTTTTAACCAACTATTATTTGCCTCTTAGTGAGGCGTTAGGTATTAGGAGTTTTCAATGAGAATAGTGTTATCCATATTTAGCTTGCTTCTTCTTAGTGGGTGTTTAGGAATGCCTAACTCTGTTAAACCAATATCTGGGTTTGAGCTTAATAATTATCTTGGTAAGTGGTATGAAGTTGCGAGGCTTGATCATTCTTTTGAAAGGGGGATGAGTCAGGTTACTGCTGAATATACGCTAAATAAAGATGGTGGTGTATTAGTTACAAATCGAGGCTATTTGAATACGGAAAAAGAATGGAAAGTAGCAGAGGGGAAGGCTTACTTTGTGAATGAAGAAAGCGAGGGCTATCTTAAAGTATCATTTTTTGGTCCTTTTTATGGTTCATATGTGATTTTTGAGCTAGAACGTAAAAACTACCAATATGCATTTGTTTCTGGCCCAAATGAAGATTATCTATGGTTATTATCAAGAACGCCTACTGTATCACCTGAAATTATTGAAAAATTCGTTATTATGTCGAAAGAGCGTGGTTTTAAAACCGATGATTTGATCTATGTATCGCATAAATAATACCTAACAAGGCACTTAAACGGAACTAAAACAGTTGGCTACGTTCCGCTTCGCTGCAAAGTATAGCCAACCATTTTAGTCCGTTTAGTGCGGCGTTATGTGTTTTTCACAAGTTGAGTTTAATTAAACAGATATGTTCATAGGAAATAGTTTAAATGTTATCACCCCTTGCACAGGTAAATGCGAGTTGGATATGGATGATATTTGTAAAGGTTGTTACAGGTCTTCAGCAGAAATTACTGATTGGGTAAATAAATCTGAAGATGAAAAAATTAGTATAGTTATTCGATGTAAAAAAGTGATTGCGCAGCAGTCATGAGAATATTGCATCGCTATCAGCTTTAGTAAAATAAACACATAACAAGTCATTAAAGCAGGACAAAAAACAGTTGGTTTTTGCTCGTGCCTCGCTTATTTTAACCAACTATTTT
>ENA-UZWX01003826-UZWX01003826.1-metagenome-genome-assembly--contig:-Day-4---50m-contig-3826_pt1 | contig 10351 bp, 9 predicted proteins | sample MGYA00260347_ERZ794907 | MGnify/ENA metagenome assembly ERZ794907 | reverse complement strand
AAAAAAAAGGAAATGAAGAGTGAAAATTCTTCATTTCCATCCAACATTGGCCGGGAGTTTTCATGATCATTCATTTTTCTCAAAGTGCTATTACCTCAGAAACTAAAGCGAGGACTACTTCGACAATCTGCGTGTTGAGTCTCGCAATAGGTGTTGCCATCCTTGTCTCAAACTCACCTTTGAGCTCAAACCCATTAAGCATCGTTCTGCCGACATCAATGATCTTCATAGCGGTGTATTATCTTAGATTGGTATATTTAAAACGAAAACACGGTGCCTGCATACGTGTTAGGAATAACAACCTCGAACTTCCAACCCTAACCAATCCTAAAGTAAACAAAATTGTTCCTCTCGAACACATTTTCTCGAAAAAAGTAGTTAATTTTGCTCGCCATACATTACTAAGAATTGACTACATTGGTGGGACTTTCATCTTAAAAGAAAAGGATCTGTCGAAGCCTGAGCAACTACGAGAACTATACAACTTGCTCGAAACAAATTTAAAGTTAGAGACAAAATATGCGCGCCCTTACGCCACACTGATCGTAGGGTTTGCTATCGCCCTAATCGGGATAAGCATATTTCAAGCCGACTCGCTTACCACGCACTTCGATTCGATATCTTATGGCGCGTGGCAAAAAGATCTGGTCCTGGACGGCGAAATTTTCCGAAGTTTCACTTATCTCTTCCTCCATTTAAATTATCTTCACCTTCAGACCAACATTTTAATTTTTATTCTGCTTGGATTCGCACTTGAGCATAGGCTCGGCTGGCTACACTTTTTGATCATCTTTTTTCTGGGCGGGATGTTCGCATCGATACCTGGATTTAAAACTGACTTCTTCTACATCATAGGAGCGTCAGGCGGCGTGTACGCACTAGCAGGCGCGTACATAGTAGATCGCTACTTGAGGCCTTCCCCCCTTCTGGAACGATTCAAGCAGATCACACTATATGCCATTCTCGGAGGACTATTTGCTGACATCGTTTTTTCTTTATTCATAATAAACGTAGCTTACACAGTTCACTTGGCGGGGTTAATTTTCGGTGCAATTTACGTTTTCGTATATCATAAATTTCGCCTAACAAATCTGATGAGAGCACTCGCTCTACCGGTGGTTGCCGCGGCCCTTCTGACAGGTATTCACTTTGCTCAATTGAGCAATGCATCAAAATTAGATCGTGCACTGATGTGGCTCAAAGAGAACGACAGTGAGCAAAAAGTGTTGATGGCGGCCTGGTTTGTATCGCTGAATACGGATTCGAGCGAAGAACATCTAAAGACGGCATTGACCGCATTAGGCCAGTTAGAACTCTCGGCAGGCAGCAAAGATACCTATGCCACTTTATTAGCAAGAAGCGGCAAACTTATTGAAGCGATCGAAATCGAGAACGAACTGGTACACTTGCAGCCTGCTTATGGCACCCAATTAGCCCGCTTCGAGCAAAGACTGGCTGAAGATGAGCCTATTGATTTGACGCCATTCGCTGGAAGTAAGATTATTGCGATTGACGCTATTTGCAACAAAAGATACTTCGCAAGACATGTAACTCACACAGTTATTAATATCCCGAGTATTTGCGAAGGGCAGGAGATTATCTTCATTAGGAACGCAAGTGACACCGACAAAAGCTTGCGATACGAACTAGACCCAAAGNNCTGCGGTGATACCCCAACCTTCATAGGTGGCACCGACAAAACTATCGAGCGTGCCGGTTTCAATCGCACTTCGCAGGCCATCCATGATCTGCAGATAGTAGTGCACGTTGTGCAGGCTGTTGAGCTCTGGCCCTAACATCTCGTTACACTTATCCAGATGGTGCAGATAAGCACGTGAGAAGTTCTGACAGGTGTAACAGTCGCAGTTGGGGTCAAGAGGGCTGTCATCGTTCTTATGAAACGCATTACGGATTCTCACCACACCCTGTGAGGTAAACATGTGCCCGTTACGCGCGTTGCGGGTAGGCATCACACAATCCATCATATCGATGCCGCGCAGCACACACTCGATCAAATCTTGCGGGGTGCCGACACCCATCAAATATCGCGGTTTGTCTTCAGGCAACTGAGGTGCAACATGCTCGCAGATTTCATACATATCTTCTTTAGGCTCACCGACTGACAATCCGCCAATGGCGTAGCCATCAAAGCCAATTTCCTGCAGCGCCTCTCGAGAGATATCTCTTAAATCTTTATGGACGCCGCCCTGCACAATACCAAACAGCGCATTAGGGTTTTCTAACTGCTTAAAGGCATCGCTACTACGCTTGGCCCAGCGTGCAGACATTTCCATTGATTCCTGCACTGCCTTCTTTTCTGCCGGAAATGGTGTGCATTCATCAAACACCATCGCAATGTCAGAGTTGAGTGACGTTTGAATTTTCATTGACACTTCAGGGTCAAGATAGACCTCATCACCATTAATAGGCGACTTGAACTTCACACCCTCTTCCGTGATCTTGCGGATGTCGCCAAGGCTAAACACCTGGAAGCCGCCGGAGTCTGTAAGAATCGGTTTGTGCCAATTCATGAACCCATGCAATCCCTTGTGGGTATCAATCACCTCGGTACCGGGACGCAACATCAAATGAAAAGTGTTGCCGAGTAAAATCTGCACACCTATTTCATCCAAAGTTGTCGGCATGAGCCCCTTCACCGAACCATAGGTGCCACAGGGCATAAAAATTGGCGTTTGCACGACACCATGATTAAGCGTTAACTGGCCGCGACGAGCATTACCTTGCGTATGTGAAACTTCAAATTTCATTGTCTTTCCCGATCAAGTGATCAACATCGCATCGCCATAACTAAAAAAGCGATACTCTTCTTCAATAGCAATTTGATATGCACGTTTAATGTTCTCTGTGCCGGCAAAAGCGCTCACCAACATCATTAGCGTTGAACCGGACAAATGAAAGTTCGTGATCATCGCGTCAACTGACTTAAATTCATAGCCAGGGTATATAAAAATATCTGTATCACCCTGATAGGGTTCAATATGCCTTGCAGCAAGCGCCGCCGTCGAGCCAGAGGCTGACTCAAGACACCGCACAGATGTTGTACCCACGGCAATGACCCTGCCATTGTTCTCTTGTTTACATTTCATGACCGCGTCGCATGTCGACTGCGACACATCAACTTGTTCTGAATGCATTTCGTGCGCTTCAACGTTTTCCACACGCACTGGCTGGAAAGTGCCGGCACCCACGTGCAAAGTCACATCCGTGCGCGCGACGTCCTGCTCGGCCAAGGTTGCCAACAAATTATCATCAAAATGCAAGCCAGCCGTGGGGGCGGCTACCGCCCCTTCATGTTTTGCATAAACCGTTTGATAACGCGCCGCATCCTCTGAAGACTGAGACACAGCGGCGTCTCGTGCGATATAAGGTGGCAAAGGAATCTCACCCAACTGTTCTGCAATCTTCAGCACACCCGGCGACGGGAAACGAAGCTTAAAAAAAGCCCCGGCGCGGCCCTCAACATGCACAGCTGTTTCGTTCTGCGCTAGCCCATTCGGGCTACCCAGCAATATTGTTGAGCCTGGCTTCGGCGACTTGCTGCTACGTATTTGCACCAGTGCCTGATAGTCATCGAGCACCCGCTCCAGCAACACCTCAAGCTTACCGCCACTGGCTTTCTTGCCATGGAACCGCGCGGGAATCACCCGCGTGTTGTTGAACACCATTAAATCGCCGCGATTCACCAGCGACGGTAAATCAGAAAAATGGTAGTGATTGACCGTGCCGGTCTCTGAATCGAGATGCATGAGACGGCTCGCAGTGCGCTCCGCTGCCGGATACTGCGCGATCAGATGCTCGGGCAAATCAAAGGTGAAGTCGCTTACTTGCATAGTGCCTGCACTTGTCAAAGCGCGCTAAAAAACAGCGCGCATTCTAGCTGATTATCGCGATGACCATTAGTACTTTCATTACCCTTACATTAATCGACAATTGGCAGTGGTAACTTTGATGTCACATCTAACCATACAACGCCCCAAAGGACCCAGACATGCTCAAGCAAACAATATTTGTCACTTCATTGCTGTTGGCCATGAGCCAGGCACAGGCAGAGACCAGCTGGTTCAACAACGCGCTTAACTCCCTGGGGTTGGGTTCAGAGAAAACCGAAGAAAATGTCCAGCAAAAGTCGGCTGAAGATGCTTTAAAAGCAGCAGCTTCGGAAGACAAAGCCAGCGCAATAGCAACAAAGGCATCACAGATGGTGACGGACAATGCGGCTATGTCATCGTTGACCGGCCTAGTGACAGCGCAACTTGGGGTGACAGAGCAACAGGCGCAAGGCGGCCTTGGCACGCTATTTAGTGTCGCGCAGTCAACGCTTGATGGCGCTGACTTTCAGCAATTGAGCCAACATGTGCCTGAAATGGCATCGCTGCTGGGCGCCGCACCTGAAGTTTCCGAGAAAGCTCAAGGCATTTCATCCCTCGTTGCTGAGGCGGGTAAATACGGCGATGCGCTAAAAAGCGGCAATGAAGCCTACGCGCAGTTCAAAACCTTGGGGCTCGATGCAGCACAGATACCGCAATATATAGAAGTCACCAATCAGTTCTTAAAAAAACAGGGTGGCACCGATATCGCCTCGCTATTTTCAAAGGGGCTGGAAGCATTAATATAAAAAAAACCAGATTCAGCCACCAGATGTTTCAAATAGCACCAAGGCTCGCTATAATCGCCGCCTCTTGCGTGCCGGGGTGGCGGAACTGGTAGACGCGCCGGATTCAAAATCCGGTTCCTTCACGGGAGTGCCGGTTCGATTCCGGCCCTCGGTACCACGTAAGACTTTTAAAATCTTCTAACCTATTGATCAGTCTCGCAATTTTCTAAATAAAGCGAGGAACAGTAGGTGAAACAGAAGGTAAAAGTAAACCCCAGATATACGTCCACGAAAGAAGGTATTTATTATTTCTGTCGTGTTATTCCTAAAGATCTAACGCCGTATTACTCACGACTACGTTTTGTTAAGTCGCTTCGGACGAAGTCCTCTGCTAGTGCTTCTTTCGCTGCCAAACATATCGCGTCCAAATTAGACGATCACTGGTTAAAGCTTCGCCTGTCTCAGTTGGATGATCCTTTTCAAAATATACGCAGAGCTGTTCCCACCAAACCAGATAACGGTTTTCCTACAACCCAACAGCTTCTAGAAACTTATGTTTTGGTTAAAGGAAGAGGTAGAGGTGAGCTGTTTGCTAAAGCGGCAAAAAGAAACATCGGTTATCTAGAGGATTGTTTAGGTCAGCGTAGTCTTAATCAGTACTCAACTGCAGACGCTGCAACATTTCGGGATTGGCTATTTGAGCGACAACTGAGTAACTCATCAGAAGGTGATTTTGGGGAAAGTAGGTTTTAGGGGCCATGGGTAGGCGGTTGTGGTTCTTGTGAAGGCTTTATTAATCTTGCGAAAACTGTTAGAAAGTTAGGATCTGGCGCAAATCACACGTAGGAGGGGAAATGAGAATATTAGGTTTTATTATATGTTTTGCACTTATGTTTTGGATAATGGATATGGCAGCCGGCTTATCTGCATTTGTAGACAGTGTTAGCATAGCAATAGTTTTTGGTGGAGGTATTGCCTATGCAGTAGCTAAAGGTGGTGTCAGTCAAAATCGTGATCAAGCACTTTTAAACTTTGCTGATGGGGCAGTTTATTGGGGCTGGCTAGGTGTATTTGTCGGCGGTATCGGAATGGCTACAGCCGCTGCGGGCCTGACTGAGGCCAAAGCTCTTGGGTCTGCTTTAGCAATTTTGTTTCTTCCTCTGTTTTATGGCTACTTCTGGAAGGGGATGATTATTGCAGCGGTAAATAGCACAGAAAGTTAAACGAAACGAAGGGTGTCCCTGCCTTAAAAGGCACGGGGGCATCTACAGCCCTAAACACTGCACACTCTACGGCCCATTGTTCATGCTTTTGTTGCACTGCTACTGCGTCATGCACCGGCAAGACAACAANNATGCCCTGAAGTATGACGTCCCTGAGAATGGCTCCTTCAATATTCTGAGCATTGATGCCCCAGTCATCGAACAAAATTAACTCTGGATACCGCTGCTTCACAGCTTGCTCTAGGGCAACAAAGTTCTCAGAACCTAGAGCTTTCTTGTTCCAACTTGACTGAGCCGCCCGCTTGCTTGCTGCTTCTAATGCAGTCGTGATAAATGACTTCACAAGGTCTCTATCATCGGAGTATAAGAAGCATTAACGCCCTTTTCCTGCAAACCCACAAGTACAAAATGACGATCAAGGGCTGTTTTTTAGAGTACTTTTAGGAATTAGGAGGGAGGTTAGTTTCTCGTACCCATGGCGGTCAGCTTGGCAACCGGCATCGTCTTCGCCAGTGTGATAATCCTTGTGCTCGTACCCGCTCTTGCCATGGTGCGCGAAGACATCACAGGTTGGCGATCCAAAGACGTGGACTTGATCGTCGGGCAGGCGTCTTCTCACCCGTCATGAATCGCATCAATCCCCGGAAACTGCTGAACAGTAAATGGACCGCTGTTGATCCAGTCGGCAATGAGAAACACTTTATGGTCACGGGAATCGCCTTCGGTTCCAACAAGCGGGTCGTTTCCTGCACTTTGCTGGCGATTATCTCCAACCAATTAACGACCATTGACTGGCTGCAACTTATTTATCGGGATCCCTGAGTCCGGTGCAGTCAGATAATCCCTACTCACATGATGGGACGTAACGGTTTTTAACAGGGCGTCGGGGTCAGTGCGATTTCATCACACCAACCCCGTCCGTAGGCGCTTGACCCAACCCGATGCAGTTTAAGGACGTTCGGTTCTCCTTCTGCGAACACCCATCATCAGCAATAAAAGTCCACCCAGGGTCAAAAGCCCCAACGGTCCAGGTTCAGGAACGGGAGTTGAAAGATAGGCGGCTTTGCCGTTGGTTAGATACGCACTGTTCCGGGTTCCACCACCTCCAGCGAAGTTGAAATATGCCCCTGATTCAGGGATCAGGGTCGCCCAGATACCCAACGCGGCAATTTCCCCAATGATGTGGGGACCGGATCCGCCAAACACAACATCGGTTAGATATCCACCGCTCATCAGGGGATTGAGAAACCCGGGATCTGAAGCGTCACCTAGAATGCCCAACATCGGGTCTTTCAACATCGAGTCCATAAGATTGATAAACAACAACATATCAAAACCAGCAAAGTTATCGCCATAGGTACCAGGCCCAAGATCAAGCCTTAGAAGGGCCGCCGATGCGTCTGTCGGAGAATCTACCAGCCAATTCTGTATTGCCTGGGACTCGGCAGTCAGCCCTTGCAGGGATCCAAACAATTCTGCACCACCTTCTAGGTCGGGGATGTAGGGCGTCCACTCTTCCTCTTTAATGAAGGGATTGATTCCACCCGAACCTTGCATCTTGTAATCTATGTCGACGGTTGGTAACAGTACTTCATCTCCGAACGTGGTCGTCGGGAAGTTATCAGGCAGTATATCGAGGTCGTCAGGCGAGAGGCGAATTCGATAGTTTTCACGGATTACTTCCTCATCCGCGTTAAGCCCGGTATCAGACACATTACTCCCGACAATGACGCGACCGTTGTGTCCGTCCACAATATCATCAAAACCAAGACCTTCTGGGATGAACTGATTTTCACTTACGACTGTTTTGCCCTGTCCCTTTCCGCCGGATACATTGATGATGCTACCGGCACCCTGGACAACAGAGCCGACAAGTTTCACGGTTCCACCGGCACCGCCACCGCCGCCTCCACCTGAACCACCCTTGCCACCCTGACCTCCACTTCCACCATCGCCACCTTTGCCGCCAGTTCCACCACTGCCAGGACCCCCGATCAGCGGAATGCCGGGAACACCAGGCAAGCCTGTGCGCCCATCCCCTCTTGAACCACCACCGAGACCTGACACTACCCCGGACGAACCATCGCCGCCTTTAACTGATATCTCCCCATCAAGATCCAACCGGCCTCGCACTATCATTTCAAAAGCACCGCCTCCACCACCACCGGCCCCGGAGTCGCCACCATTACCACCGATACCACCGTCGTCTCCCTTGCCTCCGAATCCACCATGACCTCCATTGCCGCCCGGGACAGCTAATGGTCCACCACCACCGCCGCCACCACCGCCGCCACTGCCACCGCCGCCGCCGCCACCGCCGCCACCTGCGGCACCACCGCTTGCACCGGCACCACCGGCGGTCCCTGCAACCAGTTCGGCATCGACACCCTTATTGGCACCACCAAAGCCGGAAAGGCCATCGACCCCATCACTACCGCGTTTACCATCGCCGCCGTCACCACCCGTTGATCCATTCTTGCCGTCATTACCATTGGTGTTCGTACGCCTCACACAGACATCCAGAAATCTCTTGTTACAAACAGTCTTGCCTCCGGCACCGCCTGCTCCAGAAGCACCGCCGGTACCAGCCTTACCCGGAGCCGCAAACTCATGATTTTCAGCAATGTAGGCTCCTAACGACTCAGCGAGGACCTGATCCTTCATGATCCCCTCTGGTACACCAGTCTTTCCGGCAAGCACCTGCAGTTTGCCCATCAACTCGTCTATGCTCGCCTGGACATCCGGGTCGTTCAGATCAATCTCGGGCATCTCTGCAACCTGCCTTAGTTCATTTTGCGACTTCAACAGCGATATCAGATCAAATCTTCCGACCAGGCCTGGTGTACCATGTCCGGCGTTGAGGGAATCCGGTAACCACTCTGTCAATTTCTCTACGCCAAGATAGGACGAAGTCACCTCAAGCAGGTTTGTAACATCGTCCCCGGAGAGGGTGTCCTGAACCTCCACCAGTGTGGCTAACGGGTCTGCCGCTTTAGAGACGTCCACCTTAAGTAGGTTAGCGACATATCCAACACCTTTTATCCCGGCGGCAATTTCAATCAGGGACTTGATATCCTGCTTCGATGCGTCAGGCAAATCCTCGTCAAACAAATAGGAAGTCGAACCTGATGCTTTCTCGAGCAGATCATAAGCGACCCGGGTTGCCTGCTCGTCATCTAACTCGAAGGAGAGTTTTTGCTTTCCAGCGCCGCCGTCGGAGCCATCATCGCCTTTAGTTCTTGCCTTACCACCAGCTCCCCCTGCTCCCTGAAGTTTGTTTCCTCGTGCGCCGGCACCTCCTGAATTGTCTTGCCAGTCGGTCAGTGCGACCAACTGATCGACAGGCAGGTCTGGCCCTGGAGCGCCATCGACTTTGCCTTTTATCGCATCAATGACGATTTGCATTACCTTGTCGCGTCCGTCCAGGTGGGAGCTACTGGAGCCTCCGGCATTGCCGGTGTTTCCATCCGCGGAAAAGTCGATCACTGCATCAGGCGATATGTAGGCGTTGTTGCCAACGATAAATGATACAGGGACCGTCAGATCACCGGTCACTTTGTCGTTATCATTCAGAGTCAGGTCCCCAGCGAAGTAAAACCTGGCGGGCTCGCCCTTGGCTGTACTGAACGTGAATCCCGTACCGTTGATGTTGTCGACCTCTACACCATCTTTTTTAATGACGCCGCGAATAACCGTCTTATCCTTATTCTCCTCCTTGACTGTCTCAGTGCTGACGACGTAATCGGCCGACCGCGCAACCCCCGATAAGCTCATCAGGCAGATTAGCGCAATCGCTAGTACCGCGTTTTCCCCTAATTGTCTCTTCATTGTATTGATCCTCTCTGTCAGAACTTCCAGGACATTTAACCAAGTGAAGGGCACAGTCTGTCCTCCAAAAAACCTCCAAAAAACCTCCGAAAAACCTCCCATGGAGATACTTCAATTAAATTTATGATCTGAAGAGGGGAATTAACCGAAAAAACAGCAAATATTTTTACGCTTGATTGCGAGCCAAGTGACTTTGGGGCAATACATTGAGACAGGAACTAAGGGACATGCAATATATCGGAACTATCTTGCACCTTGTTCAATAAGTCTCACCCCACACTCAACGCACCTCGCTAATACTCAGCCGCCTGGCACCCGTTCATATGGTAGAGATTCGATGATTTCCTCACAGGATTCGGGCTGGCAATGCGCTCGAAGGCAACACTATCCAACAGGTGCGCACTCTGGCAATTCCTTCAAGCACGGGTTGCAGTTTNNGGTGCCGAGGATCATCGCGATGCTTGATCGCCGCAGCCTGATTTGTGAAGGCGGCAACGAACAAAAGATCACCTGTCTTGATATCCGGGCCACGGACTGAATCCCTCATTGCAAGACAACCGTTGTATATCAACGTATCTGGCTCGGCTTCATAACAGTAATTCGCGTGATCTCTCGTCACCTCGATATAGCGCTGCTTCATCGCCTCGTCATCGAAATGCGTGCCAATAAGGGTGACAATTATGCC
>ENA-UZWX01021435-UZWX01021435.1-metagenome-genome-assembly--contig:-Day-4---50m-contig-21435_pt1 | contig 10359 bp, 8 predicted proteins | sample MGYA00260347_ERZ794907 | MGnify/ENA metagenome assembly ERZ794907 | reverse complement strand
TAAAACGCCGTCAATAGTCTCCAACACTTCTGTTGCCAGTTCTGTCACAAGTTCCGTGCCGTATCGATCCGAGGTGACGTGGAGGCGCACCGCCACATCGTGCCCAGGCACTTGCGAGGTCAACAACCCGTCGCGCAAATTTCTCAGAACCTCCTGCTGGTCAGAACAGGCACTGGGGTCCAGAGAGCATTCGGAAAAGCCAAGGATCCCAACCGCTCGGCGTTCGAATTTCGGCGCACCTTCACCCAGCGAAACCAAAGTCACAGTGCCACCTTGACGCTCACCAAAGTGACGCGGTTGCGGGATGCCTGGCATAACCGCCAGAACCGGTCCATCCATTCGCTCAAATGGTGCGTGAATGTGTCCCAGGCACCAAAGATCGAAACCATGCGCCATGAGGTCCCCTTCGGCGCAAGGCGCATAGGGATCATGACCTGGGGCACCGTCTAGGGAGGTGTGCATCAACCCAATATTGCGTTTTCCCGGAACTGGTCCAGGGTAGTCAGGTAGGAAGCTCTTAGACACATGCGCTGTATCGAAGGAAAGACCATGGAACGCAGCATCACCGATTTCAACCGTGGGCGCGCCTTTGTGCAAAAGGTGGATGTTCGGTCCCAATTCTCCATGTGCATTGTGATCCAACAGCGCATCGTGGTTGCCCCTGATCAGCACCGTTGGCACATCAGCTTCTGAGGCACGCGCCAACTGAGTAATCAGGAAGGCGCGGGACTTAAGATCCGGGTAACCATTGTCAAAAATGTCACCCGCCAGCACAAACGCATCGACCTGCTCCGATATTGCCAGATCAACGATCTCGACAAGGGTATCACGGCTGGCCTGCTTCAAACGATCTCCGAGGTTGGGATTGCGCAGTGCTATAGATCTTATTGGTGATCCGAGGTGAGTGTCAGCTGAAACTAGCAAGCGCATCATGCTCCATCCGCCTCCTGTACGATAAGATCTTGATTTTCGATATCGCCTGCGATTTCTAAAGGTAGCGGAATGTAGTCATCACCCATCATCATCTTGTAGTGCCCGCCATGACCTGACCCTTCAAAAATACTTTGAAAAACAGCGCGGTAACGATCAATTTGGCCTGGATCACAAGCCAGGTAGAGGTCATCTGGAGCAAAGTGTGATCCATCGTTGATCCACGACAGCAAAGAACTGCAGACCATTTTGTCTTTGCCCTCGAAGCTGTCGATAATCGTCTCAGGCGTTATGCCACCGTAGAACTTGAAGTAGTGTTCGAGAATTCTTCTAGTGACGTTCTGGATCGCGGTATCCGACGGCTGTTTTTGCCGAACCTCGCGCCAAAGTAGTTCATAGCTCGATTTGATCGGGTTCTCGTTAGACGACACGAGCTGTGAGCACTCCGATGTCTTACGTACAACCCAAAATGTCTCATCACTTCTCGCCGTGGCAGCGCTGCGCTTTTTATCGAACGTCACTTCCTTGTGGAAATAGATGTTGTGTGTGAGTACAAACACCTGCTTGATAGGGCTTGTGCCCGTACGCATTTCGGCGACGATGTTTTTAATCAGATTGCCGACGATGAAAAGTATGTCTGCGTCAAGGCTCGAAACGGGATCATCGAACACAACAACTTTGTCATTTGTGCCGCCGCTAGAGCTGAACGATCCCCTGACCAGATAATAGAAATATAGGAAAGTAATGAAGGACTTCTCGCCTTCACTCAGCGTCCGTTTCGCGTCGCTACCGTCCGGGCGTTTGACTTCATAGAAACCGCTATCCTCGCCTTCTGCGAGATGAAAATTGGTGAACCCAAATGACTTCAGAAGCTTGTTGATAGCGTCAATCGTTGGCTTGATGCTTGTAATCTGACGCTCATTTTCTTCGATCCCCTCCTGCTTGGCCTCCAAGTTTGTTGTTTCGGCCTCAATCTTGCCGCTCAGCGATGTGATCGCTTTGTCGAGAACATCAGTCTCCGCCTTGTATCTATCGTAGGTGGCCTTCGTATCTTCGAGCAAGCGCTTCCAAATCTGGGATGTCAGTTCCTTCTTGCGAGCGGCAAGATTGTCGATGGTATCGTTGTTTGCTTTGACTTTGGCGTTGGCCGTACCGATGTGCGCATTCACCACAGCAAATAGCGGGGCTGTGTCGGTGAGTGTCGCAGGGGCGCTTGGTTCTTTCCGCTTGGTTGAGATGTGCTCAAAATTGCTATCCAGAGCAAGGCGAAGGGCGGCGATATCCTTCTCGAAAGCCTCGCGGTCGAGGTACGGTGAATCAATAACGTCGGCGACATTGTAGCCAATCAGCAAACCATTTGCAGCATCCGTGTAGTCGGAAAGCAGTTTGTCGATTTCCGCTAGGTCATTGATGTAAGTCTCGTCGAAATACGCCTCCAGGCTCTGCTTGAAGGCTGCATCGGTCTTCTGCTGGCAGAACGGGCACTGGCCTTCCAATTGATCGAAATACTGCCGCCCTTGCTGTACCCAGTCACTGTTGCCGAGCGTTTCGATCAGGGCAGCTATATCCACATCTTCTTTGCCAATGATCTTTTTCTTGAGGATCGCATCACCTTCCAGCGCCTGTATCTTTGAACTGTCCTGATCGGGCAAAGCGGTTGCCGTTTTCAGAGTTCCCGAGAAGACGATCTCCGCGTCTTTGCGGAGTTCAACTATCTCCCTCAAAGTCGCGATGTTGCTTGAGGCCTCTATCAGATAGCGATCGCGGAATTTTTTCTTGTCGCTGTTAAGGCCACTGAAGGCATCTTTCAGTTCACTGAACTTTCCCTTTGCGTTCCAGACATCCAGCAAGAGTTGTGTATCTAGCGCTTCGCGTTCTTTCTTTTTTCCGCTTTCTCCATCCTCCCCAATTAGGACTTTTCGGAGGTTTCTAAGCTTAGCATCGATCGTATCGGCCTCGCCCTTTAGAGTCTTGATCCTTGTTGCGACCTCGACGTTCTCGCCGAAGGTGTAGATACCCTTGATGCTGCTTTCTGCATCGAAGTGCTTTTCGACAAAATCTTTGTTGTACACGCGGGCTTCTAACGCTGTCCCGCCTGTCCAGGATATTTCGCAATCGGGAAAACTTCCCGAGCCTTCGACCACACGAGAGATTGTTGTCTTGCCTGATCCATTAGAGCCAAAGATGTAATTGAGCTTCTTTAACCCTTCGAGCTTGGTGCCTGTGGCATCATACGCACCTTCATTCGCCAAAAATATACTTTCAATCATTCAAGCTTCTCAGCAAAAAAATGAAACCGTCGAATCCTGCGACGGCTAGAGGTCATCCCGCACCGTCGCATTCGATCGCACATTATGCAATCATAGCGTGTTATTAGAAGGCAAACTTTGGCCACTCTGGCCGACGCACAGCAGGCTCAGAATTGAAATAATCCGGTATTACTTGAATACTCCGGAATGTTCCGTGACTTGCCGCTACCTGTCGGAAGCTTGCTCCAAAAACCGCTCCACCCTCGTTGTTCCCGCTTGATAATCACCTAATTCGGGTTGTTCTGCGAGCTGCGCACCTCGAGCTCCAGAAGTCATTTCTTCGATCTCTTCGCGCCGTTTTCCACCACCTTCGGGGCCACCAACAGGAACCTCCTTCGGCACCTCAAGCGCCCCAATTTTCGCCTCAAGAGCTTTGATCTGCCCCTGAAGCCCACGCATCTGATCCCCTGCTGACAGGTATGGCAGATCGCCAGTCTGCTTGTCGAAGATCTGCTTAAAGAACCGATCCTCGTAGTATTTGATCCGCTTGGCCCGCACGGGCATTTTCGCGTCGACCACCAGAACGATGTCATCAAGATCCATGCGCCGCGCCTCATCCTCGGGGAGCAGCGCGGTTTCTTCAGTCCGTTCCGACATGCTGCGCCCGACAAAGGGGTTGCGGCCGACCGAGCGCGAACGGGTCACAACGCGTTTGGTGGTTTTGCCGACGGCTTTGCTGAGCTCTTCGATGGTCTTTTCATCTGAGGGGGTCAGATAGAGCTTGATGCCCGCGTTACCCTGCAAGGCGCGGCGGGCATTTTCGCCGTAGATTTCATCTAGCGCCGGGATGGTCTGTGTGACGATCGCCAGATTGGCCCGGTAGGATCGAAGGGTTTCGATGCTATCGAGAACGATCGGCATTTTGCCAAGGCGGTTGAACTCATCAAGCATGATCATCACCGGCCAAGGTTCGTCCTTGCCGGGTTCATGGTCCTGGAGCGATGCCAGCAAATCAGAGAAAAACAGGCGGATCAACGGCGCGAGCGGTTTCACCATCAGCGGCTCGACCACGAGGTAAACCGAAAACGGCGTCTTTCGGATGTCGCGAAAATCGAAGTCTGAAGTTGCTGTTGCCCGGTCGATCGCAGGGTTTGACCATTGCTTAAGGCCAGAGGTCATGAGGAGCGACAGATAGGAAGTCAGCGTGTCGTTGTTGGTCGAGGCCATGCGCATGAAGATCAACTTCGCCGCCGGGTTGACCACTTCATCAGCGCGGCGGCGATATTCCTTTTGCTTGTCCCCGCCTGAGGCGGTGATGCGGTAGATCTCGCCCAAACTCGGCCGCTTGCGCTCAAACGCTAACAGTCCTGCCGCCACGAATAGGTCAATACCCCCATCGAGAAGGCCCTGCACACGGTCGTTATCAGCTTGCAGGAACAGAGAGGCCAGGAGTTGAAGCTCCATCTGCTGGCGGTCGACATTCTCGAGCGCCGATATGCGCAGCAATGGGTTGTAGCGGTGCGAGCGGCCATCCTTCCAGTCTGTGGGCGCGAACCGGAACACCTTGTCGCCCTGCGCTGCCCTGTGGCGCGCGGTCGCCTCGAAATTTTCGCCCTTCACGTCAAGCACCACCGCACTGCCCTGATAGGTCAGAAGGTTCGGGATGACGAAACCCGTGGTCTTGCCGCGTCCGGTCGGGGCCACGATCAGGGCATGGGGAAAGACCTTGGACATGACAAACGGTTTGCGGCTCTTGGGCTTACCCATCTTTCCGAGGACGAACCCATGGCCAGGCTTGCCGAAAAAGCCGTTCCGCTTCATCTCGGACATGTGCTGCCAGTGGGTTTCACCGAATTTGGTCAGCGCGTCGTTCATCAAGACAGCGCTGAGCAAGACACCGGCACCGGTGCCGATCCCGACAATCAAGTGAACGATTTGCATATCGCTCGGATGGGTCGTGCGCAGCCCTCCATAATCACGCGCCAGCATTAGAAAATCGATTTCCGACCCGACCCCGAACCAGCGAAACGTCAGAAAGGCCGACGCCAGGACATAGCCCAATGCCGCGCCCAGAAGAGCAAAGCTCATGACGCCCAGTGCGATCCGCGCCTTACCCATGCGTCACACCCTTTTCGCCATCGGCATCGACATGCCGCTCGCGCTGAACATCAATTTCTTCATTGGCTATCTCGTCGAGGACGTGCTCCATTGCCACACTGTTCGCCAGTGCGGCGTCACTCTGGAGATAGGCCTTGGCCGCATAGAGCCGGTCCAGCCGATCGCTCATATGTTCTTCCAGCGTGGTCTCATCGCCAATCGCCAAGTCAGCGGCCTGCTCTTCACCGACCAACTCCTCCAGCTCGGCACGCAAGGTCTCGCGCTCCATATCGCTGCGGAATGGATCTGCGGTTGGATCGTCCCTCATGCGGCTCAGGATGTCAGCCGTGGTCGGCGGCAACCTGTCGACTATGGCTTCCTGCCGGTCGGCTTCCACCGCCCCACTGTCTTTGAGAACCGCAGCATCTGCCAACAAGCGGCCCAGATCACTGTGCACCTGGTCGAGGCGGTCGATCGCCTTCTCCAGTTCATCGGCGCGAGACAGCTCAAAGCTTTCCTTGTCGGCAATCGCCTTCAAATCCTGGCCAAGCCATTGCCGCTCCAGCGCGGCATTGCCCGCGCCGATTTCGACACGACGCGTCAACTCCTGCGCGTCAATGCCGGTGCCTTTCAAAGCCTGTTCAAGACGTTCGGCAAGCGCTGGATCCCGCAAGGCACCTTGGGCCTCGGCCTGAATGTTCGCGGCAGAATAGATCCCACTCTTGGACGCATCCTCAAGCAAGGTGTGGGACTGCGTTCCCATTGGGCTGAGATGTGACAGTGAACGATAGATGTCGTTGAGCTCATGCTCGAGCGCTGCACGCCGATCGACCGAGGCGTCAGCTACAATGCGCTCGGCTTGGTTGATCTTGTCGTGAAAGGCATCCACGACCTCATCAAACGAATGCTGTTCTTCGGCCATGCCATATACCTTTCCATCTGCTTCAATCGGATTGCCCTGCGCCAAAAGCGTCGCGGCCTTGTTCAAGGCCGCTGCAATGTCGTGCTGGTTCTCGCGCGAGGCTTCGGCGGCAAGGCCACGATAGAGCCACGCGTTCTGCGCCACCTCAGCCAAGGCGCAGTCAAGCTCTGGCCCCACGCGCTCACGCTCGGTCAGCTCTTGGCCCGTGGCTTCTGCGCGACGCTGGTCAACATCGCTTGGCCTCTTTGTCGTGATCCCGCGCTCGAGCTTTCGCGTCGCCTCAAGGCGCAGCCCATAGCGGTCCGACACCTCAACCATCGCCTCGCGAAAACTGTCGTAGTTGAAGTGGTGCCCTTCCTTTAGAAAGAAGAACTCACCATCCTTGCTGCGCCGGTTCAGTACGATGTGGGCGTGCGGGTGATCCCGATCCTCATGCACGGCCGCGATGTAGTCAAAATGACTGCCTTCGCCCTGGAAAAACCGCTCGCAGATTTCGCGCGTGATCTCAGCAACATCCTCGCCGCGCGAGCCAATCGGGAAGGCCATCAAAAGATGGGAGGTGTGCCCCAGCTTGGGATGGAACCCCTCATTCCACTGCGCTGAAAACCGGCGCGTGACTTGTTCGATCTCTTTAGCTGACAGAACGCTTTGACCGTCATAGGTGCCACGGCTGTCGATGATGAAGCTCGACTTTGTGGTCAGGTATTCCAGCTGGTTGCGCAGCTGCGCTTTGTTGTGCGTTCCTCCGTCGCGAATGGCTTTGAAGATCGCGGGGGAATGCCCCATGGCGGCACGCGCCATTTGCTTGGCACGGGCGCGCGGGACGCTTCCACGAATGCGGCTCCAGTCACGATCGAAAAAGGCCTCCTGCGCGGCGGCAACGGCGCTATTCCGGGCCATCGGCAAAGCCTCCCAGCACGCGAGCAACCTCGCCAGACAGCGCGCTTCGGCGGCACTGCGCCATGTCCTGCACCTGGTCAGCGATATCGAAGATCAGCCCGGCCAAGGCACGGACCTGGCCGTGGGCAGAATTGCCATAAGGCGGTGTCTTGCCCTGGCGCTTTGCCTCGTTCAGGCGCTGCGCAATTTGGTTGATGTTGTTGCCGGTGCGATTGAGAGAGGCCGATAGTCCCTGCATCTGATTGGCCAGTTCATCGTCAGGAACGAAGAGATCGTTTGAGGCATGGATCAACCGCCGCAGCCCCTCCGCACGGCTGGTGATTTCATGCCGCGTCAGCACCGCATCAAAGCTCGAACGCTCCTTTGGCGTGAGCCGGACATTCACCAGTTCGGAGCGCACGCGCGCATCGAGCTTGCGGCTTTGATCGCCCTTCAACGTGTAGAAGATGCTGCGGGTCGTGACGCCGAATTCACGGGCCAGATCCTCGATTGGCACCCCCTCGGCACGCTTGCGCACGATGGCAAAACGCTGGTTTTGCGTCAGTCGCTTGTGCCGTGGTGCACGCGGTCGGCCCATGTGAAGTAATCACCCCTATTTCTTGCCAGCATCATACAGGCAGCCCTGTTATGGCACTTCGCCATAATTGATTCAATATTATAATATTGCATCAACTGCCTGTATTCCGTTTGGAGCAGCCATCGGCTGCGACCGCCGGGCGAAGCCCGGCCACATGCGCAAGGCATGGCGCCACTAGTCGTGGTTCCACGCCTCAGCATCGCCAAGCAATTGCAGCGCTATTGCGCGGGCCGCGCCTTCGGCGCTGGTATAAGTTTGATGATCGGGCAGTTCGTGCAAATCAAAGGGCTGTTGCGAGTCGCCCGGCGTCTCGACCCGGACATAGATCGCCCACCCATCGACAAGTGCCGGATCATCATAATACTCCTGCCCGCCATCGGGCAGATTGCAGAAACCATGGAGATGCACGCTGGCGCGGCCCTCTCGGGCCGCTTGTTTGACTTCGGAGAAGTTCATGATGAAGCCTCCGTGCAATCTGCCATGAAGAACTCTTCCGGCAGCCCATTCAGACCGGTACCGTCACGGTTGGTCAAACCGATAGCTGACCCGTTCCGCGCGAATGTGATGAGGTACTGCCCGAGACAATCGCGCGTCACTACATAACCCCTGTTTACCCAATGAACGCAGTTGCCCGCGTCCACTGCTGTTTTGATCTCCGCCAACGTCACTGCAACACCTCCTCAATGATTGCGAGCGCCCCCAGACAATCGTCGATATAGGGCTGCTCTTCGCCTTCCAGATCGTTGAGTTCCAGCCGGTTCAACACCGCGTAGAGCGTGGCGCGCGCTTCGCGGGCGGCGCTCCGAAGGCTCACGGTATCTTCCAGACGCGCAGTCGAGAAATCATCGCTGTGATGGTCCGGGGTCATGCTGCCACCTCCTTGCTCTGACCTGCTGCGTGCAAAACAAAGTCGGCAGCTTTCTGCGCCTCCGACGCCGCGCGAAAAATCGCCCGTTTGTCCTCTTTGAGAGCCTTCAACCACCCTTCAACATAGGCGGCGCTTTGATCGAATTCCGGCGCAACGCCAATCTGAGCACCAAGGAAACAAGCGCCGATTTCTGCCACCAGCTCTTCAAAGGCATAGGCCTCACGGTTGGCAAATTTCTTGATCCGCTCCAGCCGCTTTTCGCTGCCGGTCCAATGGATCATCTCATGGGCCAAAGTCGCATAGTAACCCGCTGTATTGTGAAACGTGGCAATCGGCGGCATGTGGATGTGATCTTTGGCGGGGCTGTAATAGGCGCACGCGTCATCGCTTGTGACAATCTCCGCCCCTGTCCGGCTGAAAAATGCATCAAGCTCCGGATCTTCGGCCGTCCCAAGGTCGCGCGGGGCCTCAGGCCGAATGTAGTAATCCTCCGGCAAACCCTCGATCTGATCCGCATTGAACACACGATAGGCGCGCGCATAGGGCAGCTCTTCCTCGATGCCCAGCTCGTTCTCTCGGGTGAACGTCCCGTATTTGACCACCGTCGACGACGTTTCACCTTTGCGGACCTGCCCCCCCAGTTCCTGCCCCTGTTTGTAGGTCATCCAGCGGCTGGACAAATAACCATGCTTGGCGGCCATGACCCAGAGCATCAGGATATTAATCCCGCGATACTCCTCCCCGTTGTGTCGGGTCGGCAGGGCAATGCCGGACGCGCTCCCAGTCCACGGCTTGCGCCATGGCGGCGTGCCTGCCTCGATTTCTGCAATAATGGTGTCGGTAACATGGGCATAAACATCAAACTTCGGTGCCATTTGTGGCCTCCTCAATCAAAGTGACGCGGGATAGGCTTCGCGCCCCTTTCCGCCGATGGGCTGCGCCTCGGCCACCTGATCTGACCGAATACGCATGTATTCGGCGGAACAGAGTGGGAGAGGGCAAAGCCCGACCCACGGCCCTGAACGGGGCTGTCAATCGGCCACATTTGCGAAGAAAATGTCTGCGCCAAAATCAGACGCCAATTTGCCCCGCGAGGAATGGCTCGCTCGCGAGACAGGGGAAATAGGTGGCTGATTTTGGGGATGGACTAAGGTTGACCGCCACGGTCAGGGATGTTGGGCGGACCAAATCAGAAGAAAGATGCCTGGATTGGGGTGAGCGGGCCAAAGGCCCGTTGAGCCCCTGTTCAGTCGATTGAAATTTGTCGCCCGCGCGCCAATGCGCGGGCTCGTATCCATATTCGGGAAGATTTATTTTTCGGACCGTCGGAAAAAACGAAACTCGGCTGGTAGGAACCTTTCATGCTGAACCACCTGAAGCCGACATTGAAACTTCTTCGAAATCGAATATTTCGTTGCGCTGCCGCATGTCCGCTTGGAGCCCAAAATGACCGATGCTGCGTAACGCGCCAATGTCTGCATTCGATACCCTACCTCGTACAGTCGATAACAAGTTTTGCGGTCACGCTGAAATTCGTAACTTTATTTACTGTCATCATTGACAGTAAATATCTAAACCCATAATTTATTGTCAGTAACGACAGCAAATTGAGCCACATCATGAAACATCTCGAACTGCCTCTAGAAGCATTGGCTCCACCCGGCATGCCTCCGAAGCTTAAGGCCGCGGTCTTACACTCAAGCGCAGATGTGCTATCTGCCCAACTTCCGAAATACTGCTGAAGCGATGGCTGGACGTCCGTCAAACCGCGATGAGCGATACGATCAGGTCATGCATGCCCTTGTCCGCTGCGTGG
>ENA-UZWX01006203-UZWX01006203.1-metagenome-genome-assembly--contig:-Day-4---50m-contig-6203_pt3 | contig 10383 bp, 10 predicted proteins | sample MGYA00260347_ERZ794907 | MGnify/ENA metagenome assembly ERZ794907 | reverse complement strand
TTGGCGCAGCAAGGCGCACAGGCTTTTGGTATTGCTAGACCCAGGATTGCGGTAGCCGGTCTAAACCCGCATGCCGGGGAATCCGGGCTTTTTGGGCGCGAAGAGATCGAGGTCATCGGCCCAGCCATAGAAACTGCTAAAGCAGAAGGCATTGAGGTCTCTGGTCCCTGGCCCGGTGACACTGTATTTATGCAGGCGAGGGAAGGTCGTTTCGATGTTGTGGTCGCGCAATATCACGATCAGGGATTAATACCGATTAAATATCTGGGTATCGCCGAGGGCGTCAATGTCACATTAGGTCTACCATTCGTCAGGACCAGTCCTGACCATGGGACTGCATTCGATATTTCTGGTCAGAACAAAAGTGACGAGTCCAGCATGGTCTACGCATACCAACAGGCACAGCGTTTATTGGGCCGGCGCTAACAAATAGCGCCCTGTTAAGGTCGGTTCACCTTCCTTGCTGATCACCTGACCTGAATCAAGCAAGCGAATCATGGCTGCAAAAACTGATCGGGCTGCCGCGCCGAACATACGTGGGTCAGTTTCCGTATACATGCCTGGCACCATATCTTCGATCAGTTCATGCCCCGCCTTGAGGCTGGCAAGGATTTGTTGCTCACGTACGAGTCGATGATCAATAAATGCCTGCACATAATTTTTGACATCGGGAATAGCTGTACCGTGGGTAGGCCAGTAGACCTCATCATCTCTTTCCAGAAGTAAGGCGAGGCTGTCCATATAGGAGGTCATGTCACCATCAGGCGGGCCAATGATGCTAGTTGACCAACCCATGACATGATCGCCGGTGAAGAGCGCTTTTTCTTCTTTTAGCGCAAAGCACATATGATTTGAGGTGTGTCCCGGCGTGTAAACGCATTCAATTGTCCAGTCGTCGCCCTTCAATATATCACCGTGCCTGATCGTTACATCCGGCGTGAAAGCCATATCACCACCTGCATCAATAGCGACGCCGCCTGCTATCTTTCCAGCGCCATGTGGACCGTAACCATAGGTTTTTGTCTGCCAGTGCTCTTTCAGCGGCGCTGCCGCCGGAGAGTGGTCTTCATGTGTATGTGTGATAAGGATATGACTGATCGTTTCCCCTTCAAGGCCTCGCTTCAGTGCGTCAATATGTGCGGGATCAAGTGGACCCGGATCAATTACGGCGACATTGCCGGTGCCGACAACATAGGTACCTGTGCCCATAAAGGTGAAGCCGCTGGGATTCTTAGCCGTCACCCTGCGTATCAGCGGCGTAATTTGCTCCAGTTTGCCGTATTCAAAGTCATATTTGTGAATAAAGGGAATCTTTGTTGCCATGCTGCATTCCAGTGGTTAGTCGTTTGTGGTGCGAGTGTATCGTAACCGGTACAAATGGGTAAGCCCGACATTTACTGAGAGAGATGATCGGTATCTCATTGCGTTGATGTCTCGATTTAGACGCNNCGGTATGATCGCATGATGTAACATTCACGACGCGCTTTTAGGTCTGACTCGTCTAGCTTATATTAATGCTTCAATGTGTCGTGCTGCGCTTCGCGCCAGCGCTTCAACGTTGTAACCACCTTCTAACGTTGAGACGACGCGACCCTGCGCATATTGGTCTGCAAGTCCAACGATTAATTCTGTAATCCACGTATAGTCATCATCAATGAGACGTAGTTCGGCCAATGGGTCTTCTGCATGAGCATCAAAGCCGGCCGAAACAAAGATAAAGTCTGGCTGGTGCTGTTCAATTTTTTTTAGCCAACTGGCTTCAATAGCACGTCGATATTGCAGACTCGATGTGCCTGGCGCTAGGGGTGTTGTAACAATGTGGTTGTTTGAAAAGTCGAGATAGCGATGGGGATAAAAGTGATCCTGAAAGCTAGAGCATACAAGCACTCTTTCATCTTCCTTAAAAATATCAACAGTGCCATTACAATGATGTACATCGAAATCAAGAATGGCGATGCGATCAACACTCGGGTCTTCAAGTGCAACCATTGCCGCCACTGCTGCATTGTTAAACAGACAGAAACCCATGGCGTCCATAAGTTCAGCATGGTGTCCCGGGGGTCTTATCGCACAGAATGCATGCTGATATTGCCCATCAAGCACGCGCGTTGTCGCCTCAACGCAGGCGCCTACGGCAAGCTTGGCAGCTCGGACACTGCCGGCACTCATATAGGTATCGGGGTCAATGTGAAGCCATGAGTTATCCGGCTCTGAGTTTACAACATGTTCAATGTGACTTTTTGGATGGACCTGCATCAGCAGTTGGTCGCTGATCTCCGTTGCGAGTTTGACGTCCATATCCTGACTGAGACCTGATGCATGGACTCGTTTCATCACTGCAGCGAGCCGTTCGGGTCGCTCAGGATGCCCTGGTTTTTCGTGTTTCTCACAATCTGGATGGGTGATAAGTAATGGTCTTTTCATGACGTAAGCATTCGCAGCCAATAAGTCGTTCTATGTTCCTTCACTATATTAAAGCAAAACGCGAATGGGTGGAGCGTGTTCGTTTTAGCGTACAGGCAGGTTGTTTATGCAGTTTCATCGGCATCAGCGACAAATTGATTTTTAGACTAAAGAAAGGCAGTTGGGTTTTTTACGCTTTTGGCAGGCGCTGTGATGATGAGGCGCTCATCATTTGCAATACGTGGCGAGGATGCCGCTGGAATGTCAGTGGGTTGACCAATCTGGCGCTGAAACCAGCGTTGGACAAACCGGTATAGACGAGTACAGCTAGCCTCCCCGTAACTCATCGATAAATGCATTCGATTCGTTGATGGCTTGTTGCATGGCAGTTAAGAGTGCATTGACATCATTATCTACCGTGCCGAGTTCATTCTTAAGCGACGCAATAGCACGCGCATTAAGGTTGTGTTTGAGGTAAAGGGTGTTGTCTTTCAAGCTCGCCAGCACAGGATCAATAGCGTTCTCTGCTCTGCGCATTGCGCCCAGCACCTTGCTGTAACGGCGGCGAGTATCCTTTAACTGCCGCTCACTATCGCGACGCAGGCTTGCGTTGCTGTACTGTTCCAGCTCCTCTTGCCANNTCGCCGCCGTCGAAATTAATCACTGATTTGAACTGTTCTAGGGCCGACTTGAACTGCTCTTGGCCTTCGGTTTGTGAGGCTTGAGCTGCATCAATGCGGTCAATCAGAATATCTCGCTTGTGGTATCCAACTTTCTCAAGCGCGTCGTAAACGACAGTTTCGCAGGCAGTCAGCGAGATGACTGCGGTCAACAAGACAATCCATTTTGCATGTCTCATTCGTTGCCTGCTTCTTCAATCGCTCTAACGATTTTGTCGGTACGCTTGTCTTCGTAGCGATTGTGCACGACAAAAAGTGCATGAATGATTCCGGGCACCCACAAGAAAAGACAAAGCACAATGTTTATGAGTCCCTGAACTGGTTTGCCACAAATAAATACGGCAACAGGAGGTAACAAGAGGGCAAGTAGGTAGAGCATAATTTTCTCCGATGGGAGGGGCGAATGAGCAGCCCCGGCTGTGACGATTCGGAGAGTATTAAATCTTGTTTTACTGATCTGATTCCAGCTTTTTCGAAGCTTGTAAGTGCGTTCTTACAAAAGAGTTTCTAAGGTCAAACTAGGCAAAAGTACCTTTCGAATTCCCATGCAGTGACACTTTTTGATTCCGGATCACCCCCTTCTGTGTGAAAGGCGAGCCATTCCGCGCGACGCGTATTCGCCCAGTATTGGGTAAAGTCGTCGCCGAGGTAAGCTGACAAGTGCCGGTTTTTCTCCAATGCCTCGATTGCAGTGGTTATGGTCGTGGGTAGTTTTTCAATATCAGCGCCGGTACCCCAAGCCAGTTTTGTTGTTTCAGCAGGTAAGTCCAAATCATTGTCTAGACCGGCGATTCCACCAGCTATTGTTGTTGCCAGCGCGAGATAGGGATTCAGGTCAGCAGCACCAATTCTGTTCTCAATCCTTGCTGCCGATTGACTACTAGTGATGAGTCGCAGGGCCGTTGATCTGTTGTCCATCGACCAAGTTGTTGTTAGCGGTACAGCTGAGTAGTCGCGAAATCTGCGGTAAGAATTTATCGTTGGGCTTAAGAATGACACGTACGCTGGCAGATTTACCACCTGTCCAGCTAACCAGCGATTCATTAGCTCAGAGCGATTGCCGGGTTGCTCTGAATCGTAAAACACCGGCGTGCCTTCGTGAGTTGTTAGGGAGTGGTGCGCATGCATGCCTGAACCGAAGAAAGACGAGGGCGCGGCCATGAACGTCACCGCCATATCCATATCAAGTGCAACTTCATAAAGCACTTGTTTGGCACGAACGACGTTGTCGCAAAGCGTCAAGGGATCGCCGGCATCGATATTAAGCTCAATTTGACCGACGCCAGCCTCATCGTTCCATGCTTCCCAACCTATGCCTTTCCATTCCAATCGTTTAATCACTTCGGTCATAAACGGCGCAGCGTGATAGGCATTTCGTAACAGGTACATGTTAGGTTTATCACTGGCGCCAATGGTTCGAAGCTGCTGATATTGCTTTCGTTTAACGTCTTCGAATGATTCATCAAACAGATAGAACTCGAGTTCGAAGGCTGCTTTCATGCAATAGCCTCGCTCAGACAGCAAACGGATCATTCGTTTTAACTGCGTCCTCGGGCACAGGCGAAGCTCTTCTCCGGTTGCTGTCGTAAAGTCTGCAATACAATGACCAAGTGCTGGATTTGATCCATCAGAAATCAGAGTGTCGATATCTGGTTTCATCAGAATATCGCCGAAGTTTTCAACCCGCTGATCATGCCAATGGGTGATATGAGGACTGCCTGCGATATCGATCGCAATTGCCGAATCAGCAATCGCGTGTCCTTTGGGTAAAGACTGGTAAAATTTGTTTCTGTGGATGTATTTACCTGCACCCTGACCATCCAGCGTCGTCGCGTGCGTGCGGATAATATCTACATGGTGCCTGTCAAACCAGTCAGGCAAGTCTTCTAATGCCATCATGTTTCCTTGCGGGTGTTTTTCATTGTCTTTGGTCAAAGTTCGCCCAGTAGCCGCTTGATTGAGACTTCAGTGAGTATGGCTAGATGCTCAACACTGCATTCTACGTTAATCTTTCCAGTCATCGCTGCTTCGGCAAACACAAGAGTGCCGTTAACCAGGGCCAGCAGCGCATGTGGTTCGCCGTAGATTGTTACCTCGGGTTCGACATCCTTTCCACCAAGCAGAAGCTCAACGTTGTCATTGGTAGCAACCATCTTGATTGCTGACGGCATGCGCGGTTGATCACGAACTGTCTGCCAGTAGCTTTTTGCCTCGGTGATCCAATCTTGCGGCGGGGGTTCGAGTAGCTTGCCGACTTTTATAGCAAATACGGGATAACGAAGCAGACCATCAATCCGGGGTTTGATCTTTGCGTCGTTGAAATCGAGATGAATAACGACTTTAGCCTGAGGATTAATACCCCGACTTACGGCGATATTGTTGTTATTGATGTTGACGGAAACTTTTTGGGGATCGGTGACCGAGCTTAGCGAAAAGCAACCGTCGAGTTGGCTGACAATCCGGCGATGTGAATCGCTGGCCATTGCTCGTTTGAGCTGTGCGCCAATGATTTTGACAATCGGAACGGGATCATCCTCAAGCTCGACCACAGGTGCTGAGTACATTATTCGTTTTCCACAAATTCCGTGACTTCCAACTGGAAGCCTGAAATTGCATTAAATCGTGTGGGGGAACTTAGCAGCCGCATCTTGCCGACACCCAGATCGCGAAGAATTTGCGATCCGGTACCAACGACCCGATATATACCAAGCTCCATGTTGGCTTTAAGAGAGGCTGGCAGTTCAGGAAAGTGTTCTATTTCAGCAATATCCTCTGCTTTGCTTTTTGTCTGCCCGACGAGGACCACAACGCCTTGGTTCTCAGCAGCAATTTTTGCCATGGACTCCGACAACGACCACGATTTTCGTGAATTAGGGAGTTGCGTACCAATCACGTCACGCAGCTTATTTAAAGTTTGCACGCGGACAAGGCAGGGTTCATTTTCGGTGATTTCTCCTCGAACCATTGCGTGGTGAATACAATCGGAAATACTGTCGGTGTAAGTACGTAGTAGGAATTCACCGTGGCGGGTATCGACTGTCTTTTCATCGATCAATTCGATGGTCTTGTCATTAACCGTTCGATACTGGATGAGGTCTGCAATCGTGCCCAATTTGATGCCATGTTTCTCGGCAAATATTTCAAGTTCTGGGCGTTTCGCCATTGTGCCGTCTTCATTCATCACTTCAACGATCACCGATGAAGGCTCATAGCCTGTCATTCTTGCGAGATCACAACCCGCTTCGGTGTGTCCCGCGCGGGTGAGGACACCGCCTCGCTTTGCCACAATCGGAAATATGTGACCCGGCATGACGATATCATCCGGACCGGCGTTTGCTGCAACTGCGGCTCTTACGGTGACTGCGCGATCTGCGGCAGATATTCCCGTAGTGATACCCTCAGCGGCCTCAATGGAAACGGTAAAATTGGTTTCGTGCTGAGAGCGATTGTTTTCAACCATAAATGGCAAATTGAGCCGTTTGCCTCGTTCCTCGGTCATTGTTAAGCAAATCAGTCCGCATGCTTCCCGCGCCATAAAAGTCATATGCTGGGGTGTGACGACTTCGGCAGCAATGATAAGGTCACCTTCATTTTCGCGGTTTTCATCGTCCATGATCAGAACCATTTTTCCCTGCCGAAAGTCTTCAAGGATTTCTTCTGCACTGCTGATAGCCATTCTTCACGCGCCTACTTATTGAAACAATTTGTCGGATGAATTGATGAATCGATCAATTCGGTTTGTCATCGGTTGAATCAGCTTATGTTGCCGGATTCTGCGGTTGTTTTGTCATCTTGTTGCAGACGAGATTATACGCGAATTGTCCGGTATAGTCCGTTTCTGAAACATTTCCTTTGTCTGATTGGGCAGCATGAACCAGCGTTGTACCAATCAACACGAAATCTCTTGGGATAGGGTAGAAAAAACTGATGACAACAGGCGCTGACCAGATCAGTTTGCTGAGATCCTTAACCGAACTTTGCGGTGATAGGTTAATTACTGATGATGCACGACGCCGGGTATATGAAGCCGACGGATTGACAGCAAAAAAGCAGGTGCCCTGGATTGTGGTACTCCCAGAAACCATCGCTGAAGTACAACAAATTATGCGATTGTGTCATCAGGCTAAAGTGCCGGTGGTCGCGAGAGGCGCCGGTACCGGTTTGTCGGGTGGTGCCATGCCGCACAGTGAGGGTGTACTGTTAAGCCTAGCCAAGTTCAATAGAATTTTAGAGGTCGACACGGATAATCTGAGTGCGCGGGTTGAGCCAGGCGTGACCAACTTGGCGATTTCTGATGCAGTGCGTCACCTCGGTTTATTTTACGCGCCTGATCCATCGTCCCAGATTGCCTGCACGATCGGGGGGAATGTTGCGGAAAATTCCGGTGGCGTTCACTGTCTAAAATATGGTTTGACTGTTCACAACGTCAAGCAACTGAAGCTCGTCTCGCCGGAGGGCGAATTGTACGAGGTAGGCAGCAGGGGTTTCGATAGTCCTGGCCTCGATTTGCTCGCGCTGCTGCATGGATCAGAAGGGATGCTCGGGATCGTTGTTGAAGTGACGGTTCAGCTGCTCCCAATACCTAAAAACATAGCGGTAGTGCTTGCAGCCTTTAACTCTGTGAATGAAGCAGCAGGTACCGTTAACGCGATTATTTCTCAGGGGATACTGCCCGCGGGTCTGGAGATGATGGATAGGTTAGCGATCAAGGCGGCTGAAGCCTTTGTTAATGTCGGATACCCGCTGGATGCCGAAGGGCTGTTGATCTGTGAACTCGATGGTACCGATGCAGAGGTGCAGCATCAGATAGAGAAACTGAGGCTTATCCTCGATAAAAATAATGCTATTCAAGTCAGGGTCGCAACGGATGCAGCGGAACGAATGCAACTCTGGTTGGGACGAAAAGCCGCTTTCCCGGCAGTAGGAAGGTTGGCGCCGGACTACTATTGCATGGATGGCACCATTCCAAGATCGGAACTGGCCGCTGTGCTAGCGCAGATAACAAAATTTTCCGAGCAGCACGGTCTTGATGTTGCGAATGTTTTTCATGCCGGAGATGGCAATCTGCATCCTCTGATTTTGTACGACGCAAATAAAGCGGGTGAAATCGAACGGGCGGAGGCATTTGGCGCAGATATCCTCAACCTCTGCATCGAGGTTGGTGGCACAATTACTGGCGAACACGGCGTAGGCGTCGAGAAAATTGATCAAATGTGTATTCAATTTACCCCTGAAGAGCTTGAGTTGTTTCATGGCGTAAAGTCAGCATTCGATGAGTCCAGAATTCTTAATCCGGGCAAAGCTGTACCCACCCTGAGTCGTTGTGCTGAATTTGGCGCAATGCATGTTCATACCGACGGCAGCCAGCAAACCCATGTTGGTCTCAATGCGCAAAAATATTCGGACCTGGAACGCTTTTGATGGTCACAGAAATAAAGGCGCTGTCAGCGCGTATCGCCGAGGCATACCATCATGCTAAGCCGCTTCAGATTGAAGGCGGTGGTTCAAAATCATTTCTGGGGAATCCTGTTCAATCAGACCTTTGCGAGTCGATCGACTGTAAAGGCTACGCGGGTATCATTGATTACCGCAAAGACGAGTTGATGATTCGCGTCAAGGCTGGCACTAAACTCGCCGAGGTTGAATCGCTGTTAGCCGAAAATGGTCAACGCTTACCTTTCGAACCGCCGCAGTTTGCTGGTGCGGCAACGATCGGTGGCGTGGTTGCTGCCGGGCTCTCTGGTCCCGCGAGACCCTATCTAGGATCGGTCAGGGATTATGTGCTTGGCGTCGCATTTATAGATGGTCGTGGTATCGCCTATGAAATGGGCGGCCAAGTAATGAAAAACGTGGCCGGTTATGACGTATCCCGAATGCTCGTGGGTAGCCTCGGTGAGATGGGGCTGATTTGTGATGTAAGTTTGAAAGTTTTACCCGCCGATGAAGTCTCAGCAACTTACGCTTGGCTGACTTCTTCAGTCGATGCGATTGCCGATTTTCAACGACTTCAGAAAGAGGGTCTACCATTGTCTGGTAGTGCCTGGGTTGAGGGTCAGGCGTTTATTCGTCTCGGCGGGTCAAGGCTGACGATCGCGCACGCTGCTGGATTGGTTGCCGGCGAGAAACTTGACGAAGCGGAGGGTGTACAATTTTGGCAAGACCTGAAGAACCAGCAGTTGCCGGTGTTTGAGGGTGAGGGCGCTCTGTGGCGCGTTTCGGTTGAACCAGGTAGTGATGCGTTGTTAGACACAGCACAAGTGATAGAGTGGGGTGGAGGTGTCCGGTGGCTCAAAAACCCTGCGATGAACCCTAGGTTGGCGAGTGATCCGCATACGGTGACGCTATTCCGTCCAGATCAAAACGAGATTGATTCACCCACCAGTACGCCCTACCAACATTTGTCCGGTGCTGTGCTTGTGTTAAATCAAAACCTAAAACGCACCTTCGATCCCGGTGCTATTCTGAACCCCGGCAGGTTACTGGCAACGGTTCCGGAATATTAGAAAATGCAGACAAAGATACATTCAGACTTGATGCATGAACCAAGGGTGCAGGAAGCAGAAGAGATTTTGCGTAGCTGCGTGCATTGCGGTTTTTGTACCGCGACATGCCCTACCTATCAATTGTTAGGTGATGAGTTAGATGGCCCCAGAGGTAGAATTTATCTCATCAAGAATATGTTGGAAGATAATGATATCACTCGTCAAAGCCAGACCCATCTTGACCAGTGTTTGACCTGTCGCGCCTGCGAAACAACTTGCCCCTCCGGTGTAAAATATGCACGACTGATGGAGATTGGTCAGGAAATATCGGGAGAGTTGAGGCCAGCGGGCATTGTCGCTCGGATCCGCGACACACTATTGAGAAAGTTAATGCCAGTGCCCGTGATTTTCGGCTCGCTGACGCGGCTCGGTAATCTTTTTAAGCCGGTATTGCCTGCGCGATTGGCGGAAAAGGTGCCTTCATTACCTGTCGTCGCTGCAAAGAGCGTCAAAGCGCTGGCTGACCCGGCTAAGCGAGTGTTGGTGCTAGAGGGTTGCGTACAGAAAGGTGCAACGCCGCAGGTTAATCAAGCGCTGGCTGCTTTGTTATCGCAGCACAATATATCGGTTAGTTTTCTGGCCAGTGAAAGCTGCTGTGGTTCGGTTGATTATCATTTGTCCGCGCCAGAGGCAGGCCGAGACAAGATGCGAAGGTTGCTTGATCAGCTTCATCCTGTTTATGCGGACTATGATGCCATCGTTTCGACGGCTTCGGGTTGTGGCGCCACGCTCAAAGAATACGCGCAGATTCTTCAATA
>ENA-UZWX01014334-UZWX01014334.1-metagenome-genome-assembly--contig:-Day-4---50m-contig-14334_pt1 | contig 10405 bp, 9 predicted proteins | sample MGYA00260347_ERZ794907 | MGnify/ENA metagenome assembly ERZ794907 | reverse complement strand
TCGTTTTCGGTTCTTGTGCGCCCCGGGATGCGACTGAACCAGATCCGTTTTCGCGAGGGGCAAGCTATCTTGGACGACACAGCCCTCACTAAGCTGCACGTCAGCGATGTTTTGGTGAACGGTGACGCTTTGATCGATGACGGTCTCGGCTTTTCCGTTGATCTTAAGCTTGATGGCACTGACCTCGTCGGCTACCGAGCCAAACCGCATACGGGTGTAATCGATCTTGATAATATTGGCCATTATGACCCTGCTGAATACTGGGAAGAAGTGCGCTGCAAAGACGGTCAAATTATCCTTGATCCGGGCGCATTTTATATTCTGGTTAGTCGAGAAGCGGTGCATATCCCACCCGCCTATGCTGCTGAAATGGCTCCATATTTGGCGATGGTTGGTGAGTTCCGCGTACATTACGCGGGCTTCTTTGATCCGGGCTTTGGCCATTCTGAGGCCGGTGGCACAGGATCACGCGGCGTGTTGGAAGTGCGCTGTCACGAGGCACCTTTCGTATTGGAACATGGTCAGGTGGTGGGACGTTTGATTTACGAACATATGTCCGAAATCCCAGCGCAGCTATATGGGTCGAGCATTGCCTCGAACTACCAAGGCCAAGGTTTGAAGCTGTCTAAACACTTCGCAGCGCCCACTTGAATGACGCGCTCTAAAAGATTTGATGCCTCCGGCGGAGATATTTTTAGAGATAGGAAGGTTAAGCGGTGCTTAACCACATATCTGTCTCTGGATATTCTGGCCTGAAATAGGCAACCATGCGACCCTCATCTGGGGCACTGTCCGTGGCTTTCCAAGGAGCAACGCCGTGTAGTATGTGACGGTGCAGCAAGACTGATTGTCCTTTGACAACAGTCACTTCAATCGGATCAATCTGCGCAAATACGCTTGCGCGCGCAGTTTTATATCCTTCTGTTAGATCAACAGATTTCGGATCTTTATCCCCGATAATGTCACGCAATGCATCGCGCATCAAAATGTGACTGCGGGGCCAGACTACCAAAGGCGACGCGGTGCTATCCCCCAAGGGAATCCCTAAGACAAAGCTATGTGGTTCCCGCAGATAACGCTGCCCGTCTTCTAACAAAATTCCATCCACATGCGCGGCGGCGCGATTGATACGAAAGCGATGGTTTGCGTCGCTCTCACCAACGTCTTGTTTGGGATATCCTTCAAAAACAACAGAGACTTGAGCCCTATGCCAGTGCTTTGGCTGTGTGATCAACGCCTCCCATGGACCTGCGAGAGGGACATTTGAAACAGATCCATCCACTGCGTTCGACAAGGCATCAACACCCACGAACCACGTATCCTGATGGCGTAGCCAAAGCGCGCGCATGTCTGCGTCTTGTAACATGTCTCGCGCAACGTCCGCAGCTGCGTCAGCCCATTCTAGAACACGGGGATCCGCGTCAAAAACGCAAAACCCGTCCTGCGAGAACTGCTTCAAAACCCCAAGGCTTTGCGCAACATGTTCAGCGCGACAAAGGTCAAGAACACGCCAAACGCTTTCTTCAAAGGCCCAGCATCCATCGCGTGAGCCAGTTTCACACCCCAGGGCGCAGTCAGTAACGTCATCGCAATAACCACGACGAAGGCGATCAGGTTTACCGCCCCCACAGTGAATGGCGGGCGCATCGCAGGGTCAATCGGCACGAACAAAAATCCGATGACCGCAGGCACCGCGATCAGCACGCCAAACCCCGCCGCCGTCGCCACTGCGCGGTGGATAGCCACGCCGTGCAGCGACATGAACGGCACGCCGAAACTGCCGCCGCCGATGCCCATCAGCACAGACATAAATCCAAGGATGGGCGAAGAGATCATCCGCTTTACACCCGTCGGCATGTCCTCTGACACACGCCAAGACGAACGACCAAATGTCATGTAAAGCCCTACGATAAATGCCAAAACCCCAAATATCATTTGTAGCGCACCTGATCGCATGCTCGCGGCGACCATCACGCCCAGCCCGGCCCCAATCACAATGCCTGGTGCCCAAGTTCGCAAAATATCCCAACCCACAGCGCCCTTTTTATTATGGCTCAATACAGAGCGCACGGAGGTAACAATGATCGTCGCAAGCGAGGTCCCAAGGCACATTTGCATCAACTGCGGCCCCTCAAAGCCCAGCGCACCGAACACATAAAAGAATGCGGGCACCAACACGATGCCGCCACCGACACCCAATAGGCCAGCAAGCACGCCAGCCACGGCCCCCGTGATCAACAAGAGAACGAGCATTTGTACAAGGAGCATCGGATCAGTCATGGTTTTGCCTTTTCATCCGCGTGCGTTCACGCCGTCAAATTATCTCTCGCTGCGTGCATCATTTCGATAGCATCGACAACCGTATGCGATCCAGAGGAGTGTTTATGCGCATTTTCTGAAAGATGACGTTTCCAATAACGCGCGCCCGGTTGGCCCGCGAATATACCCAACATATGACGCGTGACTTGTCCCAGCTTGCCACCCTCCGCGATATGCGCATCGATATAAGGCAGCATCTCCATCACAATATCTTCGCGTGTGCGCTCAACCTTGGGTGCGCCATAGATCATATGATCCGCCTCCATCAGTATATCCGCGGGCTGGTGATAGGCCGCACGTCCGATCATCACACCATCCATTCCCCGCTCCAGTGCGTCTTGCGCCTGTGCGAGCGTCGTGATGCCGCCATTGAGGCTGAGGTGCAGCGCAGGAAACAGCCCCTTCATCTGTTGCACCAGACCATAATCAAGTGGTGGAATATCGCGATTTTCCTTTGGGCTTAGCCCCTGTAGCCAAGCTTTGCGCGCGTGGATTGTGAACCGTCCAACCCCTGCCCCAGCAACGCGCGCGAGGAACTCTGGCAGTACGTCGCTCGGGGTTTGATTATCTACTCCTATGCGGCATTTCACAGTCACTTCTACTGCGGACGCTTTGATCATCGCCGCGCAGCACTCTGCGACTAGCTTAGGATCACGCATTAGAATCGCACCGAACGCGCCGTTTTGCACACGATCCGATGGACACCCAACGTTGAGGTTGATCTCCGCATAGCCATGCTCTGCACCGATGCGCGCAGCTTCTGCCAATTCCGCAGGATCAGAGCCACCAAGCTGCAAGGCCACAGGATGTTCCACAGTTGAATATTTCAGCAAATGCAACGCACCACCGCGGACAAGCGCAGGCGAGGTGACCATTTCCGTGTACAAAAGCGCACGTGACGACATCTGTCGATGAAAGAAGCGACAATGCCTATCCGTCCACTCCATCATCGGTGCTACGCTTAAGCGGGCATCACGGGCAATGTCGGCAGTAGTATGTATGATCTGATCTGTCATGCGCAGTTTCGATAGACCACTTTGCCCAGCGCGTGAAGCAATTTGATTAACTCTCTAGCTCTATCCGGAAATTGAGCAGCTTTGCACCCTTGCCTTGCCTCCATGCATCTGGTCCACCACTATATAGCAAACCTCAGAGGGAGCGTTCTCATGACCAATTTTGCCAAAACCCGCGCTATGTTCGATATCCCTGAAGGTATGATTTACCTCAACGGCAACTCCCTAGGCCCAATGCCCAAGGCTGGACCAGACGCAATGATGCGGTTCATGAACGAGGAATGGTGCACAGAGCTGATCAAAGGGTGGAATACCAAGGGGTGGTTCATGCAAACCAACACCATAGGCGATCGCATTGGCAAATTGATCGGTGCGCCCAAAGACAGCGTTGTGGTCAGTGACACGCTTTCTATCAAAGTGTTTCAAGCAGTGGGAGCGGGACTGGCGCTGGTGCCGGATCGTAAGTTGATCCTCTCCGACACGGGTAACTTCCCCACCGACCTTTATATGGTGCAGGGCTTGGTGAAACTGAAAGAAGACGGTTACAAGCTTCGCACGGTCGCGCCTGCGGCAGTTCTAGACGCAATCACCGATGAGGTTGCCGTCGTGACCCTCACAGAGGTGGATTACCGCACAGGGCGCAAGCATGATATGAAAGCGATCATCGACAAAGCCCATAGTGTCGGCGCTGTTGTGGTTTGGGACCTTGCGCATTCCGCAGGCGCTATCCCCGTGGACGTCTTAGGCACAGATGTCGATTTCGCGGTTGGCTGTACTTACAAGTTTTTCAATGCGGGTCCCGGTGGTCCGGCGTTCATCTATGTAGCCCCCCGCCTTATTGAGACCGTCGAGCCAGTACTGTCCGGATGGTACGGCCATGAAGCGCCGTTTGCCTTTGATACAGACTACCGCCCAATGCCCGGCAAGATTGACCGTATGCGCATTGGCACGCCCTCTATCGCCTCCTTCGCAATTCTCGAAGCCGCTTTGGATATTTGGGAAGACGTTGATCTTAATGATGTGCGCACCCGCTCTATTGAATTGATGGAGCTGTTCATCCACGAGGTCGAAAGCCGCTGTGATGGTGTCACCCTCGCGGGTCCGCGCAATATGGACGAGCGCGGCTCACACGTGTCGTTCGAATTCGAGCACGGCTATCCCTGCATGCAAGCCTTGATCGAGCGCAAAGTGATCGGTGATTTCCGCGCGCCCAACATGATGCGGTTCGGGATTACCCCCCTATTTATCGGGGAAGCGGAAATCCTAAAGGCGGTCGACATCCTTGAAGATATTCTGAAAACACACAGCTATAAAGAAGATCGCTTTCAGGTTCGCTCAGCCGTTACTTAAAAACGCCCGTATCCCATCTGTCAGGACTTTGGCTTATGACCACCCGCCTAACCTTCCCTGTGACTGGACTTAACTGCGCCTCCTGTTCTGTGCGCGCTGAAACTGCGTTAAGCAGCGTTGTGGGGGTGTCAGACGCACAGGTTAATTTCGCGACCGGGCAAGCGGATGTTTTTTTTGAGGCCAATACTGAGGCCCAAACGCTGGTCGACGCCCTCGAGGCGGTCGGGAAACCTGCACAGCCCGCCACGATCCGGTTTGATATCCATGGGATGAGTTGCGCATCCTGTGTCTCTCGCGTGGAAGCAGCGCTTTTGAAACCTGCTGGGGTCTTATCTGCCGATGTGAACCTCGCGACGGGTCAAGCGGTTGTTTTAGCTTTGGGCACCCCATCCAGCGCACTAATTCTTGCGGTGCAGGACAGCGGGAAAAACGCGACCCTTGTGGATGATACTGCCACGTCACACCCTAGCGTCAGTCATACCGACGACGCAGAATCCAATAAGCGCGCCTTTATCATAGCCGCCCTTCTTACCTTTCCCGTGTTCATTTTTGAAATGGGCGGACATGCGTTTCCGGCCTTTCAGCATTGGATTTCCAGCACCATAGGGATCCAAAGCAGCTGGATGGTGCAATTTGCGCTAACTGCTCTGGTTCTGTGCATCCCCGGTCGAGCTATCTGGACAGCCGGCCTAAAGGCTCTGCGCACATGGCAACCTGACATGAACGCATTAGTAGTCCTCGGCTCCGGCGCCGCCTTCTTTTACTCCACCCTCGTGCTTTTCGAACCAAACCTACTGCCGCAATCCGCCCGTAATGTGTATTTCGAGGCCGCAGCCGTCATCATAACCCTGATTCTCGCAGGTCGCTGGATGGAAGCGCGTGCAAAGGGACGTACAGGTGCAGCCATCGCCCGCCTTATCGCGCTGCGCCCCAACAGCGCGACGGTGGAGCGCGATGGCACACGTCAAGAAATCGCGATTGAATCCCTTACCCTAGGCGACATCATTCACGTCCGCCCAGGTGAGCGGATCGCAGTGGACGGTATCGTCACATCTGGCGACAGTTGGGTGGATGAAAGCATGCTAACCGGCGAACCGCTTGCGGTGCAAAAGACTACAGGCGCGCATGTCACCGCAGGCACTGTGAATAGCACAGGCAGTTTCGCCTTCAAAGCGCATGCCATTGGAGCGGATACGGTCCTCAGCCAAATCATCGAGATGGTACAAAAGGCGCAAGGCGCGCGACTACCCGTGCAAAACTTGGTCAATAGAGTCACCGCATGGTTTGTCCCTGCGGTCTTGGCTCTCGCGGCGCTGACAATCCTCGCTTGGTTATTTTTCGGCCCTGATCCGGCGTTAAGTCACGCACTTGTCGCTGGTGTCGCGGTCCTGATTATCGCTTGCCCATGTGCAATGGGATTGGCCACGCCTATGTCGATCATGGTCGGCGCAGGTCGCGCAGCTGAACTGGGCGTGCTTTTCGCAAAAGGCGCGGCCTTACAAGAACTCCAGGGCATCAAAACAGTTGCCTTTGACAAAACAGGCACCCTGACACAGGGCAAACCAAGCGTGACGGGCATTCATCTGTTCGACACACTGGATGAACAAAGCGCGCTGGCCCTTGCCGCCTGTGTCGAAGTCAATTCGGAACACCCGCTTGCACAGGCAATCGTAGCCCATGCGCACGCGCGTGATATCCCCGTTGCGCCAGCCCAAGCGTTTGAAAGTGCGACGGGGAGTGGCGTTAGCGCAATGATTGATGGCAAAATTGTTTTAATCGGCAATCGTGCATTACTCGCAGCCAAGGGCGTCGATCTCGACGCGCATGACGCAACGCGCGCTAAGGGCACAGAAATTCTTATGGCGTTGGACGGCAAACTAGCCGCCCAATTCGAAATCTCTGATCCGCTAAAAGACACCGCCGAAGCGACAATCACCGCCCTAAAGAACTCCGGCATTCAAACCGTAATGATCACTGGTGATACTCACTCAACTGCGCAATCCGTCGCAGATAAATTGGGCCTAGATCACGTCATCGCAGGTGTTTTGCCAGGTGGCAAAGCCGACGCCATTCGCGCGTTGCAAAATGATGGCCCTGTTGCTTTCGTAGGTGATGGCATCAATGACGCGCCCGCCCTCGCATCCGCAAACGTTGGCATCGCAATCGGCACCGGCACAGATGTAGCGATCGAAGCCGCAGATGTAGTCTTACTCGCGGGGGATCCGAACGCCGTTGTTGCCGCCTTTGACATCAGTTCAGCGACCCTGCTTAATATTCGCCAAAACCTGTTTTGGGCCTTCGGCTACAATGCGCTTCTGATCCCCGTTGCCGCGGGCGCGCTCTATCCTATGTTTGGACTTCTACTGTCCCCCGCACTTGCCGCTCTCGCAATGGCATTTTCAAGCGTGTTCGTAGTCAGCAATGCGTTAAGGCTTCGACGCGCAGGTTGTGCTTGATAGAGGCTTTCTAAGTCTCTTAATCCAATTCCTCAAAAAACGTTGCACAGGCGCGCCCCTTGCTTTTTGACGCATAAAGCGCGCGATCCGAACACAACATCAATGCATCCAACCCCTCGGAATCCCCCCGAGAGCGCGTTGCAATCCCGATACTTGCGGAAATGTGACATTGTGTCTGCTCAAACGCGATGGGTTTTTCGATCCCTCGGATGAGACGATTTGCAATCTCAAGCAATTTTTCCTTCTTCGTAAGCCCATCAATTAGGAACATAAATTCGTCGCCTCCCACCCGCGCAATCATATCGCCCTTGCGGGTTTCCGCACGCATGACCTTGGCCACCTCCTGCAAAACGTAATCGCCCGCTGCATGTCCTTGGGTATCATTCACTGACTTGAAGAAATCCAAATCGAGGTTCATCAGCGAGAACTCACTGTCTTCCGCCAAGGCGGCCGCTAAAATATGATCTGCGGCGCGGCGGTTCTTCAAGCCGGTCAATGTATCCGTGGCGGCCTGTTCTTCTGCTGCAAGTTTCGCCCCTTGCAAGCGGTGATTAAGATTGCGCGACGCATCCATCGCCGCTGACTTCGCTTCCACGAGATACAGCATTTCAATTGCTAAATCCGTTGCCGCAAAATCCGCACTGTTTAAACCGTAATCTTGAACGCCTTCCACAACCGAGATTCCAAAAGACAGGTTCACCAACGCGCCCTGCCCATCTGGCAGCTGAACTAGCACGCCTTTTAGCGCCGTAAACGGTTCATCGCGCAACTCCAGGTGCAGCTTGCTGCGCGCGCGTTGCGTGAGTTCGCCCATGCTTTTCACCGACCTTGGGCGATCAAGGCGAAACACTTCAAGAAACCGCTTTCCGATCAGGTCTATGTCAGCACGCATTTTCTTCAAAGTCGGCGCAACATGCACAATATGTCCGGTGTGGGTTAGTCGCAAATGCATCGGGCACAAAATATCAAACGCAGGTTCAAGTGCAGCCCAATTCAAAGCTGGGGCTTGCGTCAAACCACGATCCACAATCACGCGCGCGCCCCCAACTCGAACCTGTTACCAGCCGCAAACGCGCTTTCAAGCAGTGCTATTGCAATTGTTTCCACGCCTTCCTGACTGCCACCATATTCCAGCATAACCAGTGCGCCATAGTCATCAGCCATCGCAGTAAGCAGCCCAATCAGGACATGACCAAAGCCCAGAAGATCAGATCTTATCGTCAAACTGAATTGATTAACTGTATGTTCGCGCAATTCTAGATTTGGCAAAAACAGATCCGGCACGGCCAAGCGCGCGCGGTCATGTAAATCGTCTAAGGAATAGAGGAAATCGACGAAATCAACACCACCAAAACGCAACAATCGCCGCACCGCTTGTTGCGTGGGTTGCGACACCAAATATGTACCAAGGTTTTGCAGGAAATCTGCACAGTCGACATTCAGGACTTCAGTGGCACAGACGACAATCCGAGTGGTAACCGGCGTATCATACACCATCATCGCTTCAAAAGACAGATCCTCAAGGTCTGCTTTTGCACCGATGGCCCGCCAAGCGTCGTCTCCGTAAGTGTCTTTTACAAAAGCCTCAATCGACTTGTTAATTAACCCGTGCATTCCCAGTACCCTACTATGTCTTCAGGGCAAGTTTTGCCTTGTGGGTCTTAACAAAGAACTAATGCGGTTAAGGAACAGAGAGCTAAACGCCTAACATCCAAGCAAATCAGTTAAGTAATCGGCAATCTTTCTTAGAAATCTGTTGGTGCTCCGCCCTCGGACTTACGTCGTGCGACAAAGTCTGCCAGCTCTTCGAGGATTGCGTCGTCCATGGGTGGCTCTTCGAACTCTTCAAGAATTTGAAGGAACAGATTATGTGCACGCTCTGGGGTCCAAATGCCGCCTGCGACCTCCCAACCTTCATAGTTTTTCCAATCACTCAGGAAGGGCTGATAGAATGCGGTGGTGTAGCGATCTTGCGTATGTTGGATGCCAAAGAAATGACCGTCGTTTCCAACTGATTTAATCGCATCCAAAGCAATGTCATCAGGGCTCGTCGCGAATGTAGCAGGTTCCATATAACGCTGGATCTGTTGCAACACTTCGCAATCCATAATGAATTTCTCAGGGGATGCGATCAAACCACCCTCAAGCCAGCCCGCCGCGTGATAGACCATGTTCGTGCCAGACTGAACAGAGGCCCAGAGGCTATTCGATGTCTCCCACATAGCCTGCCCGTCAGGCACGTTGGCCGCACAAACGCCGCTAGAACGCATCGGCAGATCATAGAAACGCGCCATTTGGCCTGTCATTTGCGTCGCTCGCATATATTCGGGCGTGCCAAACGCAGGAGCGCCGCTTTTCATGTCCACGTTGGAGGTGAATGTACCAATCACACATGGACAGCCAGGGTTGATCAACTGAGCGAGGACCACCGCACACAAAGCTTCCGCCAAAGATTGCGCAACAGCGCCGGACATCGTCACAGGGGCCATCGCCCCTGCCAAAGTAAACGGCGTCACCACAAGTGCCTGACCACGTCGCGCAAGACGCATCCACCCGTCGATCATCGGAAAATCGTGTTTCAGCGGCGAGGTGGAGTTGATGTTAGTATACATACGCGGCTTGGCGTTGAACTCTTCATGGCTGAGACCGCCCGCGATGCGCACCATCTCCATCACATCCTCAACACGCTCTTTTCCAAGACTATAGGCGTGCATCACCTTGTCGGTAATCGTCAGCTTGTCATAAAGCACATCCAAATGGCGCACAGAGGCATGCACATCCACGGGTTCCACCGGATAACCACCCGCGAAGTGAATACAGTTAAAATATTGCGTGAGCTTCAAAAGATTCTGACACATCTCGCGCGTACCAGGCACCTTTTTACCCAGCGCCATGTCCCAATAGTTGGGCGGGGACGAGACATTGCCAAAGAGAAGATGTTTGCCACCCACAGTAATCTTACGATCAGGATTTCGCGGGGTAATGTCGAATTGGCTGGGGGCTAGCGCAATTTTCTCCATCACGAAGTCACGTCCCATACGCACGATTTCGCCATCAATCTCGCAACCACCGCTTTTGCGCAGGATCTCAATCGCTTCGGGGTTTAGAAAGGCGATGCCGATCTCTTCAAGGATGCGCATGGCCCCATCATGAATCGCAGCAATGCCGTCTTCATCCAAAGGTTCCGTCGGGCGATCTATATTGACAGGAAGCCGCCAAAGGCTCTGTTCAATCGCAGCACTGCCCCGCCGTGTCGCTGCGCCTGCG
>ENA-UZWX01008481-UZWX01008481.1-metagenome-genome-assembly--contig:-Day-4---50m-contig-8481_pt1 | contig 10460 bp, 8 predicted proteins | sample MGYA00260347_ERZ794907 | MGnify/ENA metagenome assembly ERZ794907 | reverse complement strand
GACAAATCCAACTTCTTCCTGCGGATTTGTGTATGAATCCGGACGTTTCCATTGTCCTGCATCCAGGAATTTAACCCCATGATCAAGGTGACATTGATGAAAAGGAGTTCTGCGGATAGGTGACAAATGAGGTGCACGTCCAGCAAGTACACCGAAAGATACTCCGGAAAAAGGAGGGCGCATCGTTGTCGGAACCGCATCTATTGCGGCAAGTCCGGTGTCTTCAGCGGTGAGCCGGGCTACTGCTTCATGACAGGCTTTTCCCTGGCAAGGTCCCATTCCCAAACTTGAATAACGTTTAAGTGATTCAACCTGATCATAACCTTCATCAATGGATGCTTTTGCTTCTGCACGTGTCACATCCATGCACTTACAAATAAAATGGTGCGTACCTGCCGACTCAATATCAGCAGGTAAGGCCATGATTATTTCATCAGCAGTTCTTTCAGTTTTTGGAGCAGTTGCGCCAAGAGCCGCTGCTTTTCCTGATTCCGTACCTTCTGCATACAGACAGGAAAAACCGGCAGCACCGTGAACATCTCCGGTGGAATATATCCCGGATGGCAAATCATTTACACGTAAAACTTGCCGCTGAGAATCCCATTCCGGACGTTTACGACCCATCGAAAGCAGGTTCACTTGGGGCTTAAAACCGACAGCCATTACCAATAAATCACAATTAAAAGACTGATGTGAATCACCTCCGGAGATTGGACCCACATCGACTCGGTTGATTCTTTTTTTACCGTGTGCGGCATGAACGGTTAAACCTTTGTAAATTGGAATAGCCAGATTACGGACTTGCTCCTCAAACTCTCCGCTACTTCCTGATTCACGTCCATCAACCACTGCGACAACATTAGCGCCGGCGCCCTTAAGCAACAGGGCTGTGTGATAACCACCGTCGTGGGTTGTTACCACTACTGTATCTTCACCAGGAAGAACAGCGTGGCACATGATCAGTTTTTCAACTCCGCGGGCAGTTAAAATTCCCGGTCGATCATTATTCTCAAATACGAGATGGCGGTCAGTTGCTCCAGGGGCCAGTACAACTGTTCCTGCACGAATTTTAAACAAATCTGCATCACACTGTGCTGCTACTAGATTGTCTTCATAAAGACCAAAAACACTGGTGTTGACCATCACTTCCAGATTTGGGTTTGCAGCCAGTTCCTCAATTAATTTCTGCACAGCCTTGTATTCTGGAATTCCGTTCAGGGCTGGGTTGTCACAATTTTCAACTTTCAGGATACTGTGTAATGCATGTCCGCCGAGTTCCGGATTATCGTCAATCAACAAAACCTGTTTGCCTTCATCGAGTGCGCCTTTTGCCGCTGCAAGTCCGGAAGGCCCCCCACCCACTACGCACACATCCGGAAAACGATAATGCTTTTCGTATCGTCGGTTTACATGTTTTCCGCTAACGTCTATTTTTCCGAGTCCGGCAACTTTGCGGATTTGGTGTTCCGCAATCGGCCAGATCCACTTTGGTTTGTGAAACATTTTGTAATAAAAACCATTCGGCAGCATCGGCACTAACACATCGTTTGCGGCTGCAATGTCAAATTCAACAGAAGGCCAGGCATTTTGCGATTCCACGACCATCCCATTCTGCACCCGAATTCTATCTGCTAAAATATTTGGTTCTTTATTGACAGTTACCAAAGATTCATGTCCCTGCCCGAAAACGTCATAAGCTCCACGAGGGCGGTGATATTTGAAACTTCTTGAAAGTATAGTGCTTCCTGATGCAATCAACGCAGAGGTGATACTGTCGCTGGCAAAGGCTTTGATACGTTTGCCGTTGAAGGTAAATGTAAGCTTTTCTCCCAAATCAGGGAGTTCGCAATTTTGATGAGAGGTGATACGTTTTACCATCAGCTTTCTCCGTCTTTGTCTTTAGAGTTTCNNTCCGCTAGGAACCAGCTTTGGCAACCGCTTCGGTGATGCCACCATTCGATTTGCCGTCCCATGTTGTTTTCACGGAAATATACATAATCTGTCCACTCCGAAAAATCAGCATCGGGAGCAGGGCGATTTTTAAGTTCACTTTTGAAAGTAAACTCACTCACGGCGCGTTTACCACAATTTGGACAATTTAATTGAAAACTCATAGTGCGTTTTTATGTTTAACTGTTTGCTGTGCTATTACTCGATTTGTCGAAAGTTAAGCCAGACTTGCTACCTGAAAACTACAAATCAAAATAACATGGAGGGTGTAAGTTCCTTTTTATCTTATTTGATTGTTTCAGTTCGGACTCAAAATTTGTCCGTCCCTGTAGATTTATTAGTTTAGCGAGCCTGAGTAGCTCAAAAGCAATTTTAAAAATGTATTCAGTTTAAAAACTTGCCCAGAAAATTTTAATTATAAAATAAATTACTGTTATTATACTAATTCCTGAGTAGCATTATCAACTATACTAAGATTCCAGTTTGTCTTTGGATTTTTTAATTACACCGTACCCTAAATCTTTGCTAAATTCAATCAGTTGTTCATAACCGTCTTTCGTAATGACAAAACTGTCTCCGACCTGTGCCCTAAAAGTTTTACTCACATTGACAGAACCGACTACAGCAAGTACGATCCCGGGCTGTAATTTAGTTTTATCACAGAACACCAGTTGCGATTTTTCCAAGTAGTTGGATCCGGTTTCACGTCCACAACTGAATCGGCATCTGTAATCAATCCCTAATCTACAGTGGCTTAAGCTAAATGGGGCCGAAGGCACTCCATCCTTTCAGAAAAAATCATTCAATTCCCGCGGATAATTCCTGCTCAACCAACTGTACCCAGAATGAAGAACCAAATGACAATGCTTCATCATTGAAATCGTAATTCGAGGCATGTAAAGGCCTTGAGTTCTTACCCTCAGTTCCATTTCCCATCAGCACAAAACATCCTGGTCTGGTTGCAGCCATGTGTGCAAAATCTTCTGAAAACAATTTAGGTTCGCAATCAGTATCTACCCCCGCTGAACCAACTATTGTGGATGCGGCACGTTGGGCTGCAATCACAGGGGCCGATTTGTTAATTACTGAAGTAAATAAAGTATCATAATGAACTTCTGCATTTACACCATGTGCACTACAAATTCCAGCCACAATCTGCCGCATACGAGCCTCAATAGTTTCATTAATCTCGGGGCTGAGTGAACGGGCATCTCCTTTCAAAATAGCATTTCCAGGGAGGACATTACGCCTGCCGTCAGTGTTGAATTCTGTTACTGAAACTACACCATTCAAACCTGGGTTAAGTTTTCGAGAGACAATAGTTTGTAGAGACTGCACTATTTCAGTCCCGACGATTATTGCATCCACGCCCATGTGAGGTAATGCTGCGTGACCTCCCTGGGCATTAATTTTTATTTCAAAAAGGCTTTCACTTGCTGTTATAGGTCCGGTACGCATTGCGAAAGTTCCAACCGGCATACCGGGTATATTATGTATACCATATACATCATCAACATCAAACCTCTCAAACAGTCCTCCCTCAATCATGGCAGAAGCACCTAGGCCATGTTCTTCATTTGGCTGAAAAATAAAAACTACCCTGCCTTCGAAGTTTTTATTGTCAGCCAGATATTTAGCTGCTCCAAGTAGCATGCTAGTATGGCCATCGTGCCCGCAGGCATGCATTACACCTTCCTGTTGGGAACTGTAAGAACATGTGCCAGTTTCCTCAATCGGCAGAGCATCCATGTCTGCCCTGAGACCGATACTACGTGAAGATTTACCATTTTCTAGTATACCTACTATACCCGTGCCACCGATTCCACGGTGGACTGAGATTCCAAAATCATTCAGTAGATCAGCAACCTTTGAAGAAGTTCGGTGTTCATCAAAACCAAGTTCTGGATGGAGATGGAAATCGTGTCTCCACCCGGTCATGACATCCTGTAAATGTTGGGTTTTCAAGATGAAAGTATCCTTCACGTCAGCCGTTGACAGAAAAACTGCTGTTCGGATTTATCTCACGGTTGCGGGAGTAAAATCCCATATTGAGTTCCAGACCTGTATACACAGTTTTAACTTTCAAGGGATTAGCATCGTGATCGTGTCCTTTTTCACATGCGTCGATCAACTCTGCCATACAATGTCCGGCGACAGGCGCATTTTTAAACTGATTACCGCTGGAACCGATGGCCATGTAAAACCCTCCTAGTACTGACTTGTCATAAATTGGAATCCAATCGTCAGAAACATCATACAGATCAACAACTCCACTTGTCCGTGAAGGGATTTTCAAATTCGGAATACGTCGTGCACAACGGTAAACCTGAGCTTTCCATTGCGATTCAGTAATTTGATTGTTGAAATCATCCGGATCAACTACCCATTCCTGTGGATCACATTTCGGGTCTTCACTGCCGATGAGGATGGTGTTACCTGTTTCCGGGCGGAAATAGATAAAGTTGTCCCCGTCTGAAGTATGACAACCATCTTTTTCAAAATCATATCCATCTGGAGAAGGAACATGATGTACCTCATGACGCAAGGCGCTGGTTTTGATGTTCATTTCATCCTCAACACCTGCCATACGGTTAATCACAAAAGAATGAGGGCCCGCGACATTCACTACTACATGCGAATCAATCTGTTCTCCGCTACTTAAAGTGACTCCGAGAACTTTTCCATTTTCTTGACGAATTTCCGTAATTTCGCTATTGAACAAAAATTCACCGCCTTTGGCTTCAGTGGCAACTTGCAGATTGTGCGAACTGAGTTGTGGATCACTTACGTATCCGGAGCCCGGTGTATAAATTGCGCCCTCGATTAGCTTTCCAGTTTTGTCAAAAAAGTGGTCGTCTTCATCCGGTCGTGTTGTTCCGCCATATTGATCATGCGAATAAATCGGCATCTTTTGCTTCAATTTCTCAAGATCCCAAATTTCATGTTCTACTCCTATTTCTTCAAAAAATTTCAAACTTTTTTTGCTGTGATCCTCTCCCTGTAGTTTGAACATAATTGAACCTGTTTTCATATATTGGATCAATCCACGTTCATCATCAACACCGAGATAACTCGCCCAGTCATCCCAATAATGAAATCCTTCATATGCCATGGCTACACCGTCCCAGGTTGAATAATGAGCCCGTACAATTGCGCACGAATTACTGGTTGAGCCATATCCGGAGGTTGGCAATTTGTCGATATTGAGTGTTTTGTAACCGCGTTTTGCCAATTCAAACGCAATTGCGGAACCGATAACTCCGGCTCCAATGATAATGGAATCTGCTTTTCTGTTCATCTTGCTATTATTATTTTAGTGTTGATTTAAATAATGATTGATTAAACCTCAATCAATTTTACTCCATGTCCAGTTTTTTCAAGAAACTGCCCCATGTCTTCGCGCGGAATCACCAATGTACTCGTATTCACGAGAGGGTGGCAAAGAATTGCCTCAGCCTTCCAAATGTCCTGATCTACAAAGGCTTCAACCTTATTCTCATGATCATTGGCTAATGCCAGTAAACTTACTGAACCAGGTTCAATACCCAGATGAGTCTTAAGCCGTTCCGGAGAGGCAAAACTTAAACGCGAGCAATCCAATTTCCCAGAAAGTGCTTTCAAGTCCACTTGTTTGTCTTCAGGAACTGTGACTAAAAAATGCCTTGATCCCTTTTTGTCACGTAAAAATAAATTTTTTGTAGAAGCACCTTCCAGTTCCGGAGAAAGTTTTTTTGACTCCTCAACTGTAAAAACAGCTTCATGATCGTGACGTTCATATTCAACTTGGTTAGCCTCAAGAAACTCGTAAATGTCTTTCACAATTTAAGAATATAAAAAGGTTTTTCAGCTTATGCCTGCCAGACTACTTCAACTTCAACATGGTCCAGGATGCCCTGAATAGGTACCGAAGGCTTACGGACACGTACAATGATATGGTCTATTGAATAGCGTGACCGCATTTCCTCGATAATTCTGTTTCCAAGGGTCTCAATTAAGTTGAAACTTTTTTCTGCACAAACTCTGCTCACGATGCTGTGTGCATTTACATAAGAAACGGTGGTCCGTTCCTCATCTTTCCAAGGAAAAGGAGGATTAGCGAGGCGGTACTCCAAATCAATTTCAAACCGCTGACCCAGAGTTTTTTCTTCAGGATGTACACCGTGAAATCCGTAAACAACAATATTGCTGAGTCTGATGGTAAAGTCTTGTCTGCCGCTCATTTTTTTTATTTAAAAAATTAGCTTAATAAAGCTGTTAAAATAAAAATCATAACCCATCAGGACAGTCCTGTGATTCGTCCATTTGAATCTATATCAATCTTTTGCACCGCGGATTCACGTGGCATACCCGGCATGAGCATCATTTTTCCGGTGAGGGCGACAATGAATCCTGCGCCATTTGAGACCTTTACGTCACGAACCTGANNACCTGTAAACGCCACCCTCGAGGAGCATTTCGTTTCTTAGGATCGTCTGAAAGAGATGCCTGCGTTTTTGCCATGCAAATCGGCCAGTCTGCCAAGCCGTTTTCTTCTAAAACCTGAATTGATTTTTCAGCTTCTTCAGTATAGTCTACTCCGTCTGCTCTGTAAATCTCCCTTGCAACAGTTTCGATTTTGCTTTTAATTGGATCAGAAGTTTTATAATAAAAATTAGGTGTGCCTGGAGTTTCATCAACTATTTTCTTAATTTTATTTGCGAGATCAAGTCCACCTTCACCGCCTTTTGCGACTACTTCACTGAGTGAACTTTGAACTCCCATTTCTTCACAAAATTTACGTACAATGTCCAGTTCTGCAGGAGTATCAGTTGGAAAGCGATTGATTGCAACAACCACGGGCAACCCGTACTTTTGTACATTTTCTGCGTGTGTACGTAAATTTTCACAGCCTTTTTTTAAGGCTACAAGATTTTCAGTACCAAGGTCTTCTTTCTCAACACCTCCGTGGAATTTCAAAGCTCTAACAGTTGCAACCAGAACCGCCCCGTTTGGTTTTAACCCGGCTTGTCTGCATTTGATGTTGACAAATTTTTCTGCACCTAGATCCGCTGCGAATCCTGCTTCGGTAACAACATATGGTGCTAACTTAAGCGCTAAACGCGTGGCGCTGACGCTGTTTGATCCATGTGCGATATTTCCAAAAGGGCCACAGTGTACAAAAACAGGTGTGTGCTCACAGGTTTGTACAAGATTTGGTTTCAGAGCATCTTTTAAGATAACGCAGAGTGAACCGATACAGTTTAATTCTTTTGCAAAGACAGGTTTTCCGGAAGTGTTGTAAGCAACAACAATTCGTCCGAGGCGTTCACGCAGATCTTCAATATCCGCCGCCAGTGCCATGATTGTCATCACTTCTGACGCTGCTACAATGTCAAAACCAGTTTTGTGCGGAAAACCGTCAAATTTTGAACCCAGTCCAATTTCTCCATTACGCAGTTGACGGTCACATAAATCTATCGTTCTTCTCCATGTAACTTTTTCCGGATCAATTTCCAGTGGATTTTCAAAATGCATTGAATTATCAAGAACAGCAGATAATAAATTATGCGCGGCTGCGATTGCGTGAAGATCTCCTGTGAAGTGCATATTGATATCTTCCATAGGTAAAACCTGTGAAAAGCCTCCTCCTGCAGCGCCTCCTTTTATACCAAATGTTGGACCCATACTGGGTTCACGTAACGCTAGGGCATGCTTGACCCCGAGTTGTCCAAAGGCTTGTGCCAGTCCAATTGATGTACATGTTTTACCTTCACCAGCAGGTGTAGGCGTTACCGCTGTAACTAAAATAAGTTTTCCGTCCGGACGATCCTTCACACTTTCCCATACATCATTTTCTATTTTTGCTTTGTATTTTCCATATTGCTCAAGGTCATCAGCTTTAATGCCGAGTTGCTGAGCTATTTCCACAATCGGTTTCATGACAGCATTTTGTGAAATTTCAATATCAGACGGAATACTTGGCAGTTCAGAGTATTGTGCTGCTAAATCATTTTGGTCGTTTTCCATGTTTTTGTCTAAGTTAGTAGTTTAAGATTTAATAGAAGATCATTCTCAAAAATGAAGATTGATCTTAGTTCATAAATATGTTTTTTCTTGCAAAATTCGACTATACCGAGAACCAGTAAGGCAAAACAAAGTCCCTAAACAAATGTTTTGCTGATCAAGAATACAGTTGTGAAAGCAGCCAGCACTGCACGTCCAAAACCGATGAAAACAGATTCAAAATGATAAATGATAAAACGAGTATCAGACTGTGTCAAACCAAAACATGACTCTCACGGAATCCGTAAAATCATCCCTTTTGTTTCATGACTCTTTCTTTCAAATATAACTGTAATATCAGCATTCTGGCACATTAACGGCTAGTCCTCCCAATGAGGTCTCTTTATATTGATGCATCATGTCTTGACCTGTTTTATGCATTGTTAAAATCACTTTGTCAAGTGAGATGATGTGGTTGCCGTCACCGCGTCTCGCCAGTCGAGCAGCATTGATGGCTTTCAGGGCACCCATTGTGTTACGTTCGATACATGGAATTTGCACCAGTCCGCCTACGGGATCACAGGTCAATCCAAGATTATGTTCCATACCTATTTCTGCAGCATTTGCAATTTGACGTGGAGTACAGTCCATCACGGCGGCCAGTCCAGCTGCTGCCATGGAACATGCAACACCAATTTCCCCCTGACAGCCAACTTCTGCTGCGGAAAGAGAAGCACCCTCTTTATATAAAATACCTACTGCGCCTGCAGTGAGCAAAAAAGTTACAATTTTGTCTTCATTAAAGTCTTTACGGAAACGATTACAATAGTGCATCACAGCCGGTATTACACCCGCAGCGCCATTAGTCGGAGCGGTTACAATACGGGATCCGGCTGCATTTTCTTCATTGACAGCCATGGCAAATAAACTGACCCAATCCATCATTTCAGCAGGTGTAGGTTCCGGATTCTCCATTAATTCTTTGTATAAAGCAGGTGCGCGTCTACGCACGTTCAGTCCACCTGGGAGATGAGTTTCAGTGGAAGACATTCCGCGTTGTGTCGATTCCTGCATGACGCCCCAAATTTTCAACAAACCATCCCAAAGATCAGATTCGGAACGCCAAGTTTGCTCATTGATCCACATTAATTCACGCAGTGTCATGCCGGTTTTGTTAAAGTGCTCAAAGAGCTCTTTACAGGACTGAAAAGGAAAAGGTACTTGAGTAGCGCCATTTTCAGAATCTTTCAGTATTTCTTCCTCGTTCAAGATAAATCCACCACCTACTGAATAAAAATCCTCTTCACGTAGTTTGTTCCTGTCTGAGTCAAAAACAGTAAATCGCATGCCATTTGAATGATGAGGTAATAAATCATCATGATAAAAAATCAGCGATTCTTCTTCATTAAATGCAATTTTGTGTTCATTGAGCAGCAACAAACTCTTGCTTTTGCGAATACGTTTCAAGCGGTTTGGAATTTGTTCTGGATCAACCAAAGAAGGTTCTTCACCTTCCAAACCCATTAAAATTGCTTTATCTGTTCCATGTCCTTTGCCTGTCAAGGCTAGGGAACCGAACAATTCTGTTTTGACTGAATGAATTTTATCCAGAGGAAATTGCTCGATGCAATTAAATAGAAATTGCTTGGCTGCGTACATTGGACCTACAGTATGGGAACTTGAAGGGCCAATCCCTATTTTGAACAGATCAAAAACGCTAATATTCATAGTTCCTCCATGTTTCTAAACATATTTTAAGCTTGTTTGCTTCTATTACGTCTTCTTTCACGTTTTTGTGTATTTTCTCCTTCTGCAACAGGTTCACGGTATTTTTTTATCCATTTAGAACAATGGGGATCATTACCCATCATCACATCCGCACCGATCACGGCCTGCATTACTGGTTCATGGAGTGGGTTAGTAATCGCTGAAGTAAGTCCAGATGCGATTGCCATCGTCAGGAATGCTGCATTTATTCCGTTACGATTTGGTAAACCAAAACTGACGTTTGACGCTCCGCAAGTGGTGTTGACTTTTAATTCATCCTGTAAACGCCGTACCAGAGTCATCACCTGTCTCACCGCGGAATTGATCGCTCCGATCGGCATAACCAAGGGATCAACAACAATATCTGAACTGGAAATCCCATAATCCGCGGCATGTTCAACAATTTTTTTTGCCACAGCAAAACGCACATCCGGATCTTCGGAAATCCCTGTTTCATCATTAGAAATTGCAACCACTGCACAACCGTATTTTTTTACCAACGGCAGAACCGCTTCAAGTCTTTCCTCTTCTCCAGTAACTGAATTTAAGAGAGCTTTGCCATTATAAACTTCGAGACCTGCTTCCAAAGCCGCGACTATTGAAGAGTCAATGGATAATGGAACGTTTGTCAGTGACTGCACCAGTTTGATTGTATCGGCCAAAATTTGTGGTTCATCAGCGAGTGGAATGCCGGCATTCACGTCCAGCATCTGCGCGCCCGCGGCAACCTGTGCCAAGGTGTCCTGTTCTACTCGACTGAA
>ENA-UZWX01014318-UZWX01014318.1-metagenome-genome-assembly--contig:-Day-4---50m-contig-14318_pt1 | contig 10520 bp, 10 predicted proteins | sample MGYA00260347_ERZ794907 | MGnify/ENA metagenome assembly ERZ794907 | reverse complement strand
ATATGGCGGGGTCGGTTGTGTCGGCAGGCCTTGGCAGTAAAAAAGCGTAGAACAGCAAGCCGCCCACCAAAACAGCCACCAAGCCGAGCAACCATTTTGCGATACTTAGGATCATTATTTAGGTACCACCCGTGGCTTTAGGTTTGAACCGAGCAAACTCGCCCTCCAGATCAGCTTTGACAATCGGGGCATAGCAGGGCTGCGCATGAATGCGTTGAATGTAACTCGCTAACGCTGGCCAGCGAGCGGCGTCTACCGTCTCTCCTGCTAGCGCGAAGTTAACGAAGGGGCTGGCGATGGCGATGTCAGCGCTCGTAAATTGACCACCGACCATGAACTCATCGTCTCCCAGACAACCTGAGAGGTAATCAAACACCTTCGGCAGCGCCGAATCCAGCAAATGCGTTACCAACTGCTGGTCGGTTTCCTGCTCGAACGCAGTCGGCCGTATAACCCGCTGGAAAAAGACGCCAGCCACAGTCTCTCCCACCTTTGTGTCGGCGTATTCCTCGAACCAGAGTGCCCGTGCCCGTGGGCCAGCTGCAACAGGCAGGAGCGGCGGATCTGGATAGCGATACTCCAGGTAGCTCAAGATCACGGAGGAGTCTGGCAGAATGAGTTCTCCTTGTTCCCAACAAGGAATCTTGGACAAAGGGCTTTTCGCGACAAATTCCTCGCGCGCGCCGAACGGGCTCTGCTGGCTGTTGCCGTACTCGATACCCTTGTACGCGAGCGCCACCCGGACCTTGCGGACGTATGGGGAGATGTTGGCGCCGTGCAGGATGGGTTGGGATTCGCTACTGGTCATTTTTTCTTCCTCCCAGATTTTTACGGTAGGTTTGCAACCGAAGAATTGTAGACAGTCTCAATATTGAGCTGGCCCTCAAGCCCGGCTTCTCGATGCAATGCCATGGCCCGCCATTCTTTTGATGATGTCATCGCTGCCATGGCAGCCCTATTCGGATACTCTGCCAGGGCGATTTCGTCCCAAAGGTCGTCCACAAGTCCCACGGCGAGCCCTGTGACATCGGCGCTGAAAAAAATGCGGCCCTCGAATTCCTGGATCAATTGGATGACGGCTCTGCTATAGATGTCATAAGCTTCCCGTCCGGACAGGTCGGTTGCCCGGCCATCCCTGTAGACAGCCTTGTCTTTGAATTTAAGCAAATTAACCATCACGATGGGGCCGTCGGGGCCTGGCCCCATCATTTTTTCCATCTGGCCTGGCTCGGTCGGGTAAATCTGGTTGGTTACTTCCATCTTGATTTCCTTTGCTGTGATTATCGTTCAAGTAATTGGTCTTCGCGCTAATTTCTCGTCTAACCGAGAACTACCCCAAGCAAACTAGACTTGTAAGAATCTTCCGTTGTTGGCTCTCGGGGTAGCTCGAACTGATGTGCCATGCAGGAATCGATAGTGCCATCGGTATGCAGTGCTTCCAGACCACCACAGGGTTCATACAGCTCATCAACGCGTTGCTGATCCTGACTGCTCAGCTTGCTGAACTCCTCCTGCAACAACAGGCGACAGTACACCCGGTAGTGAGTGGACTTGGTGTTGTTAAAGGTACCGCCCACATGATCAAACCACTGCAGCATTGTTGTGGTATCAAACCACCAATTATCATCGAAGGTGTTGACCGCCGGGACCTTGTAGAAGCCGGTCTGCTGCCTGATGGTGTTTAAGACCTGGGGGCTGGTAATGGTGGGCGTGTAAGGCACCCCTTTGTAATGCAGGTAGCTTTCCAGTTTGTTAATGCAACGCGAGTAGTGGGGGACATACGTCGTATAAGGTGCATGGATGTCAGTTGATCGGGTCACTGTCTACACCGACAAAGCTGGCAACAAGTAAGCATCAAGCACACCCAATGAGCCCAGTACGTTATCTACCGCTGTTCGCTCATCAGGCGTCAGCGCGACAATCTCGTTCCTGATATGGCGGCGTGATACTTCATTGTATTTCAGGGAGCGCATTTTTATAGGACCGTTGCCAAGATCGAGCTCACACCACTTCTCACCGGCCGCGAGGGCTTCACGCGAAACCTTCAGGAACTGATGATAGGTGTCGCGCATATGAGCAAAGAAGGGCATGAGGGTTTCCGGCAACTGATCATCTGACAGGTAGTAATCATTGTCCGTTCTAGCATCAAAAACTCGGTTCATGTAATCGACCATCTTGGGCGCGCTGGCATCTATCCAACTACGGGGTTCGGGATCAACTTCGATGTGTGCTTTGAACAGACCCGCGAAGCTGAAATCACCTAGGCTGGCTCGATCTCCCAGAAGGAATCGGTGTTGATTGTAGTGGGTTTCGGCATGCTTCATCAGCGATTCAAAGTCCTGGCGAACCGTCTCTGCCTGATCAGGGCCACAGCCCCGATTGGCGCACGCGCGAAGTCCAAAATTATCTCGCACCATCGTGATCATGTTAGCGGCTTCAACTTCCTCTTCGGATGTGAGGCCTTCTGCTACGAACTTGCCGATGTGGTTGGCATAAAAGCCGTTCGCGACGTGCGCAATGTTATCGGGGTAACACCAGCGGCTGGTGATGGCATAACGACCGAACCATTCATCCGCCCAGTCTTCCAGCAGGTGTGCCGCGATACGCTGTACCGCTGATGTTGGGAGTATCGGCCGGTCCGGATATTTCGTATGCAGCATCAAGCCGATCGGTGTGGTGTCGTGGATGAACCAGCCCTCCGGTGTTTCCAGCCCAGGAATAAAGTGGGTACCTAGGCGCGCTTCCACGACAGATCCGGTTTCAGCCGATTTCAGCTTGAACTCATAATCCAGTGTAAGGTAGTTCAACATAGCCTGCAGCTTGCGGGTGAAATAGCTGTGTTCTCCGCCCCAAAGAACATATTTACCATCAAACATTAGCTTTTCCTTTGATCAGTTATTCGTTTACTTGCACTAACTTCCACGCCAACGGAGAGGCGATCAAGTGCAACCTCGAACTGCCGCCGTGCAGCGGCCGTCAGATTCGGCAGCAGGACGGCGAAATGGTGTTCCAGTCCCCGCCGCTGATCTTCCGCTGCAAACTCAACATGTCCTTCCGTTTCCCGCAGGTGGTCCATCCAGAAACGGGTGACCATGAATAAAGTACGAGCCAAAACTCGCAGGTCGGGCACAAACCCCGTTCGAATCATGCCGTTTTGTTTCATCTTCAGCAGACTGGCATGGATCTTCTCTATATCCGCATTCATTGGCTGATTTGGCTGCGGGCCGGTGGCTTGCTCCTTGTACTGCGTATGATCTCGATAAAGAAATCGGTACAGCCACCAATCGCTGAGTCCAAACCACATATTCTCGACATAGGCGTCAACAAATGGGTTATCCCCTGCGCCCCCACTTCGCCTGTCCAATGCCTGAACACGTGCTCGCTGTTCGAGTTCAAGGGCAAGATCCTTCTTCGTTGAAAAGTAATAGGTAAGATTGCCCTTGGCGATACCCACCTCTTTAGCAATGTCCGTAAGTGAAGTCGCGGCAAAGCTTTTCTCGTTAAACATCCTCAAGCTGGCTTCGAGAATCCGCTCGCGCGTCGTCAGTCGGTCGTGCATGTGTTGTTCTCCCAACCTGCAAATAAAAGTCTAATCACCTAAGTATGCATCCTTACTGACAACCTGCAAAAAAATCTTTGTTGACGCAAATAGTACGTTCGGCCTATTATTAGTCTGTTCGTCCTATTATGCAAGAGCGAACAATAACAATAATCTGTAAGAAGAGGGATTGACCATGAAAATCTTGAAGGGCGTTATGACACTCGTTCTATTTGGCCTCAGCTTATGTATAAACGCGGCAGAAAGGGAGTCGCGGGTTATCGAAGAAATTATTGTCACCGCCCAAAAACAGGCGGAAAGTCTGCAAAAAGTACCCGTTGCGGTGAACGCGTTTACATCAGCAATGATTGAAGATACTGGCATTGGCGATGTAACCGATCTAGCGAACATGACACCCAGCCTAGGTGTCACATCCAACTTGAATCCGTTTGCCACCCGCCTAATGATCCGCGGCGTGGGCACAACGCAGAACGATCCCGCCCTGGAACCTTCCGTTGGCCTGTTTATCGACGGCGTGTTCATGGGGCGTACTGGCCTGGGTACAGCCGACCTCACGGACATCGAACGCATTGAAGTACTGCAGGGCCCCCAAGGCACTCTCTATGGCAAAAACGCCAATGCTGGTGCCGTCAGCATCATTACCAAGCGCCCCAACCTAGAGCAATATGAAGGCTATGTTGAGGCATCTGCCGGTGATTACAGCATGAACAAACTGACTGCAGCTGTTTCCGGGCCACTCTCTGACAAAGTCGCTTTTCGACTGTCGGGCAATGTTCACGAACGCGATGGATATTACAATAATGCAGGTGTCGACGATCTAAGCGATGCCGATGATTGGAATCTTCAGGCTAAACTTCTGTGGGAGGCGTCCGACGACCTTAGTTTTCTGCTTAGCGCTGCACGCGTTGAACGCGATACAACCTGTTGTGGCGCTGATGCCACGCAAAGCCCGGTTATGCAGCTTGTGCTCGGCATGCAGGGTTTGGCGCCGGATGCAAACGACCCCTACGACTATGATGTGGCCACTAATTTTCAGGACTCCTTCATTCAGGAATCTGATCTGGTCTCGTTACATATTGAGTATGATCTCGGATCGGCATCCTTAACGTCAATCACTGCTTGGAACAATTACGAATACACAACTAGCACCGACCCTGATCGTTCTCAGCTCGACATATTAACAATTGTTGATGAGTACTATGAAGGCGACAGCTTCTCTCAGGAATTTCGACTGGATGGCTCAATCAAAGACAGCGTCGATTACCAGCTAGGATTGTTCTACTACGAGCAGACAACACAACGCAGCGATCGAACCCCATCAGTTTTCATCGGTACTGATTTCATCACAGTCGCAGACCTCACCTTGTTACCGATTCTGCAAGCCATGGGTACCCCCTTACCGAGCATTGGCTTTATCGCGCAACCTGGAGACTATGCCGCGTACCAGAACATTTGGGAAACCGAGACCCTGGCGATTTTCGGTCAAGCCACTTGGCACCTGAGCGAACGCTGGCACCTGACCGGAGGCATACGCTGGACCGATGAAGAAAGAAAGGCAGAGCTGTTCAGTGAAACCATCTCTACTGCGCCACTGGTGCAGTTAACCACTGCGCAGGCAATCATGGCAGGCGTCCCACCAGAACAGGCTAGGATCCTGGGCATGAATGCTGCTTTCCTGAGCGGTGCTGCCACACCCATCGACGCGACACTCGACCGCAGCACTGATAATGTAGACTGGCTCCTGAAGCTCGCGTTCGATCTGAACGACAGCAACATGATTTACGCGAGCGTTGCGACAGGACAGAAATCCGGCAACTTCAATGGTGTCGGTGGTCCGCCCAGCCAGCGTGAGTTCGATGATGAAGAAACTATCAGCTACGAACTGGGCCTGAAATCCAGCCTGCTGGATTCAACCCTGCGACTGAACATTGCCGCCTTTTATTCCGAGATCGAGGACTACCAGTTCCAGGCACAGAATCCCGTCATCGGCACATTTGTCAGCAACGACGGAGAGATAGAAGTATCCGGCGTGGACCTTCAACTGGAAGCAATACCCTTGGATAACCTTACTCTGACCGCCGGCCTGCTCTACATGAGCGAATATGAGATCACGAAAGGACCAAGAAAAGGCGAGGACCTGCCTTACACCGCAGATTTGAGCGGTAACCTCGGTGCTACCCTGGTATTTCCGCTCGCAAGCGGCGGCATCTATTTGCGGGCTGACTACATCTTCATGGATGACCACCTCACCGGCTCGGCGACGAATGCCGTACCGGACAAGGACATCGACGATCGTGAACTGTTAAATGTTCGCGTCGGCTGGCGCAACAACAACTGGACCGTCTCCATCTGGGGTAAGAATCTGACGGACGATGAATATGCGAGCTTTACGCCAGAGACGAATCCGATCGGTTTCACTAGCGCCTATTTCCTCGCGCCTCCAAGAACCTATGGCGTGACATTGCGCTATGATATCTAAAACTATCACGGGGCTGGGAACTGAAGCATGCATAAGCTGCTCATCGTAGTTGTCGTTCTACTTTCATTGCCTGTCTTGCTGTTTTTACTGATCTGGCTCTATCCCAGGCCAGCCGATACCACACCATCCTGGGTATTCGATGGCGACGGCACCGAAATCGACTACTGCGAGTTGCCCGACCTTGACGGCTCGGGCCTGATGTCAAAAGACATACCGCAGGCTTTTACCCCGGGCTGCGGTTATACGGTTTTCCCGAAACCCATCCTGCAGAGTTGTACCGAACCCCTGCCCCAGGGCGCACAGGATATTCGCGGTCTGTGGCGAAGCGTTTCACCGCACATGCCGGGTCACGTCGAGCGTGTTGAACAGTGTGGTGACCGTGTTGTCGTCACAGCTCACGGTCTTATCCATGATCATTCGCCCGACATGCTGTCAAACGACGTTGCGCCAAGACAGATTGGTCCTTTGCTGTTTTGCCTGCGCATGTCCCAGGCAACCGCGGTATGGAAAGACAATCAATTGAACCAGAAGCTTTTTGGTGGCCCCACCGTCGTGAAACGCTACATCGAGGACGGCGTGTACAAGTGGGAATACCCAGGAAAAGGTATGGTCAAAATGAAGCGCATCTGCAAACTGCCGGAGCACGCAAAAACGTCACCGGACCGCAGCCATGCACTCTAGCGCCCGAATGTAAAAATGCTAATCCCTTTAGGAAAAACGTTATGACACTCACCCAACCCTTACGCCTAATGGGTGCACCAGGCTCACCTTACACCCGGAAAATGCTGGCTTACCTGCGTTACCGGCGCATCAACTATGAGTTTATGTTGGGTGACCAGTCGAACGAACAGGGGTTGCCTAAACCAAAGGTTGAACTGCTGCCCACCTTCTATCTGCCCAATGATGAGGGAGAAATTGAAGCGGTTGTTGATTCAACACCGCTAATACGACGATTCGAGCAGGCGTTCTCAGGACGAGAGGCGATTCCTTCTAATCCCGTGCTTGCTTACATCAACTACCTGATCGAAGACTACGCTGATGAATGGCTGACCAAATCCATGTTTCATTATCGTTGGAACTACGAAGCTGACATCAAGAAAGCCGGTAGTATTCTGTCCCTCTGGCACGGCCTGCAGATGGGCACAGAACAGCATCAGAAGTTTTCATCTTCTGTCGCTGACAGACAGATATCGCGCCTTTACGTGGTAGGCTCAAACGATATAACCGCACCAGTCATTGAGGCCAGTTACCGTCGGTTTCTTGGGATCATGGATGAACTCATTGCACACCAGACTTTTGTCTTGGGGGCCCGCCCATCGTCGGCAGACTTTGGTATCTACGCCCAGATGACGCAGCTCGCAAAGTTTGACCCGACGCCAATGTCAATCTGTCTCAGAGACGCACCTCGCGTATACGCCTGGGTTGACGTGGTCGACGATCTGAGCGGTCATGTTTGTGAGGGAGATGGCTGGATGTCGGTCGAGGTCGTGCGTGACGTGCTTGGACCACTGCTATCGGAAATAGGTCGAGTCTACGCCCCTGCCCTGATCGCCAATGCAAATGCCCTGCAGGCAGGAAACAAGCACATTGAGACGACAATTGACGGCAAGCCCTGGGAGCAGCCGACCTTCCCTTACCAGGGGCGTTGTCTTAGTTGGATCAGGGAGGAATACCAGAATCTCGGCACCAGAGATAAAGCCCAGGTCGATCTCATTTTGTCCGATACCGGTTGTGAGGAACTGTTGCGATGAAAATTCTGAGAACCCCGGATGCCTGTTTTGAAGACCTGCGGGATTATCCGTTTGCGCCCCACTACACCAACATTACAACTGAAGACGGTGATGAATTGCGCATCCATCACATCGACGAGGGCCCGACTGATGGACCGATTGTCCTATGCATGCATGGCCAGCCCGTATGGAGTTATCTGTACCGGAAAATGATTCCTTACCTGAATGGGTCGGGAATGCGTGTGATTGCACCTGATCTGGTGGGCTATGGTAAATCTGACAAACCGGCTGCGTTAGAAGATTACAGTTATGAACGCCAGGTGGCCTGGATGGGCGACTGGCTTCGGGCGAACGATTTTACCGGCATCACTTTCTTCGGCCAGGACTGGGGTGGGTTGATCGGGTTACGCCTGATTGTTAACCATCCTGACCGGTTTGAACGTGTGGTCATCTCCAACACTGGCCTACCTCATAACCCCGATGTACCGGACCATATCAGTAGACAGGTGGAGGATTTTCTGACAAATGCACCCACGCCCAGCCTCATGTCGATGCAGAAGGCCCTCGGTGCCATGGGGGATAGCGAACATTACGCGACCCAATTCGCCTATTGGCAGAAGTTCTGCTGGGAAAACGAGGACATGCCGATCGGCTTCATGATGAGCATGACGATGGAAGAGCGACCAGGTCTGGTCAGTGCATTGAAGTTTTTCCTGCACCGCCTCGGCGTACAATCGCCATTTCCAACGCCGCTTGCTAGAGGCTATGACGCGCCTTTCCCCGACCCGAGTTTCAAGATGGGACCGCGAGCGATGCCCAGCCAAGTGCCGACATTGCCAACATCACCCTCGCTGGCGGAGCAGGAAAAAGCCTGGCAGTTCTTCGAGGCGTTTGACAAGCCCTTCCTTTGTGCGTTCTCTGATGACGACCCGGTAACCGCAGGAGCACAGGAAGAATTCCTTAATCGTGTCCCCGGCACGAAAGGGTTACCCCACACCATGATCCATGGCGGGGGGCATTTTGTGCAGGAGAATGCACCTGACCAGGTTACCAGCATCATCGTCGACCTGGTTCGATCGACTTAATGGAACAATACTTTAAGAACGCTGGCCAGCTACAACGTTTCGGGCCACGCTATGTCGTCTTTCTGCTTTTCCTTGCCTCTGCATTCAGCTTTGTTGATCGACAGATTCTGTCCATCCTGTTTGAGCCAATTAAAGCCGAGTTTGATCTCAGCGATACACAGCTTGGCTTTCTGGGTGGCATTGCTTTCGCCCTCACCTATTCTATCATGGGTGTCCCGCTTGCCATGCTTGCAGACAGGCGCGGCAGAAAAGGGATTATTACTGCTTCTCTCGCCGTTTTCTCAATCATGACAGCCTTTTGCGGCGCGGCAGGCAGCTTCGCAACACTTACCCTGGCCCGCATTGGCGTCGGCATTGGTGAGGCCGGTGTCAACCCCTCCAGTTCATCCATGATCGCTGACCTGTTTCCAAAAGAAAAGCGCTCTACGCCTATGGCTATTATTGCGGCAGGGGCGCCTTTAGGCATGTTGACCGGTCTCATCGGTGGCAGTCTAGTAGCTGCGACCTGGGGCTGGCGAATGGCCTTTCTGGCGGTTGGACTTCCAGGCGTGATCCTAGCCATCATATTTTGGCTCACGGTTCGTGAGCCTGAGAGAGGCCGCTCGGATAATCGGGAAAACTCAATGCTCGATGCACCATCGCTCAGCGAAACCTTCNNGCATGAGTTATCCATCCAACAGGCCGGCATCATTCTGGGACTTGGTGGCGCCTTAAGCGGCATGGTCGGTGCGATTGTCGGCGGAATAGCCTTTGACAGACTTGCCAGGAACTCCATGGCAAGCGCGGTAAAACTAATTGCATGGAGCCAGTTAGTGGCCTTGCCGGCTTCAATTCTGCTTTATACAGCCGAACATCTTGTTTTGGCGACAATATTCTTGATCATTCCGTCCATGTGCGCTGCTTTTTTCGCCGGGCCTACTTCCGCTCTGGTACAAAGCCTGTCGCGAGTCCGCATGAGAGCAGTTGCCGCATCGATTACTATGTTGTCAGTCAACTTAGTAGGACTCGGGCTCGGACCGACACTAATCGGTGTACTGAGTGATGTGTTTGCGCCAAGGTTTGGTGAAGAATCTCTACGCTACGCTCTCATGGTTGTTGGCATGCTTATAACCCTCTCGGCGTATTTTTTCTTTCGAGCGGCAGCCTCCGTCGAGGATGACATGAAGGCAGTTGACATAGCTGAAGCAACACAGAACTAAACCGCTTAGGACCCGGCTTGCCAGAAAAAACCTAGGAAGCAGTCACTTGGACTTGGCCCTTTGGTTAATAGCAGTTCCACAAGCAAGGGGCCTTCTGAAGCTTTCCAAGACGCGGGTGATTCGAGTTGCCGCTAGTTCTTAGCGAGTAGTTCATAAACTTGATAATTTCAAGTATTAGCCGCTAGCAGTATCTCTGCTCAGTCTTACCGACACATAATTGTGTCAACAGTCTGCAAGCCCAACCACCAGCTGCTTTAAAGATAATAGACATCCACTATCTACACATTGCGTTCCCAGCCTTTTGCCCAAAAATCCACTCACTCTGAATTGTCGCCTACTTCTAAGTCAGTTCGTCAACCTGACAGTACCCAATTCCACAGGCGTTTAGTCGGTAGATGTAATGTAACATTTCACGATCTCATCAGCACAAGCCGTCCCCGCTCCAGCAACCATGATGCTCTTTGGGTT
>ENA-UZWX01001541-UZWX01001541.1-metagenome-genome-assembly--contig:-Day-4---50m-contig-1541_pt1 | contig 10529 bp, 10 predicted proteins | sample MGYA00260347_ERZ794907 | MGnify/ENA metagenome assembly ERZ794907 | reverse complement strand
GTTACTGTCATCGCAGAACGCATTGACCCTAATGACATTGTGATACCAGAACCGGAGCTCACGCTGGCAGACAGTGACCCCATGGTCAGAGAGGTGCTCAATGAATCACTCGCCGATAGCGTTTTCGAACAAGCACTTCGCCAGGACGACCTGCTTGAACGAGGCACAGCGTTTATTGACGCCGCAGCTAAGGGCTCCATTTTAAATAAAGTATTCCCCTTACCTCCACTGGAAGGTAAGTACAGTGTGGTAGAAGTGGCGGGAAAAACCGTTGCTGACCCTGCCAGCTACCAGCGCTATGACGCTTACGCGGCTGCCGTTGGCGCTCTTAATCCGCAAAGGCTGGCCGCAGCCTTTCACCAGTTTCGTCCACTGTTGGAACAAGCCTATGCCAACCTGGGATTCGAAGCAGATGATATGGACAACAGTCTGGTTCGCGCCCTGGATCAAGTGATCGCCGCTCCGGTACTGGAAAAGCCCGCCACGCTGGTGATGGACATTACTACCTACACCTATGAAGACGAATCGCTGGAAAACCTCAGCCCAATCGCCAAACAATTAATACGAATGGGACCTGAGAACCAGGCTGTTATTCAGGCACAGGCGAGTGCCTTGCGAGCAGCATTGTTAGGGAAATAAACCAACCCAGGTATGCACAAGCTATCTGATAAAGATATGCGTAAGTCGGTTACCGATGCAACGGTTAACGACGTGGCAGTCGCCATTATTCCGGAAACAGCAGCACCGGTGGCAACCCGTTGACTCAAATGACAGTGAGCCTGGGAACAGATATCGCTGACCCACTGGAGCGGCTCGAAGCCATCCACCGCAGTGCACTGCAATCCAAGGCGTAAGCAGAGGCACTGGGCACTAGCGTGGTAATGGATGCTGCTGAAATAATGACCCCGCGCGTACTGGGCTGGTGAATGCGCAATGCCACCCTGGCCGTGGCTTCTCGCGAAATACCTCTTGCATCACACGTGATTATTTCCAACGTGCCCGGTCCGCAGGTCCTGCTTTGCCTGGCTGGAGCCAGGGTTCAATTGATAACCGGGCTGGGACCCCTATTACACATGATGGGGTTGTTCCTCGCGGTATTTAGCGCTAATGGGCTGATCACCATTAATTTTATATCGGCCGACCCCGCTTTTCATCGACAGTGCCTGGGGGAATCCTATGAAGAAGTGGCCTTGGCAGCAAAAAAGAAGGCCGGCAGAAAAAAGCGCAAAAAATAGCGCCTTTCCAGCCGGCCTGCTGTTAAACCCCGGTTCAGGCTGCGCCAGACAGAGCTTTTACTTCCAGGTAATCGGTGAAGCCATGTGCACCCCATTCCCTGCCATTTCCGGACTGCTTATAACCGCCGAAAGGCGTATGTAGATCACCAGAGCCGCCATTGATATTGATATTGCCCGCCCGGATCTGTGATGCAACATTCATCACCGCGTCCATGTTGTTGCCCTGCACATATCCGGCGAGGCCATAGGGCGTATCGTTGGCAACGCTAATCGCCTCTTCAATACTGTCATAAGGCATCATCACCAGCACTGGGCCAAAAATTTCCTCTTTAGCGACGGTCATGTCGTTACTGACATTACTGAACACCGTTGGCTTAATGAAGTAGCCGTGTTCCAGGCCGTCCGGACGACCTGCACCGCCGCAAACCAGGGTTGCGCCCTCGTCTATGCCGGCTTGAATCAATCCCTGAATCTTGTTGAACTGCACCTCGCTAACCACCGGGCCCATAGTAGTAGCTTCGGCTTTGGGATCGCCGACGACCACAGACTCGGTCACTTTGGCAGCGATTGCCTCTGCCGCTGCTATCTGCGCCCGAGGTATCAACATACGTGAGGGCGCGTTACAGGATTGCCCGGTGTTGTTGTACATATGCATGACGCCCCGAGTGACGGCCTCTTCAAGATTGACATCGTCCAACAGAATATTGGGAGACTTCCCGCCCAACTCCTGAGTGACTCGCTTGATACTGGGAGCGGCATTTTGCGCAACCAGGGAGCCTGCTCGCGTTGAACCGGTGAAAGAAACCATATCAATTTCGGGGTGGCCGGAGATTGCTGTTCCTACACCCGGTCCATCACCATTAACCATATTAAACACGCCAGCAGGAACACCCGCCTCGTCAACGATTTCGGCGAACAAATAACCCGACAGAGGTGCAACCTCAGAGGGCTTAAGCACAACGGTACAGCCCACTGCCAGTGCTGGCCCCACTTTGCATGTAATCTGGTTCATGGGCCAGTTCCACGGAGTGATCATGCCGCAAACGCCAATCGGCTCCTTGATAATTCGGCTGTTACCAGCCATCTCTTCAAACTCGTAGCTCTGCAGAATTTCCAGCGCAGTGGCGAGATGCCCAAGACCAGAAGCGGCCTGTGCTTCGATGGCGAGTTTAGATGGCGCACCCATCTCATCAGAAATGGCGTCGGCAATATCAGTTAAGCGCTTCTGATAGGTCTCTACCAGCGCTGCAAGAATGGCAATACGCTCTTCACGGGCGCTGCGACCAAAGGTGGCAAATGCATTTCTGGCGGCCATGGCAGCCTTATCGACATCTGCTGCAGAGCCTATGGAAATAGTGGCACACACCTGCTCGTTAGCTGGATTAATAACATCCAGGGACTTTGGCGTCACCGGGTCGACCCACTCACCATTAATATAAAACTTATCGTAGACTCTCATCGTTCATCTCCAGCAGCAGCTGCCTGTATCGGTTGGTTTGGGAAATCTCATGCCCCTGACGGCTCCGCCGGAGTCATAAGTTTTCAGTTGGGATTGGGAATATAGCATCGCTCGCAAGTTCCAGCCAACCCGCAGAATGACGGAGGCAAGCACCTGATTGAAAAGCACCTTACCGGATCCGGCAAGGTGCTTCCAAGAGTCAGTCGAGCAACAACGATGCAAGGCGTTTGCGATGGTGGTAGGCATCGCCAAAGGCCTGCTGAGACCACTGGGCGCGGCGAATGTAAAGCTGTGCATCGCATTCATAGGTGAAGCCCATACCGCCGTGAAACTGGACAGCTCGATCAGCAGCAAACTTGAGCGCTTCACTGGCCTGGGCCTTGGCCATGCGACAGGCAGATTCTGCATCTTCATCCAAACTGGCTTCCGACACCAGTGTGGCCGCGTGATACACAAACGAACGGGCGTTATCCATGTCGCATAGCACCTCCACCATAGGATGCTTGAGGGACTGGTAAGAACCAATTAGGTGTCCAAATTGTTTGCGCGTTTTCAGGTAATCGACCGTTAGATCCATACAGGCCGCGGTACTACCCGCAGCCTCCGCTGCATAAAGCAGTGCACCCAGCAGGCGAAGGTCCCGAATAATCGCAGTCGCATCTCCCGATAATAGGTGATCAGAGCTGACAGTTGCGCCGGTAAAGTCCACTCGCGAGCTGCGGCGGGTTTCATCGATGTTAGTTTGCCGACGAACCGCTCCTTCACCCAGCGCGGATGCAGGCACCAGCAGCAGCCTTGCCTCATCCTGATAGGTGACGGACACCAGAAACAGTTCGGCTTGCACAGCATACGCGACCTGGGTCTTGCTGCCGGCGAGCTGCAAGTCCCCTCCGGCATCGGTAGCCGTCAGCTCAATTGTCTCCTCTCCCCAATCCTCTGACTCCAATAGGGCCAGAGTGGCGATTTGCCCACCCACAATTGCGGGCAAATGACGCTCGCACAAAGCATGGGATTGAGCTCGCTGTAGCGCCTCGGCTACCAGCACTGTCGTAATGTAAGGTGTGCTGAGAAGTCTTTTACCCATGCACTCCACAATCGGTATTGCACTACCCATACCCAGGCCTGAGCCTCCATGTGCCTCACTGACAGCCACCCCTAACCAACCCAGTTCGGCGATTTCCTGCCAGACTTGAGCGTCGAAACCACTCTCAGACTGCAGCAAAGCCCTCACTGCAGGAATCGCAGACCGATCTCGGCAGAACTCACGCGCCGTATCCAACAGCATGCCCTGCTCTTCGCTGAGGCCTATGGCCATATTACTCTTCTTCATAAGCCGCCCCTCAGCTCTTGGGCAGGCCCAAGACCTGCTCACCAATAATATTGCACTGTATTTGCGAAGTTCCGCCGCCGATAGTCGTGGCAAAATTATTAAAATACGCCCGCTGCCAGAAACCGCCAGCAATCGTATCCTCATCACCCACATAGAGGCCACCTAGCCCCCCTTGTATTTCCAGCCCGTACTGGCGCATGCGCCGCTGGTATTCGCTGACGCGCAATTTATAAGACAAGAGCAGCGACATTGGATAATCGGAATTGAGATCACCAAGTGTTGAACGTTTGTCCGCCAAACCCAGGGCCTTTTCGTCCATGATCAGTTGCACCAGCCTGTCGCGAATAACCGGGTCTTCCAACAAGGGTGCTCCGTCTCGCTTCACTGAACGCACTTCATCAATCAGGTCTGCAATACTCACTCGCACCTGTACTTGTCCGCCTGCGGCGCCTGCTGCTGCGCCACGCTCGTATTGCAGGGTTTGCATCGCCACTCGCCAACCGTTTCCTTCACCACCGATAAGACAGCTGGAGGGAATGCGTGCATCGGTAAAAAACGTTTCCGTAAATCCGTACTCGCCTGTAATTTTTTGAATCGGCCGGGTATCGATTCCGGTTCCATGCATCGGAGAAAGGAAGAAGGAAAGACCATCGTACTTGCGCTTCGTAGTGGGGTCTGTGCGCGCTAACAAAATCATGTACTTGGCATAGTTACCCATGGTCGTCCATATTTTGCTGCCGTTGACGATGTAATCATCACCGTCACGGACAGCGCGAGTCTGGGCGTTGCCCAGATCAGATCCATGATCTGGTTCAGAAAAGCCCTGGCACCATATATCCTCTGCACTGAGAATGCCCTTGATGTATTTGGCCTTATCCTCTTCGGTCCCTATATCCAGAATCAGCGGGCCCGCCCAACCCAATCCAATGACGTTAAAGGTAATGGGGGTTCTATGGCGTCGCAATTCACGATTGATCTCATTCTGGAAGGCCGGATGCATTCCACGGCCACCGTATTGTTCTGGCCAATGCACCCCAAGATAACCGGCGCTCCACAATTTATGCTGCCACTCTCGCAAAAACTCCAGCTGTTGGTCACTGCCAACTTCCATAAATGTCTGGGGTAGAAGAAACCCCGGATCAGCAGGATTGTGCTCTTCCAACCATCCGGAAACTTCCGCACGAAAATCTGCAAGCTCCGAGGCACTCGGGGCGTGGTCACTCATAATTTCACCTTTTGTTTTTAGAGCTAAGCGCTCTGGCGATTTATAACTCGCCGTTTATGTACTTATCCAGGGTCTGGTAGAAGTGGCGAATACGGACTGCATGATCATTGGCCACCACTCGCTCTCCTGATTCTACATTATGCATGCCTTTCTGGATTTTTGGCATATTGAACAAGTCATGGTCAAAAATACTTCCCAAAGACACACCCAACTCGGGTGCCTCGGAGAACAGCTCACCCTCTCCCAAGCGATGCAGCGGTGCATCTTTGGGTCGCTCAGCGTCACTGGCCAATTGACATAACACCCTCACTGCCATGGGGGCAATGGTGTGATCATCGCCATGGAGACGGAGACGCCGGGTGGTAGTAAAGTACAAGCCCGCCCGGAATAAGCAGGTAACTCGGCTGCATACTTGTCCATGTTAATGAATACCCAACCATAAAGCGCGCTTTTTAGGGCGCGTCCAGTTTTTAACTGAAGCGATGATAAGAGCAGAAAAAATTCTCTTCATTTTCATTACCACCTAACTCATGCTGTCGAGACAGCGCTGGGCGTAATCCATAACAAACGGATAGTCGGGCTTACCATTGGGCGCCCGATTCAGTGATTGCGCCGCGAAAATCAGTCTGGGGATTTTATAGTCTGCGAGCTTCTGAGCCGCAAAGGCTTGAATGGATTGTATATCCAGAGAAGCGTCATCTCTGTCAGTTCGCTGAACCACGGCCGTCACTTGCTTGCCAAATCGAGAGTGGGGAAGCCCCACCACTACGACATCGTCTATGTCGGGGTGCTCTAACAACACCCGTTCAACTTCGACGGTATATACTTTTTCACCACCAGTATTAACCACGGTGCTGTCGCGACCCAGCAACTCCAGCATGCCATCGGCGCGAACCGTGCAACGGTCACCCGTGCGCACGTAGCGCTCGCCGTTAATAGTGACAAAAGTATTGGCCGTCTCCTGCGGAGCATTGTAATAGCCCCGGGGCATGTTGCCACCTGAGTAGGCAATTCCCACCACACCGCTACCCGGCTCGACTTCCTGCAGTTCGTCATCAAACACCCGGGTGGTGCGCTGAGGCGCGAATACACCCGCCTCCGGAGTGCACACCGCATAGCCTGAGGTCTCGGTGGAACCCAAGGAGTCAAAAATAATTAAGTCCGGCTGATGTCGATAAAGCCCTTGCCTGCAAGCGTTACTGAGAGAAGCCCCAGAAGACACTAGCATCTTAAGCGAATCAATTAAGCCTTCTTCGGGCCTGACATCCAAAACCTCAAGCAGCGGCATAGTAAAAGCGTCACCGACCAAGACCACACTGCCAACACCCAGGTCTTTAATCGCCTGCACGGCTACCGCCGCATCGAAGCGTTCCCCGGCAATCGTGGCCACCGGCACACCTTGCGCAACCAGCATAATAGCCATCATCAAACCGGCGCCATGCATCAGTGGACTAAGGCACAAAAATGGCGCTGACTGTGGCAGACGTGCCACGTTGGCAACATGCTCTTCAAGCTGAGCCGGATGCTCCGCAAGGCCCAGGGATATCATGCCAACCCCAGTCGAGACGTTCTGCTTACGCCAGATGTCCTCGTGTCGCCACTGCACGCCCTTGGGTAATCCGGTAGTACCGCCCGTTGCGATTACAATAAGATCGTCGCTGCTCGTGGCAGGCTGAAAATCAGAGCCGTTGTAATCGTACAGAGCACTTATTCTGGCGTCTTTTCCACTGCCGCCTACGCAGATAAAACAAACGGTTTTTTCCAACCTGGATCGCACTCGCTCAACACGCTCGGTAAAATCCTCGTCGTAAATCAGCACTTGCAGGTCGAGCCCGTTGCACAGGTCCAATAGCTCCTCGTCCTGGTAACGGTAGTTGACGTTCACGTGACTGAGTCCGGCGAGGCCAGCGCCAACAAACGATTCCATGTAAGCATTGGAATTGCGCATGTAGTGGCCCACATGGGCACCCGGCGAGAGGCCCTGCGCTTGCAGGTAACTGCCTATTCCCACGGCACGTCTACGCAGTTCGCGATAAGTGACTGACTTTCCATCGTGAATCAGGGCAGGACGATCGGCGCAGTCTCCTTCCCCCAGTTGATAGACAGCCTCGGCGAAATTCCAGTTAGCCATGTTCCCGTCTACCATATTTCGGAAATCGCGCGCAGACTCTCAACGTCACTGGCCGTCACCAACATTGTTGTAACTCTGGAATCACGCCAGGCCTGAAGTCGATCCCGAATACGATCTACCGGGCCAACCAGCGCCATCGCATCGGCCAAGTCATCGGGTATCACACGGGCGGCTTCATCGCGTTTGTCCTCCATGAACAACTGCTGAATTTTGTCGGCCTCAGCCTCATAGCCCATGCGAATAAACAGGTTTTTGTGGAAGTTGGTGGTTTTAGCACCCATGCCCCCAATATAGAAGCTAAGAAAATATTTAAAGGCCAACAGCCCTGCTTCAATATCATCGGTGATCGTCACGTTCACCATCTGTGCAATATCAAAATCTGCGGGAGCATTTTCCAGGGACTGTGAGTAGACGCTCTCATCATAGGGGTTATAAAAAAGCGGCAACCAACCGTCGGCAATCTCGGCTGCAAGAGCGATATTTTTTGGGCCTTCAGCCCCCATGTAAATCGGAATACGGTTGCGTAGGGGATGAACAATAGGTTTCAGAGACTTACCCAGGCCAGCGCCATCCTCGCCCTTGTAAGGCAGCGGGTAGTGAGGGCCATCGTTTGTGACCGGCCCTTCTCGAGCAAATACCTGGCGGATGATATCGATGTATTCACGAGTTCTGGCAAGAGGCTTGGGGAATGGACGCCCATACCAGCCTTCCACCACCTGCGGGCCAGAAACGCCCAGCCCCAGCATGAAGCGGCCGTTGGAAAGCATATCCAGAGTGAGAGCATGCATGGCACAGGAGGTAGGTGTTCGCCCAGACAACTGCACCACCGCTGTACCTAACTTGATTTTTTCAGTCTGGGCACCAATCCAGGCCAGGGGAGTAAAGGCATCGTTACCCCAGGCCTCTGCAGACCATACCGAGTCGAAGCCCAAACGCTCAGCTTCTTGGGCAATTTCAACAAAATTGGGATGAGGCGCTGCTCCCCAGTATCCCTGGGCCAGGCCCAGTTTAAAATCAGGCATTTGCTTTTCCTTAAAAATACAGGATGTACTGCTTTTTTCAATTATGCCATCCTATGCACTCAAAGCCAGCAATGCAATTCACTGCGGTAACCCAACACCCTTTAGGACCAATTCATGCATCAACAGCTCCCGGATAATACCCCCATTCTCGTCGGTGCAGGGCAGTACACCGAGCACCTGAACAAGCAAGACGCTCCGTCACTGCATCCACCAATGGAGCTGGCGGCCAGGGCCAGCAGCGCGGCCATAGCTGATGCAGGTGGCGCTTTGCTAGCCAGTGACATTGATGCTATCGCTGTGATTCGGCTGTTTTCAGATTCTGCGCCTTTGTGGGCCTGCCCTTTTGGCAGAAGTAACAACCCACCACAATCGATTGCCCAACGACTGGGCGCTAATCCCAAAAAACGCATTTACAGTAATGTTGGTGGCAACTCACCGCTGCAATTGCTCGCTGAACTTTCTGGAGCCATTGCGCGCGGGGATATAGATTGCGCCTTGGTCGCTGGCGCAGAGGCGATTGCCAGTCAACGCCATGCGCAACGAAGCGGGAAAGACCTTGACTGGGCGGAAAACTACGACCACCCATTGGACAGCCGCGAATACACCGAGCGCTTTGCCGCGCCGGCCGAGCTTGCCAGCGGCATGTATCTTCCTGCGCATTACTACGCGTTGATAGAGAACTTGCGCGCGCATCAGCAAGGCAATGACGAGCAAAGCCACCGCCAACAAATGGCACGGCTATTGACCCCATTATGTGAAGTCGCTGGTGACAACCCATTCGCTTATTTTTACCAGGACCATAAAGCAGAAGACCTGATTAGTGATGCCAACGGCAACTACGCACTATGCGTGCCCTACAACAAGTTGATGGTGGCACAGGATGCTGTCAATCAAGCCGCGGCAATCGTTCTCATCAGTGCCGGCAAAGCCAGGGAACTGGGCATTGATCCCGATAAATGGGTATTGCAACTCGGCTATGCAGAAGGCAACGATAACTGCTTGTTTGAGCGCAGCGATCCGGGCACCTCACAAGCAATGCAAGCCGTTATGAGCACAGCACTGCAGCGAGCAAATTGCGCCCAGCAAGACATAGACCTTATTGATATCTACAGCTGCTTTCCCTGTGCTGTTGAGGCCGTCAGAGATGCACTGGGCATCACTGCTGATGATCCAAGACCACTCACTGTTACCGGTGGACTGCCCTTCTTCGGAGGACCGGGCAACAATTACAGCATGCATGCTCTGGCCGAAATGATCACAAAGTTGCGCAACACTACAAAGCAAGGCCTGGTGACAGCCAATGGGGGGCAGCTGTCCAAACATGCTGCAGTCGTACTTAGTGCTAATGTGCAAGAAGGAGCGGTAAGCGTCCTGGACTATAGCGAACTCGACGTCGCAGCCATTGACACATCAACTATTGAGACAGTACCTGAGTGCAGCGCTCCCGTTGCAGGCACCATTTTAACCTACACGATCATTTTTGAGCGAAAGCGCGATGATATGGTGGTTGTTTTAGCTCACGATACTAAAGGGGCACGATTCTTTGCCAGTAGCGTTGATCAAGTAACCGTGACGCAGGCTAAAGATCACAGCCCGATTGGCAAAGACATCGAGGTGTGGTTAGAAGAAGACAAATATAAATTCAAGTTCAGGGCTTGATCTCATCAAGGAAGCTGAAGCCAGGCAAGCGCCCCAGATCAGTCACCGGAAGATGCTCAGAAGCTATCGGAAGACTTTAGACAATATTGTGATGCATGTTGCCAATTTTAATGTTCTTGCTAACCCTGTTTGTTATCAATTGCTATGCATTCAACTTCGACTCTGGCGCCAAATGCCAAGCCGCTAGCCGCGAAAGCACTTCTGACTGGAAAAGGCGCTGCAACGTAGGTCTTAAAAACATTATTGACCATGGGCCAATGAGAAAATTCGGTAGGCATAATCGTACGTTTAACAAAGTGGTTCATCGATAAACTATGCGCCTCCAGCGTTCTCATCATGCTTGAAATCGACTGAACCATAAGCAAGAGATTGTTTATAGTTAGGACTGTGCGTCGCTTGATCTATTGTCCGCTTCCACCTCAAAGCGGACATTACCCACCACGCAGCTTGATACGCGTTGTGTACCCG
>ENA-UZWX01026363-UZWX01026363.1-metagenome-genome-assembly--contig:-Day-4---50m-contig-26363_pt1 | contig 10534 bp, 10 predicted proteins | sample MGYA00260347_ERZ794907 | MGnify/ENA metagenome assembly ERZ794907 | reverse complement strand
ATTTAGAGTATCCGCTAGTCGTTCGAGTGATAACCGATTACGACCCGACCACGGGACTGATATATCAGGAGTCTGCATACTGGTAGATCTCCAGCAAAGGAATTTACGTATCCAATATCGTAACCGTCCAGGAAAAGCCGGAAAAAGCAGTTGAGCCTCATGCAGAAGAATCACGCGCAGGTGAACGCAAAGCTGGAGCCGTTCCTAGCAAAACGAATGCAGACGACGGGAGGTAGTCTGGCATACTTTGTGACGCTCGCTTCGGCTTTGATTTATCGTAGTCCCCGTTGAGCATTGAGATTTCCTTATCTCTGTCTTGGCTCCACTCTTTCCAATGACGCCAATCAATGGGGAGGGCTTACGCCGATCTATCGTTTCCTATCCGTAAAATGTGGCCTTTGTTTAAAACGTAATGGCTCAACGAGGTTGCCAGTTGATTCGCGATACATGGCCTCACTTTCGGTGGGGTGTAGTGACCAGGTTACAATGAATCCCTGAAGCTTGATAATACAGACGTGCTTGGAATCGGTCTGGACGAAGCTAGCCTTCGGATTGAAAATGTATTTTCTCGTTTTACTATCTAAGTGGGCAGCAAAAAAACCCGGCCGGAACATGTCCGGCCGGGTCGATGTGGCATTGTCATTGAATTATCGGGGAATAATTCACTGTCAAGCTTTTTTAGATTCCGCAGGATGGCTCGCATCCGCAAGTTGGCTCACAACCGCAAGCTGGCTCACAGGCTGGCTCACAACCACAGGCTGGCTCACAACCACAGGTTGGCTCGCAACCACAAGCTGGCTCACAACCACAAGCTGGCTCACAGCAACGACGTTGTGCTCGTCGAGCCATCTTTGCTTCGTGAAGGCTTCGAAGCCATGTGCCTAGTTTGCAGCATCGTTTCTTACTGCAGCAACCAGAATCACAGCAAGCTGGCTCGCAACCACAGCTTGGCTCACAGCCACAAGCTGGTTCGCAAACTGGCTCACAACCACAGGTTGGCTCGCAACCACAAGTTGGTTCACAACCACAAGCTGGCTCACAGCAACCGGCCTGACCATGATGATGGCCGAAAAGACCAGCTTCAGCAAAGGTACCGAAACACAATAAAAGTGCGGCTGATAGACCGCCTAAGTAAAACGCACGACTCATGGGTGAGACTCCTTGACACTTAAATAGGGTGATAGACCGCCGAATCCCTTGATCGACGGTGAAGTGTCGGAGGCGCCCGAAACTTCTCTCAAAGATTGCCCATAGAAAACCAATGTCAAACTTTTCCGGGGGGTTTTTTTAAAAAAATAATCTGCTAGAGCCGAAGCAGGTCTTTAGAAGCCTAAAAAACAGTTCTGAACAGCCTTTAATCCCGACAAAGGTACTCTACGAAAAGTTCCAATGTTTAGAAGTAAAAAGAGCGGATTCCAAGAAAGCGGTGAGGAAGTGTTGCAATCTTGTTTTTGCTTATGCATCCAGCATTTCACGAAATCGCAGAAAAAGAGGAGATGAATCGTGAGGGCCTGCTGCCGCTTCGGGATGGTACTGAACACTGGCAGCGGCTTCCGTCTTGTGGCGAATGCCTTCAATAGTGCCATCATTTAGATTTCTGTGTGTGACTTCGAGTGTCGATGGAAGTGTTTCTTCTTCTACAGCGAACCCATGATTTTGTGATGTAATTTCAACTCGACCAGTTTCAATATCAAGAACAGGTTGGTTTGCACCGCGATGGCCAAATTTGAGTTTGAATGTTTTTGCACCACACGCCTGAGCTAGAAGTTGGTGACCTAAACAGATTCCGAAAATTGGTACCTGGCCGACTAAATCTCGGACTGTTGCTACACCGTAATCAACCATTTCAGGATCACCTGGTCCATTACTTAGGAAAACTCCGTCTGGCTTCAGCTTGAGAACTTCTTGAGCCGTGATATTGCCAGGGACGACGGTTACTTTGCATCCCTTTGATGTAAGGTGTCTTGCAATGTTCCATTTCATACCAAAATCGAGCGCTACAACATGTTTTTCTATGGTGTGTTGTGGTGAGGGGAGAAATTCCCCACCCTCGGTCGGTTGAGGTAGTGGTGTTCCGTCAGCTGCAAGCTCTTCATCCCATTGGCTTGTTTCGGTAGGCATAACTTCTTTGACAAGATCGCACCCGACGAGTTTGGGTGCTTCCCGAGCTGTGCGTACAAGCTTTCCTTCATCTAGAATGTCTGTTGAAACAACACCGGTCATCGCTCCTTGAGTCCGAATGTGTCGAACAAGAGCTCGCGTGTCGATGCCGCTGATGCCAACAACACCTGCCTGTTTCAAATATTCATCAAGCGTTCCAGTTGCGGTAAAGTTACTTGCTATTCGGCTCGCTTCGCGCACAACGAAACCAGCCATTTGAAGATGGCCGCTTTCCACATCTCTGGGGTTGATTCCGTAGTTGCCAATCTGCGGTGCGGTCATTGTAAGAATCTGTCCACGATAGCTCGGGTCAGTGAGAATCTCCTGGTAGCCAGTCATTGACGTATTGAAGCAGACTTCACCAGTTACTGTTCCTTGATGTCCAAATGATTCACCTAGAAAGAATGTACCGTCTTCGAGTGCAAGGGCTGCTTGTGCCACGCCGAAACTCCTTTTCGATTCGAATTGTCGAACTGCGAAAACTTTTGAAAGTAGTTGCAACGCCTCTGATCATAGCAGCACAAACTGCCGCGAAAACCAGTATGGTTCGTCTGCCGTAAAACAAACAATTTCCGGGCCTGATATATCTTTCCGGACCTATTAAACTGCCATCTTGATGAAGAGTCTCTTTGGAGGAAACACATGCTGTCGATCAGTCGGGCTCAGGTGCGTGAAGTTGACCGGATGGCAATGGAGGACTATTCCGTGCCCGGAATCGTCCTTATGGAGAATGCTGGCCGTAATGCAAGTGAAGCAATTATCAATACGGTTGAGTCAGTTTCAGAACAAGACATGGTGGTGGTCGTTGGGCCTGGAAACAATGGTGGGGATGGACTCGTTATTGCGCGCTATCTGGAACTTGCCGGGGCCCGAGTGAGGGTCGCGTTAGTGGCACCCCCGAGCCGTCTCGAGGGAGATTCACTGACGAATTTCAAAATCGTTACTCAGTCGGGAATAGAAGTATTGAGTCTTGTTGGTACATCAGAGGCGCGTTGGCAGGCAGTCTTGGCTTCAGCAACATGTGTCGTTGATGCAATCCTTGGAACTGGTGCAACTGGTGCGGTGCGAGGTGATTCCAAGATTGCGATTGATTCAATTGCTGAGCGAATGAAAATTTCACCACGTCCCTTCATCATTGCTGTTGATGTGCCAACAGGTTTTGATTGTGATTATGGAGCACCTGATGGAAAGTGTATTCGCGCAGACACAACATTGACATTTGTTGCATTAAAGCAAGGTTTTTATACCGCTGATGCCGAACAGTACACAGGCCGAATTCAGGTGATAGACATCGGTGTGCCACAGGCCGTACGTGTTCATTGTGGGCTGTGAATGTATTGAAGCAAATGCCTAGACCGATGGTCTTAGTTCGATTTTATTAACGGCCCGGCCTCCTGCGTGTACTGTGCCTTTCCTTCAACAGAACCGGTGTTCCACGAAACGCACGAGGAATGACAGGCCAAGCATCTGTAAGAAAATAAGCATATGTGCCTTCAGGGAATTCAGGAGTCACACAGAATCTTCCGTTGCACTCATCAAGATCACCCGTGCCTTGAGCAAATTCATAATCTTGGATAAAGGCCCCGTCATATTGGCCCCCAGGATTGTTCTGACCGCCTGGTCGGCTTCCTTCTTTGAGCCGAAAGCCTGTTGTAAGTAGTTTGATCTCACTTTTTGAGTCGTCTGGCTGACTGTAACCATAGGCGTAATACACAGGGAACCCATCTGCAGCCCAACCAAGAAGCGGTGAATGTTTTTCAGAATGATGCTTATCCTCAGGAAAACCAAGTTCATTCAGTAATCCTGTAGGAAGCCCATGGTAGTGGTACACACCACCGGGCTGAACGTGTGCATGATTTGCATCAAGTCCTAGACTCACTGCTCCTCCTAGTGCTTCGTAATTCCAATCCGCACTTCGATTTCCCATCCAGAATTCGGCCGTTCCGGGCTCAAAAAGCACACCATTCACACCGATACCAAATGGCATATTCGGTGGACCTCGCTCAGTACTTTGATGAAGCGGTGTTATCTTTTTGTTGGCGACTGGGTGAAGTGGAATACGGATAGTCCAATTTTGTGAGGCTATGGTATTGGGATTTCCTCTATTTGGGAATTCTCCAACGGTATGCTTCGGAATATCATTTGACTCGATAATACGAAATCCATCTTTTTCGGTTATTCGAACACGGTTTGACGTAAGCGGTTTTCTGTTGGCTGGCATAAGTACAAGGGTCGTAGCCTTGGTAGCTTGATGCTTCCGCATACGGGGAGGTCCCTGTCCAAATAGAACGAATGAGAACGTTGTTGCGACAAGAACTAGCACAACTGTAATAAGGTGCTGCTGGCGCATTTTAAAATTTCCCAGATTCATTAAATCCTCCAATCAAAGTATGACGCTACCCCTTGGTCTGACCGTTTCCTGTCACAACATATTTGTATGTAGTTAATTCCCTTGGGCCGCAGGGTCCTCGGGCGTGAAGCTTGTCTGTTGAAATTCCAATTTCAGCACCTATTCCAAGTTCACCACCGTCATTAAATCGAGTGCTTGCATTAATAAGGACTACTGCAGTATCGACCCGAGCAGCAAATCGTTCAGCCATAGCATCGTCCGTGGTTACGATAGCGTCAGTGTGTCGAGAGCCAAATCGATTTATGTGATCAATCGCCTCGTCTATTGAACGGACAATAGCTACCGAAAGTTTCGGTCCGAGAAATTCCATTGCAAAATCTTCTTCGGTTGCACGGTTTACCCCTGCAAGAAGCCGGCAAGTTTCATCATCACCAACGATTTCAACACCGTGAGATTGAAGCTGCTCAGCGACTCGAGGAAGGTATTTTTCAGCAACATTTTTGTGCACAAGAAGAGACTCTGCTGCATTGCAGACGCCCATTCTTTGGCACTTCGCATCGATTAGGATCTTTTCTGCTACATCAAGATCAGCAGTTGTATCGATATACACATGGCAGTTTCCACTAAAGTGTTTTAATACGGGCATTTGTGCCTCGGAGCAAACTCGCCGTATGAGGCTTTCTCCACCTCTGGGAATTGCAAGATCAATCAAGTCGTCGAATTGTAAAAAAGCGCCAACCGCTTCACGATCTGCGATGTCGACGAGCTGAACACAATCAGCTGGTAGACCACTCGCAGTAATGGCCTGACGGATACTCTCAACAATTCGCTTACTCGAATGAGCAGCTTCTTTCCCACCGCGTAAGATGACAGCATTTCCTGAAGCGATCGCTACTGCTGCTGCATCAGCTGTCACATTCGGACGTGATTCGTACACAAAAAAGATCACCCCAAGAGGAACGCGTATCTTGCGAATTTGAAGTCCACTTGGCTGAGTCGATGTCTCAATGAGTTCACCAACTGGATCAGGTAGGCCGGCGACCACTTCCACACCAGTGGCAATATCATCAATCCGTTGGCTATCCAGGCGGAGCCGGTCGGTGGCGGCTTCCGTGAGGCCAAAATGAGGAGCATTCGCAACGTCTTGGGCATTCGCTTTCAGAATCTCAGCTTTGTCTGCTCGGATTGCATCTGCGGCTGCACGAAGGCATGCCGCCCGCTGTTGGCTTGAGCTTGTTGCAAGTTGCATCGCAGCTGTACGGCTTTTTTCAGCGGTCCGACGGCAATAGTCTTTAAGTTTTGTTGGAGAGGCTGCGGAAATGTCGGGCATGAGGTGGCTCTTCAAAGTCTAAGTAGTAAATGAATTCTGGAGATGAAAAGTCTTCTAAGAATGTATGCTATCTCAATCAAGGGTCTCGGTCAGCACTTATGGGGAAAACCCAGTGTACTTCGAATTCATACTGTAACGAGGGATTTGTCTATGTTTACTCAAAGTCGTCGGGCGTTTGTTGCATCAGCCGTTGCCGGTGTCGCTGGCGTTCCTCTTGCTCGTGCTGCGTTGTTAAAAACTAAATTTACTCTTGGTATTCAAGCCTTTTCCTTAAGGAAGTATTCGCTCGATGACGCGCTACGCCACACAAAAGAATTAGGATTTGATGCTATTGAGTTCTACCCAAAGATGTTTCCAGTTACGGATAGTTCCTTAGAAATCAAGGCCGTGCTGCAGAAGGTCAAAGATCATGGTCTTCTGATTTCTGCTCATGGCGTCAATAGGTTTACCGCAGATAGTGAGGCCAATAGGAAGGTCTTTACCTTTGCGAAGCAGGCAGGGATAAAAACCCTTACAGCAGATCCAGCACCGGAATCATTTGATAGTCTTGAGGATTTGGTAAAAGAATTTGACATCCGTGTAGCTATCCACAATCACGGTCCGGGGCATCGGTACAATAAAGTGATTGATGTTTTACGAGCGATTGAAAATCGGGATTCACGCATCGGGGCATGTGCGGATCTTGGACACTACATCCGATCAGCTGAACGGCCAGTCGAAGTCATTCGACTCTTAAAAGGCCGGTTGTATGGCATACACCTAAAAGATTTTGCTGAAATGCAAAAAAATTCGGAGGGCGTCATTCTTGGGAAAGGCCATCTTGATGTACCGGCTGTCTTTGTTGCGCTCGATCAGGTTGGTTTTCCAGAAGACGGAGCGCTCTCTCTTGAATATGAAAAGAATCCAGAGAATCCACTAGATGATATTCGGCAGTGTGTTGATATTGCTCGTAAAGCAATGGTTTTATAACTACGATACTTTTTGCTTGTTGGACGTATAGGCAGTGAGAGCAAGTCGCACTGTTGCGACATCATGGACTCGTAGTATGTGTATGCCCTGATCAGCAAGGCTGCAGGCTGCAGCAGCTGTTGCGATGTCACGTTCGTGTATTGAGCCGTCTCTATTGAGCGAGTGCTTTACTAATTTTCCGAGAAACCCTTTGCGGGAATGCCCAATCAGAATAGGGCACCCAAGATCAAGAAATCTCGAGGCCTTTTGCATGAGTTCAATATTATGGCCATGAGTTTTTCCAAAGCCGATACCAGGATCAAGGCATATAGATTGAGGGCAGACGCCTGCGGTGACTAATTTACTTCTTCGGTTTTCAAGATATGAATAAATTTCTTCTACTACGTTTCCGTATTCTGGCTTTACCTGCATTGTCTCTGGTGTGCCTTGCATGTGCATGGCGCAAATTCCAGCACCAGTCTCAGTGGCAATTTTGATCATCGCAGGGTCGCCCTCGAGTCCTGTAACGTCATTGATTATCTCAGCACCATTGGAAATTGCATTTTCCGCAACAGAGGCCTTTGACGTATCAATTGATATTGGACAATTCGAGTCATGCGAAAGGATTCGTATAACTTCACCGACTCGACGCCATTCCTCTTCGGAATCAACTGGCTCAGAGAAAGGTCGAGTGCTTTCCCCGCCGATATCAAGGATGTCAGCACCAGCGTCAATGAGTGAAAGCCCATGCGAAACTGCTGCTTCAATGTGGTCATATCGACCGCCGTCAGAAAAGCTGTCGGGTGTGACATTGACAATGCCCATTAACAGCGGAAGGTTACCTGATTTCGGAAGAGGTATAGTGCGTGTGCGCAGTCGCCACTCAGCAAAATCTTCAATGTGTGGCTTCATCACCACGGTTCTTCCATTAAACCAACGATTTGTTGTGACAGTTTGACGATACCTTCTTGCTGCGTGCTTACAACCGATCGACCATATTCAGGAACCAGTGCAGCAGCCTGGCCAACATCGACACTTGCTGCGGGTACCGGAATAGAACCTGAAGCCAAAACAGCTCCACCTCGATCAGCCCAGGTAACAAGTACTTGCAAATTCATCTCAACCATTCGTGATTGATCTGTTGGACTCTCTACCATCATCCGTTTCGTATCTGCAACAATACGACCAGTCAAAATGCTATCAGCGCCGGAACTATCGACTACCTTGAACGGAGTTCTCTTTTCTATTTCTTTGCAGACGGCTTCAGTAAGTCGCTCACCAATGTCGAGCGCTGGTGTCATACGAAAGCTATCACATTGAAATAGTGGCACATAGATTGTACGAACATTTGTGGCATAGAGCGTGCTATTTCCAAACCGATAGGCAGCGCATCCAAGGACTCCTGGCAACAGGCAGGCAAGCCCACATAAGACGCTTCGACGGTTCATGGATGGGTTCATTGTGAGCCTCATCTGAGTGGCTGGTTTTCACCAGTGCTGTCTCCGCTGGCAATCAGGGCATCAGCTTCTGCCATGGCGTCGAGTTCAGCCTCTTTGAGTGAATCTGGATTGAGAAAAGCTGTAAGCGTAGGAAATGGATTATCGTTGAAATCCTGAAGTCCCTCGATACCATCCAGTTGCGTTCGGGCACGCTGGGCAAGCATTGTTTTTGGGTAGTCTTCGGCGATCAGCGCGTAGTAGATACGAGCAGACGAGTAGTGTTTTCCTTTTGCATAAAATTCTGCCCTCTTCCAGTGACGTAACGCCTGTTGTGCTGCGATTTCAGCACGCGTGCGAATGACTCGTTCTTCTTCATCACTTTTTAACTGATCTGGGAATTGAACCAGAATCTGATCAGCTAGAATCTCGGCCTCATCAAGCATTCCACCCTCGTACGCAGGGCCTTGATATGCTCGAAGCTTGGCTTGAAGGGCAAACAAATGAGCGGGCATTAGAAAATCACTATCAGGATACTCCGTGCGTAAGACTGAATAGTAGTAATCAGCATCAAGCCATTCAGTATCCAGGAAATGTGCGTTTGCTTGTGCCATCAAACTATCGTCGGCAAGCGAGCCACGTGGGTCATTCAGGCGGACGTGTTCGTACGCTTTGAGAGCCCGCCCTCGAGTGTCAAACAGAGGCCGACTTCGATTAATCAGATTTGGTATGAGGAGCGGTATATGGCCTTTTTCATCAAGCGCTAGCCAATACTGTGCAATAACGAACTGCCGTTTCGCTATACGGTCAAGATATCTTGTGTTTGGATATTTTTTAACCAGAGCATCATATTGATCTTCAGCCTTTGGGTATTGATCGGTAAAAAAAAGACATTCCCCAACTTGCCACATGGCATCTTCTTCAATAGCAGAATCTGGCCAACGATCGATAACTCGATAGTACTTTTTGAGAGCAGCTTTGTAATCTTTCTGAACAAACAGATCGTCTCCCTCAGTGAGAGCGTCTCTCGCTACAGATTCGTCTGGCCCACGACCAACAAGCTTCTTGAATCGCCGTTTTATGGTGTCGCCCTTCAAAGCATTCCAGCCGAAGTCTTCATTACTCGGTGTAAACTCTGATGAAATTACAGAGGATGACTCATCATCAAGGCTCTCTTCTTGCCCCGCATCGATATCACTCCATGGCCATGTCGGCTTGGTAAGTGTTGCGCATCCACTTGAAAGGAGCGTAACAAGGAACACTGTGGTCAATGTGAAAAACATTGACCATATCCTTACGTTGAGTAGGCGCTTCATCGTTGTTTCTCACGTAACGAGGTCAAGGTTGTCGCAAGCCAATGGCTGGTTTTCAGACGATATCCGAGAATATTGGCAAACAATGTATTCATAATTGCGCGAATCTCCCCGAGTGGAGCTTCCGAAGAAGATTCCCAAACATTTTTGTCGAATGAATCAGCAAGTCGCCGTAAGGAGGCAATTGCTTTGTCTGAGACGGATACAACCGATCGCTTTCCTCTTCGACAGTGTGAGCAGAGACCTCCCCCAGCGAGCATGCCAAACGATATTCTTCGTCCGTCCAGTGGCTTTTGGCATTCTGCACATCGGTGAAGTGACGGCAGTTGTCCCAGTTGATGAAGGACACCAAGTTCTGTGTGAATAATAAGGGCTGCAACAGAGCTGGGAGTCTGGATGGATTGCTGACTATGGCTCTGCCCAGGTCTTGGTGCAGAGAGAAGTCGGATCGCTTGTGTGGCGAGATCAAAGAGTTGAGGTTGTGGGTCGGCATCAACAGTAACTGAATCCAGGAGTTCGGCAATATAGAGTCCGGCTGCAAATGAAGCTTCATGAGGCCCGACGCGGAATCGGTGTTCAAGGAACGCCTCTATAAAAAGATCAAGATTGCCAGATTGACGATGTAGAACGAGTACCTGACAGATAGAAAGGAGGTCAAGGGCGGCGTCAAATTTACTTTTCGGTCGCCACGCTCCCTTTGCCAACCCCCGTACTTTACCGCCCTCTCGGGTCAACAGCGTGATGATTGCACTGGTTTCACCAAATGGTAGGGCCCGCAGGACGAGAGCCTGAGCCTTTTCGGCACTCATGGTGAATCAGGTGTTTGGGGTAATCTTGAGACACGCAGCCTATCGATTTGACGTCTTGAGCTCGCCAAAATTTCGAGAGACACACCGTCAGAGGTAATGGTTTCGCCCACTAAAGGTATTCGTCCGAAGAGATGAAATGCGAAGCCTCCGATGGTGTCATAATCAGCTTCTTCAGGTAACACAAAATG
>ENA-UZWX01001988-UZWX01001988.1-metagenome-genome-assembly--contig:-Day-4---50m-contig-1988_pt1 | contig 10539 bp, 10 predicted proteins | sample MGYA00260347_ERZ794907 | MGnify/ENA metagenome assembly ERZ794907 | reverse complement strand
TCGTTGCTCTACGAATAATAATAAACATTTGCCAATTCATTATCCAACTGTAAATATGCTTGAGTATCTTCAGGGTAATGAGCAATGGCTTTCTATGAGTATTTGTGCTACAGCTAACAAAGAACAATTTATGAGTGTTGGTAAAGGCTTGAGAGAAGCCATAGAGCAATCCGATAAGCGTGTCGTTATTTTAGGAAGCGGCGGATTAAGTCATAAATTTTGGCCACTTGATGAACTACAGCTACATGAAGCATCTGATCCTATTCATGTTGTAACAATAGAGGCAAGGAAAGCTGATGAAAAGCGAATTGATTGGTTAAAAAAAGGTGACCATCAATCTGTATTTGAAGGAATGGATGAATATAATCAATTCGCTCCAGAAGGTAAATTTGGACATTACTTAATAATGGCTGAAGCGATAGGAGGGATAGATTGTAAAGCTAAAGGTCGTCAATTTGGTGATTACGAAAATGCAACAGGGACTGGTCAAGTTCACCTCTGGTTTGATCGGCCAGTTGACGGCTGGACTTAACAGTAAAATTAAATAATCATCAATGGAGATGATTAACTAAACTTTTTAGATTACCTTCAAATTTATTGATGTTTTCTATCGAAATACGCTGATTAGATGAAAGTAGTTTTCTTCCACAAATATGATTTAAACCATGATTCATAGTGTCCAAGGCAACTAGTTGATCGTTAACAAAATGAAGAACTGTTAATGTTCCTTTTTTTTGATTTTCTAGGACATGATGTTTTGCATTTAAATTCCCAATACCAACCATTTGTAGCTTTAAATCGCCTTGATCTGACCAAAACCAGGGTATAGGAGAGTACTTTAATAATTGCTTGTTAAGTCTAATTGCAATAACATTTTTTGCTGCGGTTTTAGCTTGATCATTGGCATTTTGAATTGACTCTAATCGCAGACGACCAGTTTCAGAGTTAAATGGAAAGTTTGAAATATCACCTATCGCGAAGATATTTTCATTATTAGTTTGGAGGTATTTGTTAACTACTACACCATTATCAACGTCTAAATTTGCTTGGGTAGCAAGTCGAACATTAGGTGTAACACCAATACCAGCAATAGTGAGGTCCGTTGAAATAATTTTCAAATTGGTTTTAACCTCTTTATTGTCAATTGATAAAGCTTTACAATTTGTCAAAATATTAATACCTTGAGATTTGTGATATTTTGCAACTTTTTGCGCAAAAATAGGTGCAACCGAACGACCTAGAATTGAAGGTCCAGCTTCTAATAGAGTTACCTCCTTCCCAAGTTTACGTGAACCTGAAGCAATTTCGCAACCTATAAAACCACCACCGATTACTGTAATTCTTTTTGCTGTAGATATACCTTTAGAAAGGGAATAAGCATCTTCCATTGAATAAAGAGTCTTTGCTAATTCGCCCCCATTCATCTTTAGTTTGCATCTTTCTACGCCTGTTGCAATTATTAATTGTTCATAATGGATTAGTTCTTTGGATGCTAAATTGATGCAATTATTCTCAGGATCAATATCTTCAACAGGTGAGTTGCGAGTTAATTTAATATTATTTTTGATGTAGTAGTCTTCACTTAAAAGAAAATCACAGCTAGGTTTTTCAGAATAAACTGTCTTTTTAGAAAGAGGAGGTCTATGATATGGTAAATTTTTCTCTTCAGAAATAAGGGTAATATTAATATCTTTATCTAATTTTCTTAAGGCAGTTGCAGCAGCTACTCCTGCATGTCCAGCGCCAATAATAACTACAGACATACTAAGAATTATTGATTGAAATAATACGTGCAGTAATTGATTCTATTCCTTCACTTATCACAATTTGACATCCCAAGCGGCTATTAGGGGCAAGCTCATCAAATTCTATTTCTAGTATTTCCACCTCCATCTCTGACCTGTCTTCAAGTTGGGCTCCATTAATCGATTCAATCTGAACATGACAGGTTGCGCACATACACGAGCCACCGCAAGCACCTTCAATACCCTCGACTCCGTTATCAACTGCCAATTGCATTAAATTTTGTCCTATATTTGCCTCAATACAGACTTCAGAATTGTCCTCTAATATATATTTAACTAATGCCATTTTACTTTTCCTTTAAGATATTAATAAGTACTACTCGGATAAAGAATCGTCAAGTATTTGAAAGGTTTTTAAGTCACTATGAAAATCGATTCCGTAGTCACCACCTTCGCGCCCAATTCCACTTATGCCGAAACCACCGAATGGAGCTGTAAGGTCACGAATAAGAAAACAGTTAACCCAGACAGTACCAGCACGAATTGCCCGTCCGACTCGCTGAGCAATAGCATTATTTTTCGTGTAAACCATTCCTGAAAGGCCATATTTGGTACTATTTGCTAGTTCAATAGCTTCTGATTCAGTATTAAAAGTTTGTAGTGTTAGTACTGGACCGAAGATTTCTTTTTGTACCACTTCAGATTGGTTAGAAAAAGGTTCGATTAAAGTTGGTTCGTACCATAATTCTCCATCCTTTAAAATTTTTCCACCACAAAGAATTTTATCTCCATTAATTCTTGCTCGATCAACAAAATCAGCAACATTTTTTAGGTGATCAGGATGAATCATTGGAGTGATTTCGGTTTCGTCATCAAGACTTGATCCTAGTTTTTGTTTGGCGGTTAATTCTAAGAAACGACTCAAAAACTTCTCTTTTATGGATGAATGAATTAACAATCTTGTACCAGCAAGGCAAATCTGACCAGAGTCATCAAACTGACCAGCAGCTTTTCCAACTGCCGTATCAAAATCTGCATCAGGAAAGATGATTAATGGGCTTTTTCCACCTAACTCACCAGTGAATGGAATGATATTTTCAGCAGCTGATTTGCCAATATGGCGTGCTGCTTCAGGGGAGCCAGTAAATGAGATACGATTTACGTTTGGGTCTGACACTAGTGCCGCTCCAACCTCTTCACCAATACCTTGGACAATATTAAAAACCCCAGCTGGAAAACCTGCCTCATCTATCAAATCACCCAACAATGATGCTGACAATGGAGACCATTCTGCTGGCTTTAAAATTACACTATTTCCTGCAGCGAGGGCAGGTGCACATTTCCATGTAGACAACATAAATGGAGCATTCCATGGAGTAATAATTACGCTAATTCCACTAGGCATACGCTGAATTTCATTCTCAGTAGTGTTTGAATGCCATTTCCTTGGTTTATATTCTTTAGCTATATCTGCATACGAACGAAAATTTCTAGCACCTCTTGGAATAACTCGGTTTCTTAGACTTTCATGACGCATACCCATATCTAGGCACTCAATGAGAGAAATATCATCAACATTACTTTCGATTAGATCAGCCAGTTTGTGCATAATTAGTGCACGCTCATCTACACTCATTACTGACCATACATTAAATCCCTCTCTGGCAGCAGCAACTGCAAGTTTCGCTATTTCTTTATCACCCCTTGATACTTCAGCGAGAACTTCACTAGGGTTATTTGGATTAATGACGGTAAATTTTTTTTTGGATGGAACTCGCTTTCCAAAAATATAGTGATCCGTAGAAACATTGACGCCTTTGATAGAAGTTCTATTTGACATTACATAATCCTAGATATATTTAAGGTATTGGTCAAACTCCCAATCAGTTGTATGAGCAACAAAATCTTGCCATTCCTGTTCTTTGATAGCAGTATGATTATCAACTAACTCTTGGCCAACTGCTTGACATAGAACTTTGTCAGCGTTTAAAGCTTCTAGAGCAAGACTCAAGTTATCTGGTACATGTCTATCGGTACTTTGAGATTCAAGGCAATCTAGAGTTTCCGCTTCTGGTAAATCATAGTTATTTTCTATACCTAGCTTAGCAGCTTGAAGAGCAGTTGCAACTGCAGTATATGGATTTGCAGCACAGTCTGGCATTCTAAACTCAATTCTAGAAAGAGGTCCCCGATCATCAGGTACTCTAACTGTTACCCCTCGGTGATCGTAACCCCAGTTCGCCCAATACCCTGAAAGACTTGCTGGCAACAATCTTCGATAAGAATTAACTGTTGGTGCTACTAAGGCCGACATACCTTCATGGTGATAGATCAGTCCAGAAATTGATTTTTTGGCAATTTTTGATAACCCGTCATTCGCAGACTTGTCGTAAATTTCATTCTTGCCTTTTTTGTTATTAAAACTAAAATTAATATGCATTCCACTTCCACCATTTTTTGATAAAGGTTTAGGCATAAAACTTAATAAGTAGCCATTCTGTTCAAAAATCTCTTTTGCCATTGTTTTAAATAGAAATATCTGATCAACAGCTTCCAGTGCCTTGTCATACTTTAGGGTTAATTCAAATTGTGGTGAATCAAACTCTGAATTGTATGATTCTAACTCAATACCACAAGCTTCAGCCTGTTCCCAGACTTCATCAATTAAGCCAGCAGGGTCTATCTTTGCTCCAGTACCATATACATAAGCACCTGGTGTGTCGTATGGCACCCATTTATCATCACTATTTTTTTCAAAGATATAAGCTTCTAATTCAATTCCAATATATGGTGTTAAGCCAATTTCTTCAAACTGAGCTATGGTCTTTTTTAATACATTACGTCCACAATGTGCCAGAGGCTCTCCTTTAAAATAGATATCTGGGATGACCACACCAGTGTCAGCCTCCCAAGAAGGGTGAATATTCTCTTCTTTGTATTTAGCAACCACATCAGGTAAACCATCAAGTAATCCACTACCTGGGACTGGTAATAACTGTTTATCATAGGTAAGGCCATAAAGGCTAATACAAAATTTTGCCTCACCACCAGCTGCAGTTTTTATAGGTTGATATTTTCCTCTCGCTAAACCTAAATGATCTGAGAATAACACTCGAACTCTTTTATAAGTTTTCACTTTTTCTCCTATAATTAATTTTTTAATATTATATTATGCTGATGTTAACTTAACAGGCAAGTTTTTTATCCCTCGAATAAAATTAGAGCGTAAGTATTTTTCGGGGGCGATTTGTTCAATTTTCGAAACCCTTTTAAGTAACTCCTGCATAGCCACACGAACTTCTAATCGTGCAAGCCACATACCCAAGCATACATGAGGGCCACCCTGACCAAAAGCGAGATGATTATTATTTTCTCTCTCTAAAATAAGATTAAATGGATTGGAAAACTTGCGCTCATCATAATTTCCTGAAGTAAACCAAATAGTAACTTTGTCTCCCTCTCTGATTTGCTTCCCATGAAGTTTATAGTCTTCTGTTGCTGTACGTCTAAAGTGTATAGTTGGTGAAGCCCATCTGATAAATTCTTCAGTAGCACTGGCCCAAACTGGGGCATCGTCAGGTGCAGATTTTAGGCAGTTAAAAATATACGGATTATTAGCTATAGCATGTATTGAAGATGCCATCGAATATCTGGTTGTATCATTTCCAGCAGCAATCATTAGGGCAAAAAAGTTTTTAAATTCAAGGTCTGATAGTTTGTCGCCCATCTTATTTGGTTGCAATAACATTGACATTACATCACCCATATTATGATCTTCACGAAGCCTCTTTTGTTTTTCTCCATATTCGTAAATTTCCTTGCCTGCTGGAGAGCGAAAAGGTAAGAATCTATACTCATCTGTATCTACCTTATCAACAACATGGTCCGTAAAATCTGGGTCACTATTTGCAATCATTGAGTCACCTCTTGAAACTAGCCACTCTGCATCCTCATCTGGAGTTCCGATAACACGACCTAGCATTCTCATTGGTAATTTTTTTGCAATCTCTTTAGTGGCATCGATTTCGCTTAAATCAACTGCTTCATCAAGGATATCGTTACAAATATCACGAATCAATGGTTCATAAGTTGAAACGAGTTTGCGTGAAAAACCACGATGGAACATCATACGTTGACGGGTATGTACTGGCGGATCAGTCTCTTGGAATGTTTTTCGAGCTTCAAATTCCTCTTTAGATTGCTCTTCTAGGCGAATCCCTTGAGCTGAGCTGAAGATTTTTGGTAAACCATTTACTTCCTTAATGTCATTATAGCGGGTGACTGCCCAAAACCCTTTGCCACCATCCTTTTCATCAATCCAGGCGCAAGGATTTTTGTCACGCATATGTTTGAATGCCATATGAGGAAATCCCTTTTCATAGGTATCATGATCAGTAATATCTGCATCGATATCATCATTGAAAGTTGGGCAGACTGTTTTAACCATTATCTAATCCTCACTGTATTTATTTTTTATTTTTTAGAGCAGATTTATAGTGCTTTGAGCCTTGACCACCTGCAGCTCTTTGACCGCGAAATTCCCAATCACCACCCATAGCAGTAGAAACCACTTCCTCTGAGCTTGATGGTTGGGCACCAACATCATCACGGATTGGTATAGTGCCATGAATAATTGTATTTGATAAGAGTCCTAACCCTTCAACTTCAACTTCAACTATATCGCCTGGTTTAACAGGGCGACTATTAGCTGGTGTACCTGAAAGCAAAAGGTCTCCAGGCTCTAGAGTAATACTGCGTGCAATATCAGCAACAAGATAATTCATATCCCATTCCATTTCGTTAGTATTGGCATCTTGCATAACTTTTCCATTTACAGTTGTACGTATACCTTTGTTATGAAAATCCCATCCAGTAATAAGCCCTGGTCCGACAGGGCAAAGTGTATCTGAGCCTTTAACTCTTAGCATTGATCCTGCATCGGTATCCCTAAAATCATGCAGTCCATAATCATTAGCTATTGTGAAACCAGCAATATACTCTCCGGCTTCTGCAGGACTAATATTACGACAATTTCGACCGATAACAATTGCAATCTCACCTTCATAATTAAGCCATTTGCAACGTTCAGGTCTTATAACTTCACCTTTATGGCTATTTAATGCAGTTATAGGTTTATGAAAATAAGTGGGAGCTGATGGTAGCTTTGTTATATATTCCTTAACACGGCTTTCATAGTTTAAATGAACGCATATAATCTTTGATGGTTGAGTAGGTGGGAGATGTTGAGCTTCTTCGATGCCAATACTTCTTCCATCCTTTGTAATAAGCTCATCTCCTTCTACTGTTACCTGAACTGAAGATCCATTTAATAGTATTTTTCGATATTCTTTGGTTGCCATGATTTATTCCTTTATATCGTTTGGGTACGAATGATTATATTATATACTACCATTTTAAAATATTAAATATTATTTAATATAATTTCATTCGTTCCCGAATGGTATCATATATTTATTATATTTAAATTCTTAGTCATATGTCTTTAAAAGGTTTTATGTTTCCAAGAACTCACACTGGTGATTCGTCATTACTCCCTGATGTTCCTTGGCACTACTCTGGGGACTTGTTAACCTTAGAGTACAGAACTAACCCTAATCGAGTTGCTGAACTATTGCCAGATGGATTTGAACTGGCTGATGAAGACCCTGGAGCTGTTGCTATAGTATGGGCAGACTGGCAAAGCTGTAGTGATAACTTTAACGAATTATTAGATCCTGTACGTGCTCAATATAAAGAGGTATTTATTGTTGTTCGCTGTAAATATCAAGAAAAAACCTACTCACGTTGTATATATATCTGGGTAGATAAAGATTATGCAGCTATTCGTGGTCAATTTCAAGGTTATCCAAAAAAACTTGGCTCTATACATTTAACAAGACCAACCACTGTAGGAAAAGCTGGACCTCGGCTGCAGCCAGGTGGTACCTTTGGCGCAACACTTGCAGCTTATGATCATCGTCTAATTCAGGCTCAGTTCACCATTGAGGAGGAGTCAGATCATGCAGGATTTGTGAACGCTTTGCCTATGGCTCATAATCGTTGGATGCCTGCGATTGAATGTAATGGAAAAGATAGTTTGAATGAAGTAGTCACGATGTCAGGTTATGATGCTGAGATTGGACTAACGTTTAAAGGATCATTTGAGATTGATTTTTTCTCTTCACCCGTTGAAGAATTTCAATTACTTGTACCTGAAGAGTTAATTAAAGGCTACTATCGCCAAGTTGGTGTTTCTTGGAAAGGTGGCACAACACTTGCTAGATCTAATTTAGCTTAATCTTATTCATGCCTGTAAATTAGAAAGTTATAATGGATAATTTTAAAAACAAAACCCACCCACAACCCTCTGATGCAGAAGAGAGAGCTAAACAACATCTAATTTCTGTTGGTTTATATGGTCGATCAGTTTCAATCATTTCAAATACTTTTAGGCTTACATCTATCATCAGGAGCTTTGCAGAAAATCAAGTACTCAAAGAGTTTAATTTATCATTTTCTGGTTTTACGGTTATGTGGGTTATTTGGGTATGGAGAGATATTGAGACTGCTAAATTGGCAAAAAATGCAGGCATTGCAAAAAGCACATTGACTGGAATTTTAATTACACTTGAAAAGCACGGCTACTGCAAACGTATGGCTCATCCTTCTGATGCTAGACGTGTTATTGTTCATATCTCTAAAGCGGGTGAAGAGTTGATGGAAAAAGTCTTTCCTAAATTCCGTAAGATTGAAGATATGGCAGTATCCGACTTAACAAGTGATGAATTTGAAACTACCATAGATAGTTTGAGAACTATGTTACACACTATGGAGAAATTTTCTAAAAAGAACAAAAGTAAATAAGTTCAATTGGTTGCATTAAATAAATTTTTATTTTCTCTTTCTAATTTTGCAAAAAAATTATTGAAGGAAATTAATCGCCTTATCAATATTTGTCTCTTTAAGGATAAGTGCGTTTGATTCATTTCTTAGCCACGTGCTTTGGCGTTTGCAGAGCTGTCTTGTAGCAATAATAGCTTTTTCTATCATTTCTTGTTTGCTATAAAGACCATCGAAATAGTTCCATGCTTGTCTATAGCCGACGCATCTCATAGAAGCTAAATCTAGATTCAAATTTTTGTTCTTTCTCAGTGCTTCTACTTCATCAAGAAATCCATCTTTTATCATTTCAATAAATCGCTTCTCAATTCTTTGGTGTAATTCAGATCTTTCTGGCATTAAGATAATTTTTTTAATTTCATGATTAAGTTTATTTTCATTTTTGTTTCCCTGAAGTTCGCTTAGAGTAACCCCTGAAAGATGAAAAACCTCTAATGCCCTTGTGACTCTTTGAGAGTCATTAGGGTGGATACGAGTAGCAGATTTTTGGTCAATTTTTAATAATTGTGAGTGTAGCTTTTCACTACCTTGATTTTTTAAACGATCATTAAAATATTTTCTAGAGTCTTTTGTGGACTCAGGTAACTTTGAGAGTCCATGTTCAAGTGCATTGAAATAAAAGGAAGTTCCACCAACTAGAATTGGTAATTTACCAGCATGTAATGCTGATTCTATGTGTTGTTTTGCAAGAGAAACAAACTGATTGACTGAAAAACTCTCATCTGGCTCGCAAATATCAATTAACGCATGTGGGTAATTCTCAAGAGTAACTTTACTAGGTTTTGCAGTCCCAATATCCATACCACGATAAATTAAAGCAGAATCTACACTGATTAAACTTGCGTCAAGTTGATTGTACATTTCGAGAGCTAACTCAGTCTTCCCTGAGGCAGTTGGACCCATCAAAAATACTACTGAATTAGTTGATGAAATTGTCATAAGAATACTAAGCTTATTTCACTAAGACCTACATTATAATGTCAGCTTTATATTTTTATCTCCAAAACGATGTTTACAGTTTTGAATCAGGTTAGCGGAAAGTCTTTTGAAAGTAGTGGTGAGGAGTCTGTTTTAAATGGCGCTCTTTCTAAAGGGTTAAACTTTCCATATGGCTGTCAAAATGGATTTTGTGGACAATGTAAAGCCGTTATTTTGAATGGTGAAGTTGAGTATGAAGGGGAACTACCTTCAGCAATAAGTAAAGATGAAGCTGATGCAAGTATGGCGCTACTATGCCAATGCAGGGCAAAAACTGATTTATACATTGCCGTTGATGAACTAGACTCTCTTGCAAATATAGAGCTTAGAAGTATGCCCTGTCGAGTAGAGGAGATTAATCATTTAAATCATGATGTCATTCAAATTATTTTAAAAATTCCTGGAGCTCAGTCATTACAGTATCTTGCTGGACAGTATATCGATTTAGAGCATTCAGATTTTGAACCGAGGGCATTTTCCATTGCTAATGCTCCTGTTAACTCTAATTTACTTGAACTTCATGTGAGGTTGGTTGAGGATGGAAAATTTACTAGCTTTATTTTTAATTCATTAACCGAAAAAACGATATTAAGGATTGAAGGTCCAAAGGGTGGGTTCTTTTTAAGAGAAGATAGTAATTGTCCAATTATATTTATTGCTGGAGGGACTGGTTTTGGACCTATAAAAGCAATAATTGAGCGCCTGATTATAATTAACTCAAAAAGAACCGTTTATCTATACTGGGGTGTAAGAAGTGAAGAGGATTTATATTTAAGTCTNNAGAGTCTTGGAAAGGTGAGAGTGGCTATGTTCATGAGTCTGTTGTTAAGAATTTTGATGATTTAACAGATTTTGAGGTTTATGCTTGTGGCCCACCAGTCATGGTCAAAGCTGCGGCAAAGAGTTGTCTTGAGAA
>ENA-UZWX01006364-UZWX01006364.1-metagenome-genome-assembly--contig:-Day-4---50m-contig-6364_pt1 | contig 10571 bp, 10 predicted proteins | sample MGYA00260347_ERZ794907 | MGnify/ENA metagenome assembly ERZ794907 | reverse complement strand
AGAATGGGATAAATATGGCCTATGGGATTTAAAGATGGTGAATGATGAACCAATCTTTAGAGCTTATTCTATGGCAAATCACCCTGCTGAAGGAAACATTGTAATGCTAAACATCCGTATTGCAACTCCACCTTGGGATAGAAAAAATAATAAATGGATGGATGTAAATCCAGGTATTTGTTCTTCTTATGTATTTGGATGTAAACCAGGTGATAAAGTGATTGTTTCTGGGCCTTATGGAGAATTCTTTATTAAAGAGACAGAGGCTGAAATGTTGTATATAGGTGGTGGTGCTGGAATGGCTCCTATGCGTTCTCACTTATTCCACTTATTCCATACATTAAAAACTGGAAGAAAAGTAACTTATTGGTATGGCGGTAGATCTAAACGTGAGTTATTCTACTTAGATCACTTCAATAAAATAGCTAAGGAGTTTTCTAATTTTAAATTTTTCATTGTGCTTTCAGATGCAATGCCAGAAGATAATTGGGTGCCTAAAAAAGATGTAAACGATGATGAAGGAGATGGATTTACCGGATTTGTGCATCAAGCAGTTATTGATGAGTATTTAGCAAAACACGAAGCTCCAGAAGACATTGAGTTTTATTTTTGTGGTCCTCCATTAATGAATCAAGCCGTACTTAAAATGTGCGATGATTGGGGAGTACCTCCAGAAAATGTAAGCTTTGATGACTTTGGCGGTTAATTAAAACTGCCTGAATAATATTATGGAAGGAGATACTGAAAAGTATCTCCTTTTTTGTTTTTGTATCTTTAAAACAATATGAATCGATACCTAATATTATTATTGATGATTACTGGGTTTTGGGCTTGTAAGGAAGTTGATCAAACAAAAGTCTGCGAAATAGAGGACTTAACCATAGTTAAAGGAGATTGTACTTCAGACAGCACATACATCTTAACCCTAGACTTTAAAGTTGTAAATACTGTAGCTGATAGTTTTGTTTTAAACTTAAGAAACAATGAAAAGATAAGTGTGTACCGTGTAAACCAGCTTCCGCTTAAGATTAAACATTTCCCAAAATTAGGTAAAGACTATGATGATGTTAAAGTATGCATGTTGGGCGAGAAAGAGTGTTGTAAAGAGATAGAATTTAAATCACCTAATTGCGATGATGACCCTTGTGAAATTTATGATTTAGTAGCAGATGTAGGAAAGTGTAACACTGATTCTACTTATAACCTTTGGATAGATTTTGAGGTTGAAAATGCAGGTAAAGAATATTTTGAACTTTATAACAGGAAAAACAAATTAATAAGGACTTCTAAGATTAGTCAACTACCACTTAAATTAGAGAATTTTAAACGTAGCGGAAAGGACTACGATTACTTAAAAGTTTGTATTAATGATAACGAAAATTACTGCAAAGAGATTGAATTTAAACCACCAAAATGCGGTTGTAAGTTGACTGAATTAGAACTAACTGCAGGAGATTGTACTAGTGATAGTACATACAAACTTACCACAGATTTTGAGTATAAGAATGTGAAAAACTACTACTTTGAAGTGTTTGTAAGAAACAATAAAAGAGTTGGATATTACAAGTTTAAAGACTATCCATTACAATAGATAGTTTTGTGCAGAATGGAAAGGATTGGGATTATATTAAAGTTTGCTAAAACGACAATGATGATTGTTGTGTTGCAAACGAGGTAAAATCACCAAATTGTAAATAGAGATTTAACTTTATTTCTTTCACATTCAGATTGCATAAATAGTTTTGTGCTAATTATTTGAGACCATGTTTTTGAAATTTAAAATATTTGTGCTTTTTGTTGTGTTTTCTGTAACCATTTGTGGTTGCAAACAAGCACCTCAAGAATATAAAATTGAAGGTAACGCATTAGGAACTACCTATCACATTACATACCTTAATTCTTCTGAAATAGATAGCTTTAGCACAAAGGTTGATTCAATTATTTTTGCAGTAAATCACGGTTTATCAACGTATCAAACCAATAGTTTAATTACGGCATTTAACACAAATACTAATACAATTTGGAATGATCCAGAAGAGGCGAAGCACTTTTTAAATGATATGCAACACTTTGTTGAGATGATTAGTCTCTCCAAATCCATTTCTAATGAAACTGCAGGGGCTTTTGATCCAAGTGCGGCACAGCTGTTTAGCATTTATGATAAGGCTAAAAAAGAACAAGTTTTGATGGATGAGCAAGAAGTAGCTTCTGCTCTTTCTCATCAAGGAATGCATAAAATTGTGTATGATAATAATGGTTTTCCGAATAAAAAGGATTCGCTATTAACGTTAAATTTTAATGCAATAGCTAAAGGTTATTTGGTGGATTTAATTGCGGGATATATTGAGACAAAAGGGTTAACCAACTATTTGGTAGAAGTAGGTGGTGAAATGCGGGTAAAAGGTAAAAACTTTAATAAGGAGTCTTGGAGTGTGGGAATAAATGTACCACTAACAGAGGCTAACCCTAAAGACTATTTTAAGGTTCTAGAATTAGAAAACGTTGCAGTAGCTACAAGTGGTAATTACCAGAACTTTTATACGGTAGATGGAGAAATTATTGGGCATACATTAGACCCACGATCAGGTTTGCCGGTTTTAACCAATTTAAAAAGTGCAACTATACTAAGCGATTATTGTGCAGTGGCAGATGCCTATGCAACGGCTAGTATGGTGTTAGGGTTAAAAGAAGCCTTAAAAATTATAGAACAAGATTCTGCATTGTCAGCTTATTTTATTTACGAAGAAGACGATGAGCTAAAAGGCATTTTTGTTGACTAGAAGTAGTTTAAAATAGCTGTTTTAAAGCTCTAAATGTTTTATAAATACGAGTAACTTGCGAACTCAATTATTATGAATAGTATTTCTAAAAATTTAACAGAACTTTTTATGCGTTATGTTAGAATAGACACCCAAAGTGATCCAAATAGCACCTCATTTCCTTCTACACCTAAGCAGAAAGATTTAAGTAAATTATTAGTAGCTGAGTTGTTGGATATGGGTGTATCGGATGCTTATTTAGACGAACATGGTTATGTTTTTGGAACTATTCCTGCTAACTCTTCAAAAAAGGGCATAGAAACTGTTTGTTTTTGTTCTCATGTAGATACAGCACCAGATTGCAGTGGTACAAATGTTAAACCATTACTTCACCAAAATTATAATGGAGATGATATCGTTTTGCCCGATGATAAAACACAAGTAATTACAACAACTGAACATCCTTATCTTAAGCAGAGAATAGGAGACGATATAATAACAGCATCTGGTAAAACATTACTTGGAGCGGATGATAAAGCTGGTGTTGCTATTATTATGGAATTTGCTCGGTATATGATGGAGCAAAAAGAGCATAAGCATGGTGATGTTAGGATTTTGTTTACTCCAGACGAAGAAGTTGGCAGAGGAGTGGACAAACTTGATATGAAAAAGCTAAATGCGGATGTTGGTTATACTTTAGATGGTGGCCCTAGAGGTTCCATTGAGGGCGATACTTTTAGTGCAAATGCAATGACGGTCACTTTTAAAGGAATAAGTGCACATCCAGGTTATGCTAAAGATAAAATGGTTAATGCTATGAAAGTTTTAGCTCATTTTATGGATATGTTACCAAAAGATAATTTTTGTCCAGAAACTACTTCTGGTGCAGAAGGGTTTGTTCATCCGTACAGCATAGAAGGAGAGTTGGAAGTAGCAAAAGCTGAGTTTTTGATACGAGATTTTGATACAAGTAAACTTGCATATCACCAACAAGTGGTAGTGGATTTAGCACAAAAGGCAATTGATGCTTTTCCTGGTGCTCAATTTGAAACTGAGGTAAAAGAGCAGTATCGAAATATGCGAGAAATGTTGGACAAGTTTCCGCATATTGAAGCAAATGCTATTGAAGCTATGCAAAGAGCAGGCATAGAACCAAAAACTGACTTGGTTAGAGGAGGAACAGATGGCTCCAGGTTATCTTTTATGGGCTTACCTTGTCCCAATATTTTTACAGGCGAAATGGCCATACATAGTAAAAAAGAGTATGTAAGTGTACAAGATATGGAAGCCGGCGTAAATACGCTAATCGAGCTTGTACAGATTTATGAAGAAAAAGCGTAGAGAGCAGTTATTTGCCAATTGCAGGCATATCTTCTTTTTTACATTCTTCTGTGGGCATTGCTCCGCATACAGTGCAACCTAACCCCTCATCTTGCATCATAGGATTTTTGCCAGCACATCCACCTCTTACTTCACCATCTTTAACTAATAAAAGCCTAACTGCCATACCCACTAATGCAATAGCCATAATGCTTAATATCAATCCTAATACAATGTAAAAACTCATGTTATTTTTATTGAACTGCAAAGTTAGTAAATTGTATTTCTAATAGTATAGGATTTAGCTATACGGCAATTCTTAGGTTAATAAATTACCCAAAAAAGAACTTTCAATTAATTTAATTTGTGGTAGTTACTTGCGTTCTATTTTACAATTAACCTAATCAATAAAACTGTCATTTTAACCGATTAGATTATTAAAGAAACTATTTGGCATTATATTCGTATTGTTATTAGAAACATAATTTCTGTAAGCATGAAGCGACTAAAAACAATCAGCAAATCTACCCTAATAATAATTACCTTATTAGTACTTAATATAGTCGTTTTTAGTGCAATCTCCTCTGGTATAAAGCATACAGAAGAAGAAGTTGCAGAAATGTCGACCAGCACAGAATCTAATACCTACTTCAAATCTGGTGTAAATGTGCTTAATTGGAGCTACACTTTGTTAAAGTATTTTAGACAGTAGTAAATCATTCCATAGATATATTTTGTTGTTTTAGCCAAACATTGATATGTAAGGCAATTGTTTTTTTAATTTTGAGTAAGTCAAGTAAATGTCCAAAACCGGAGGTTCAATAGTAAATTCTAGGCTCTATATACAACTTACCAAGTATAACCTACACCACGTAATTCTTTGGGTATTATATTTTCTATTTTGGGTATATGTAATTAGTCCAGGAGCCACTACCTCAGACTATTATATAAACTCTACAGTAATTGTCACAATACACGCTGTAGTAAGCTATTTTAATATTTATTTCTTATTTCCAGTATACTTACTCAAGCGTAGTTACTTGATGTATTTTGTTGCTGTTGTGCTTGCAATAATGTTAGGTACGTTGCTGGAGTCGGGTTCTTTTTTAGTGTTAAATACCATTGCACCAGAAGAAAAATCTGGTTTATTATCGTTAAGGTTTTTACTTACTACTGGTATGGCAATAACCTATACTTCTGCAATTACAATGAGTCTTAAACTTGTAAAGCATTGGTATGAAAAGGAAAGACTGGCTAAGGAGCTAACTAAACTAAACACTGAAACAGAGCTTAAATACTTAAAATCACAAATTAATCCGCACTTTCTATTCAATAGTTTAAACAGTATATATTCTTTATCGCTACAAAAATCTGATTTAGCACCCGAGCTAATTTTAAAATTAAGCGATATCTTGAGATATATTTTATACGATGGAAGTGAGAAAAAAGTAAGCTTATCTCAAGAATTGAAATATCTAAAAAGCTATTTAGAACTTGAAAAAGTACGACATGGTAACAGAATGGATTTAGAAATTGACATCATTGGTGAAACAGATTCAAAAGAAATTGCTCCAATGTTACTTATTCCCTTTGTAGAAAATAGCTTTAAGCATGGCCTTGGAAAAGACAAAGCCAACGGATATGTTAAAGTAAATGTAAATGCCAATATGGAGGATTTACACTTTGAAATAAGAAACAGTAAACCAAAAGGTGGAAGCATTGTTTCCAAACAAAAAAACTATAAAGGCGGAATTGGCTTAATTAATGTAAAGAAAAGATTGAACCTACTATATCCCAATAAGCACTCTTTAAAAATTGGAGGGAGTGATGAGGAGTTTAAAGTAGCCTTAGATATAAACCTAACTTAAAAAATAAACCATGAAAATGAATTGTATTGCAGTTGACGACGAACCCTTAGCATTAGACATAATAGAAAACTATGTCAATAAACACCCAGATTTAACTCTTATTGCACGTTGTAATAATGCAGCCGAAGCAAGTGAAGTATTAAAAACAAGAAAAGTTGATCTTATGTTTTTAGATATTCAAATGCCAGAAATTAATGGATTGAATTTTGTTAAATCACTTGAAAACAAGCCGTTATTTATGTTTACAACAGCATACCCAGATTATGCGGTAGAAAGTTTTGAGTTAGATGCTATTGATTATCTGCTTAAGCCTATAGCTTATGATAGATTTGAAAAAGGTGTAGAGAAAGCTAAAGAATACTACAAGATAAAGCAAAATGCAGATGTAGCAGAAACAGATCTTGAGAGCGAGCACATTTTTGTAAAAGCAAATCAAAAGCTTATCAAGCTTGCTTATAACGATATTTATTATGTAGAAGCCTTTGCAGATTATGTTAAAATTTTCTTGCAAGACAAAAAAATAGTGACACTTCAAACAATGAAAAATATGGAGAAGAAATTGCCTTCAGACATCTTTTCAAGGGTTCACAGATCTTTTATAGTAAACAGAAATCACGTGCAGTCTTTCTCTACTTCAATGTGCGAGGTAAATGAGATTAAAATACCCATTGGTAAAAATTATAAAGAAAAATTTGTGGGTATAATGAAGTCCAACAACATTCTGTAAATGGATAAAAGACTAGTTGCTTTTGAACGTCTGCTAAACATAATGGATGATTTAAGAGAGAAATGCCCTTGGGATAAAAAGCAAACCAACAAAACTTTAAGGCACTTAACTATTGAAGAAACTTACGAGTTAAGCGATGCCTTGTTGGCAGAAGATAACGAGGAAATAAAAAAAGAGTTAGGAGATATTTTTCTGCATTTGGTATTTTACTCTAAAATAGGCGAGGAGAAAAAGGCTTTTGATGTTACAGATGTTTTAAATTCAGTTTGTGAAAAACTGATAACACGCCACCCTCATATTTACGGAGATGTAAAGGTTAAGGATGAGGAAGAAGTAAAACAAAATTGGGAGCAGATTAAGCTTAAAGAAGGAAATAAATCTGTTTTAGGTGGAGTGCCAAGCTCGATGCCAAGCTTAGTTAAAGCTATGCGTATGCAAGATAAGGCTGCACAAGTTGGTTTTGATTGGCCAGATAAAGAGCAAGTTTGGGATAAGGTAGAAGAAGAATTGCAAGAGTTTAAAGAAGCAAATACTGAGTTAGAAAGTGAAAATGAATTTGGAGACTTACTCTTTAGTCTAGTTAATTATGCACGTTGGAAAAACATAAACCCAGATGATGCTCTAGAAAAAACAAACGTAAAATTTAAAAAGAGGTTCGAAACCATTGAAAATTACGCTAAGAGTAAGGGTATAAAGCTGCAGGATATGACGCTTGCAGAAATGGATAAGATTTGGGATGCAGCTAAGCAACAGTATTCTTAACAATAATTATTATCTAAATATGTTATTACTTGGTAATATGCTACTTTGGCAACATATTTGATTTAAGCATAACGTATGAAATTAAAAGGTTTAACCTTCCTACTGGTAATAGTTTCAGGTATTATAAATGCACAAACCGATGTTTATAATAATTCAGTTTTTTTAGATAATATTAAAACTGTAATACTACAAAAGGATTTAGCAATATATGATCCACTTCCAATAATTAATCTAAACTCTGGAGAAAGACTAAAACTATCGTTTGACCAGCTATCTCCAAACAATGAGTTTTTTAATTACAGCATAGTCCATTGCGATAGTAAGTGGGAACCATCAGACTTGCAGCAGATGGAGTATATAACGGGCAATACAATGGGTGAAATTACGGAGTATAAATATTCTACTAACACCTATCAAAAATATACGCATTACTCACTTAAATTTCCATCGCAAGAAATGCAAATTACTAAGTCTGGCAACTATATTTTAAAGGTAAACAACAACTTTGATGAAGAAGATTTAGTACTTACACGAAGGTTTATGGTGTTGGATAATAAAACACAAGTAAGAGGGGATGTTAACAGTGCAACCGTTGCGGATAAAAGGTTTTCGCATCAAGAAGTAGATTTCTATGTAAACTATGAAGGGTTTAATATTCCAAACCCGTTTATAGATGTAAACGTTAATGTTTTGCAGAATAATAGTTGGTCCAATTCAATAATGGGGCTAAAACCAATGTTTGTAAACAACAACGAACTCAACTTTAATTACGAGGATAAAAATTTGCTCCCAGGAACCAATGAGTTTAGGTTTTTTGACATTAGAACATTACGATTTTTTAGCAATCAAGTTGTAAAAAAATATATAGATAGTGTTCAAAATGTAGTGCTAAAACCGGATGAATTAAGATCTCACCTTAGTTACGTGAAATGGCTAGATTACAACGGTAAGCGAGATATAATGAATAAGGATGGAATAAATATAGTGGAAGATGGAGATTATGCTAAAATCCATTTTTATTTAAAGTCGAAGGACAAGTCCAACCTTGGAGATGTTTACATTTTTGGAGAATTATCGGATTGGCAATTAAAAGAAGAGTTTAAAATGAAATATTGGTCAGAATATGAAATGTATTCTAGTTCCATATTGTTAAAGCAAAGCTATTACAACTACCATTATGTAATAAAAGATAGAGAAGGAAACCTAGAGTATTCTTTTACCGAAGGTAATCACCAAGAAACAGAGAACGATTACACAATCTTAGTTTATCATAAAAATGTGTTTTACGGTTATGATGAACTTATAGGGAAGTTCACAACAAACAGCAATATGTTAAATAATAAATAACATTTATCACAGCACTTTTGTATTTTAGATTTTACGCAAGTGGATAAAGATTTAGTCTATAAAATTGCCTTAACTCAAATACAGGGTATAGGCCCGGTATTAGCTAAGAGCTTAATTGGGTACTGTGGAGGAGTAAAAGAAGTTTTTTCAAAATCTAAATTATTTTTACAGAAAACGCCAGGTGTAGGTTCTCTAATAGCTGAAAATATATACCGGTTTAACGACTTTAGCAGAGCAGAGCAAGAAGTAGCTTTTATTGAGAAAAATGATATTAGAACCACCTTTTTTCTGGATAAAGACTATCCTTATAGGTTAAAAAATATTCCAGATTGCCCCATACTATTATATTACAGAGGCAATGTAGATTTATCTCCAAAACGGTGCATTGCAATTGTAGGCACCAGAAGAATGACGGACTACGGAAGTTCTTTTGTGCATAAACTGGTTGAAGAATTAGCGAGTTTGAACGTTGTTGTGGTAAGCGGTTTAGCCTATGGTGTAGATGTTTGTGCCCATAGAACGTGCCTTAAAAATAATGTTAAAACATATGGTGTTGTTGCACACGGTTTAGATAAACTATACCCGGCATTACATACTAAAACAGCTAAAGAAATGGTGAGCTCAGATGGAGCTATTGTAACAGAGTTTCTTTCTGGTACTATTCCGGATCGAGAAAATTTTCCTAAAAGAAATAGGATAGTGGCTGGTATGGTAGATGCGGTTGTAGTTGTAGAATCTGCCAAAAAGGGAGGTTCTTTAATTACGGCTGAGTTAGCCAATCAATATAACAGAGATGTTTTTGCTCTGCCTGGCGACATTAATAAAACATATTCTCAAGGCTGTAATTATTTGCTTAAAAACTACAAGGCAAACGTTATTGAAAATGCCCAAGATTTAGTTAAAATGTTAAATTGGGATGTGCAAGCAGAGAAGAAGCCTCAGCGACAATTATTTATAGAGTTAACAGAAGACGAACAACTTATAATGGATATAATATGTGCGGCAAATGAAATAGAAGTGGACCAGCTAATGCTAAAATCAAATTTGCCATCGAGCAAATTAGCCATAGCCCTTTTGGAGCTTGAAATGAAAAATTGTATTGTTAATTTACCCGGTAAAAGATATAAAGTTTTATAAATGCAAAGTATTCATAAATCAGAATTTGATTTTGAGTTGACAGAAGATCAAATAGCTAAGTTTCCGCTGGAACACAGACAAGATTCCAAACTCCTAGTTTATAAAAAAGGGAATATTCAGCACTCTAAGTTTATAAACTTAACAGAGCATTTAGATGCAGGAAGTTTATTAATAAAGAATAATGCCAAGGTTATCCCAGCTCGTTTATATTTTAAAAGAGTGAGCGGTGCAGCCATAGAAGTACTGTTGCTAGACCCCGTTTTGCCTGCCAGTTACGAGGCTGCTTTTTGTGCCACAAGCAGTAACCGATGGAAGTGCATTATAGGGAACAGTAAAAAATGGAAAGATAATGAGCAAATCTTTTTATCAGAAAACAGTGATTTATTAAGTGCTAAACTTATAGATAGGGGGGAGCGGATTGTAGAATTATCTTGGGCAAATGGTATGTCATTTGATGCGTTATTAGATGAAATAGGAGAGCTTCCTTTACCACCTTATCTGAATAGAGATACTCAAGAAAGCGATTATACTACTTATCAAACTGTATTTGCTAAAAATGCAGGATCTGTAGCGGCTCCAACAGCAGGGTTGCATTTTACAGAAGATGTATTTAAAGAATTAGAACAGAAGAGTATTGCTGCCGCAGATGTA
>ENA-UZWX01003450-UZWX01003450.1-metagenome-genome-assembly--contig:-Day-4---50m-contig-3450_pt1 | contig 10587 bp, 10 predicted proteins | sample MGYA00260347_ERZ794907 | MGnify/ENA metagenome assembly ERZ794907 | reverse complement strand
ACTGCAGCGATAAAAGAGCCCACTGTAGGAATAAAATTAAGTAAGAAGGCCACCAGCCCCCACAACACAGCGTAATCAACACCTAGAATTGTTAACCACAAAAAGATGACAAAACCCGTAAGTAAACTAATCGCCGCCTTAATTGCTAAATAGCTATGGACACTATCTGAAAACGTGCGCAACCACTCTTGGGAATCGTTATTACCTTTTGCTGCGCGAAGCTTTTCACCAAAGCTGACGTTTTCAGCCAAGATAAAAATAACAGTAAGAAGAATCATAACGGCATTGGTCATAACATTACCAAAGGATGCCAAGGTTGTACCCACCACACCCATAACGGCACCAGGGTCAAAGCTACTACTCCACTGTTCAGCATTGATGGTAATTCCGCGCTGACTCAACCACTGCTGGATAGAACTGCTCATTGCTGAAAGTTTCGCTGAGTATTCAGGCACGTCTTGGCGAAAGTTCTCTACCGAAGAACCAATAACAGCACCAAGTAGCAATCCCACAGAAAGAACGAGCCCGATTACTAAAAAGATCGCCACACCGTTTGGCAAACGATAAGTCTTAAGCCAAGCTAGCAAGGGCGATACGATCATGGCTATGAAAACGGCGAGTAAAAAAGGCACCAACAGTGGGCCGGCCATTTTTAGGCCTGAGACAACGATGACAAAGGCGGCAGCAACCAGTAAAAATCGAGAAAATGAAGATGTTTTTTCTATCATCCTATACCTCCAGCTAATGAAACATGTTTTACGAGTTAAAAATCCTATTTGTGCGGGAGTGTAACATTACCAAGAAGCCAGAGTCGTCTTCATCACTAGTACCAAAGATTAAAGGAGGTTGATAGTATTAAAACTTATCAGGATATTTTGCTTGGAAGCCGCTGTAGTATTCCTTAATTACCACTAGGTCAGCCTCACTGTCCCCCGTCGGCTGATAAAGATCACCGATAATAAATTGTTTGCCCTGAAAATCTAGACTGATCAAGAGAATTGGGCAGTCGAGTAGTTTCGCAATCCGTAAGAACCCGGTTTTCCACCGACTGACCTTTGCGCGGGTTCCCTCTGGCGCAAGACCAATGGCTACACCATCTTCACGATTAGATAAATCAGCCACGTATTGAACTATGTCTTCGGGTTGCTCGCGGTTGGTTGGTATGCCACCTAGCCAGCGCATAAACCAAACCACCCCAGGTTTGAATAAAGTATGCTTACCAAGCCAGCGAACCCGCAAGTTAAGCCCAAGCACCGCGGCCATTGCAAAAACGAAGTCCCAATTGGAGGTGTGGGGGGCGGCAACAATTAGGAGGCGCTTAACATTTGGTATGTTGCCAACAACCCGCCATCCAAATAGATTTAGAACGGTTCTACCAAAACAGCGGGCAAGAGCACCTCTAGTGCCCCGCAGGTGCTCTGGAACCTGTTCCTGTGTTGCGGGATAGCCTTTATTTGGCACTCTACAATCCTATTTTTCAAAGCGACATCGAAATAAACAGAAAAAATAAGTGAATGTTCACTTACGTTTAAAGTATTTTATAATCTAAAATCTAGCTGGGTGCCTTCCTTGAAATTGACTGTAATACTCCTTGATAGCCACTAAATCTGCATCGTTATCACCGCTTGGGTGATACAGATCCCCTATAAATATAATTTTACCCGGAAAATTGAGTCCTACCATAAGAATTGGACAATCCAACGTTTTGGCAATACGCAAAAATCCTGTCTTCCATTTTTCAACTTTCTTGCGGGTCCCTTCTGGTGTTAAACCAATAATGACACCTTTCTCTCGCTTAGCTATACGAGCAACATTATCAACAATCATTTTTGGATTTCTACGGTCGGTAGGTATTCCCCCTAACCATTCCATGAACCAAACAACGCCAGGCTTAAAAATAGTATGTTTGGCCATCCAGCGCATTCTCAAATTTAAGCCTAAAATAGTCGCCATTGCCAATACGAAATCCCAATTTGAAGTATGGGGTGCTCCAATCAATATGAAACGCTTTAAATCAGGAATGCTGCCCTCGACACGCCATCCCAGAATTTTTAAAACCGATCGACCCATCCATCGTGAAAACCTGCTTCGATTGCCGCGCAGGTGCTCTGGTACTTGATCTTGGGACAATGTTATTTTAGTCATCGTTTAATGCCGCCTTGTGATCGGATGATTGTTTAGTGTTCGCGGGTAGCACGAAATCTAATATCCGGGTGCCGCTCTTCGGACAGAGATAAGTTGACTCTGGTTGGAGCAAGGTAGGTCAAATGACCACCCCCGTCTAGAGCAAGATTATCTTCCGCTTTGATCCTAAACGCCTCTAAGGTTTTAACATCCTCTGAGTCCACCCACCGAGCAGTATGTACATTGATAGGCTCATAGATCGCTTCAACTCCATACTCTTCGCGCAAGCGGTAGGCCACTACGTCAAACTGTAGCTGCCCAACAGCTCCCACCACAATATCGTTATTTCGGAAAGGGAAGAACACCTGAGTACTGCCCTCTTCTGACAGCTGACGTATGCCGTTTTGAAGCTGTTTCGCCCTTAGTGGATCTTTTAGGCGGATACGCTTAAATAGCTCTGGCGCAAAGTGCGGTATACCACTGAACTTAAGTGTCTCTCCCTCAGTAAATGTGTCACCGATCTGAATGGAGCCATGGTTATGTAGCCCTATAATGTCGCCAGCAATAGCTTCTTCTACCGAGATTCGCTCACCTGCTTTAAAACTAAACGCATCTGATACGCGCACATCTTTTCCAGTGCGAACATGCTTCATTTTCATACCCTTGGTATATTTGCCGGAACATATCCGCAAAAAAGCAATACGGTCGCGATGCTTTGGGTCCATATTGGCTTGAATTTTAAAGACAAAACCACTGAACTTGCCTTCATCGGCAACAACTTCACGTTGAGCCGCAGATCTTGGCTGTGGCGGTGGCGCCCATCGAACAAAATCATCTAACATTTCACGTATACCAAAATTACCCAAAGCAGTACCAAAAAATACAGGTGCCAGTTTGCCCGATAAAAATTCGTCCATATCAAAAAGATTTGTCGCTCCTTTAACCAGCTCCAATTCTTCAAGTACGTCATCGGCATAGTCACCCAAGGCTTCTCTTGCCTCGGGAGACTCTAGGCCTTTAACTTGAATATCATCGGTCAATGTATGTCCCTTACCCTGGACATAGACATGGATGGTGTCGGTGTAAAAATTATAAACGCCTCGAAACTCACGCCCCATACCAATAGGCCAATTAATGGGGGCACCTTTAATTTTTAAAACGCTTTCAATTTCATCGAGAAGGTCAATCGGGTCACGAATGTCTCGGTCCATTTTGTTTACAAATGTCAGTATCGGTGTATCTCGCAAACGACAAACATCCATCAACTTTATTGTTCGTGCCTCTACCCCTTTTGCGCCATCAATCACCATCAGAGATGAGTCTACTGCCGTGAGTGTACGATAGGTGTCTTCAGAGAAGTCTTCGTGACCTGGAGTATCAAGGAGGTTTACCATGCAATCGTGGTAAGGAAACTGCATCACAGAGGAGGTTACAGAGATACCTCGTTCTTTCTCCATGGCCATCCAGTCGGATGTAGCATGACGATCACTTTTTCTGCCCTTTACCGTTCCAGCTACCTGAATAAGGTTGCCAAGAAGTAACAACTTTTCGGTGATCGTCGTTTTACCCGCATCTGGGTGAGAGATGATCGCAAATGTTCTTCGATCTGAAACAGATTGGCTCATGATGAAATTTGTATATGATTAAAAGTCGGGCATTATAGCCTTGCGGCGAGCGGGGGTCAGCTAATAAAATCACCCTATTTAAACCGATCCCAATGGAATAATGTCGCGTATACTGGCACTGACAGAAAAAATTGCCTAACCATGCCTCAAAAGTAGGCAAGGAATGATAAGTTTGATGGGCTGAGACAGGGTGAGGAGTAAAAGAATTGAAGTACCAAGGCCAGACAGATTATGACCACAAGGGCGCTTCACCACGTCGTGGTGTTCTTCTGTGTAACCTAGGTACACCTGATGCACCTAGAACCTCGGAACTTAGGCGCTACTTAAAGCAGTTCCTCAGTGATCCTAGAGTGGTTGAAGTGCCTCGTTTGATTTGGTGGCTAATTCTTAACTTAATTATTCTAAGAATACGGCCTCGCCGGTCTGCCAAACTTTATAAAAGTGTTTGGACAGAAGGCGGCTCTCCATTGCTGGTTCACAGCCAAGCTCAAGTTAATGGAGTTAAGAAGCTCTTAGATGAGAAGTATGATAGTGACATTCCGGTTGTACTGGGAATGCGTTATGGCAACCCTTCTATTGAATCTGCGATTAATGACCTTACTGAGCAGAACGTGCGAGAGATTACGATTCTCCCTCTGTATCCTCAATACTCCGGGGCCACAACAGGCTCTACGTTTGATGCCGTTGCCGATGTTTTTAAAAAGACTCGCTGGGTTCCGCAGCTTAATTTTGTGGGCGGGTATCACCAGTCAGAGGCATTTTTGGATGCGCTTTGCGCTTCTATTAAACGCCACATAGAAGCCCACGGTCAGCCTGATAAACTGGTGATGTCCTACCATGGCACACCACAGAGCTATTTAAAAAAGGGCGACCCTTACCACTGTCTATGCCACCAGACCACTCGACTGATCGTAGAAAAAATGGGTTTGGACAAAGAGAAAGTCATGACCACGTTTCAGTCTCGTTTCGGCCGCGAACCTTGGCTTCAACCCTATACCGACAAAACTCTTGAGGCCATGCCTGAAGACGGGATAAAACATGTGGCCATTATGTGCCCGGGCTTTTCTTCAGACTGTCTAGAGACCATCGAAGAAATCAACATGGAAGCACGTGAGAGTTTTTTGCATGCAGGTGGGGAGCAGTTCCATTACATTCCCTGTCTTAACGATGATCCTGAGCATATTGAAGCTCTAGCGAGCATAGTTGGCAAATACTTGGCCAATTAACTAACCTGATTTAACCATACCTGAAGGACACTTGAGCAGTTCTGATTTGTGCGTTCACAGGCTATCTCATCGGCTCGGGTCTCGCCTTGATTGATAATAACAATGGGCTTATTTTGTTGTTTGGCCCAAAGACAAAATCGATATCCTGAATAGGTGCTCAGAGAAGAACCTACAACTAGTAACCCCGAAGCTCCAAGCATTTCTGCTTCAGCATCTGCAACTCTTTGTTTGGGTATTGAGTCTCCAAAAAAAACCGCATCGGGCTTTAGGATTCCTCCGCAATACTCGCAGTCAGGTACCTTCATCGATGAATAATCGAGTTCATCTATATCTGCATCGCCATCAGGAGCTATGGTCCCCGCTAGCGAGGCAAAATCTGGGTTGTTCTGCTCCAGCCACCTTTGCAAAGGACTACGCGGAAATTTCAAATGACATGATATACAGGAGACAGTATCGACCCGTCCGTGAAGATCAATCACATGCTGACTCCCCGCTCTCTGATGCAAACCATCAACATTTTGCGTGACTAAACAACGAATATGTCCCAACTTTTCTAACTCTGCTAATACACTGTGTGATTCATTAGGTATTGCTTGGCTCATAAAACGCCAGCCGACCATGTTGCGTGACCAGAATCGCTGTCTTGCATTATGTTGCTGAACAAATTCTTGATGCTTTACAGGCGGTTTACGCTGCCAAATACCTTTGTCATCGCGATAAGTAGGAACACCAGAATCAGCACTGACGCCAGCGCCCGTAACCACCAACCATTGCTTGTTCTGAATAAGTTTAGCTATCACATTTAACACTTCAGGTTCCTCAAATAGATGCTATAACCAAAAAAACGGCAGTTACTTGATGCCATAACCCTAAATTTTGCAGGTTTAACCGCAAAGTTGTGAATTATGACAAGGCTAGCCGTATAATGGCGAAAAACTACTAACCTTAGTGTACCTCAGGTATTGGCGTTAAAAACATTGGAAAAATTAGACATAAAATCTCACATGGATAGTATCGGTGTTGCCGCTCTTAAATCGTCGAGAGTTCTGGCCAGAGCATCGACGAGTTTAAAAAATGACGCCTTGCTAAACATAGCGTCAGCGCTCGATGGCAACCGCAGAGATCTGTTAGCCGCTAATAATGCCGATATGAACAACGCGCGTAAAAATAATCTTGAGGCTGCTCTTTTGGAGCGCCTCGAACTTAATGATGAGCGCATTGACGCGATGATTGAGGGCGTCCGCCAAGTGGCGGCCATGCCTGATCTAATTGGGGATATTACCGACTTAGAATTAAGACCTAGCGGAATTAAGCTGGGTAAAATGCGCGTGCCTCTTGGTGTTATCGGAATTATTTATGAGTCACGGCCGAATGTGACTATTGATGCCGCTTGCCTGTGCCTAAAATCAGGTAATGCAACTATTCTGAGAGGTGGCAGCGAGGCTATTTTATCGAACCAAGCTATTGCTAATTGTATTAGTGAAGGCTTAGCCCGCTGTGGTCTTCCTGAAACTGCCGTACAGATAATCAAGATCACTGATCGGTCAGTGGTTGGCGAATTAATTACCATGACTGATTATGTCGATGTGATTATTCCTCGCGGAGGAAAAGGACTCATTGAGCGGCTGATAAATGATGCCAAAGTACCTCTAATTAAACATTTAGATGGTAACTGCCATGTCTATATTGATGATTATGCAGACCATGCCAAAGCGGTGAGTATTGCAATAAATGCAAAAACCCACCGCTATGGAGTATGCAATGCGATGGAGTCACTTCTGATCGCTGAGTCTGTTGCCTCAAGCCTTCTTCCCAGCCTAGCATCTGCTTTTGTTGCTGCAGGGGTTGAGCTCAGGGGCTGTGGTAAGGCTCAAAGAATAGTCACATCAATGAATCAAGCCACCGAGCAAGACTGGAGTGAAGAATTCTTGGCTCCTATTTTATCGGTGAAAGTTGTCAGTGGAATTGATGAGGCTATTGATCACATCAATCATTATAGTTCTAAACATACAGAGTCTATTGTTACCGAAAAAGAAGAGAATGGCCGTCGCTTTATCACTGAAGTCGACTCAAGCTCTGTCATGATTAATGCCTCGACTCGGTTTGCCGATGGATTTGAATATGGGCTGGGAGCAGAAATTGGTATTTCTACAGATAAAATCCATGCTCGAGGCCCAGTAGGCCTCACGGGACTCACCAGTCAAAAATGGGTAGTCTTCGGTGATGGGCAGGTTAGAGAATAAGATGTCAGTCGCTCTATTTGGTGGAACATTCGATCCTGTGCACAATGGCCACTTGCGCATTGCCAGTGAGCTAGCAGAACTACTTCCTGTGAACGAGTTAAGAATGATGCCTTGCGGGTTTCCCCCTCATCGGGATGACACCGAGGTTTCCGCCCATCAGCGACTAGAAATGTTGGAGTTGGGTATTGGCGTTAATAACTCAATTTTGTCTGTTGAAGATATTGAACTACAGCGTCCTGCGCCAAGCTACAGTATAGATACTGTGACTTTTATGCGGGAAAAGCTAGGATCATCAACTCCACTTTTCTTATGCGTAGGAATGGATGCCTTAGCAACTATTAATACTTGGCGCCATTGGAAAGAACTATTGAGTTTTTGTCATATTGCTGTCTCATCGCGCCCGGGGTTTTCCGCCCCAAAACAGGGCCCGCTCTGCGAGTGGATTGCCCAGCACGAGAGCGACAATCTAAATGAAATTAAAAAGTGCCCCAGTGGGTATATTTATTTCTGTGATCTCACTATGTTGGCCATTTCATCGACAACTATTCGAGATAAAATAAAGCAAGGAAGTAGTATTCGCTATATGACACCGGAACCCGTAGTAAACTATATTCAACAACATCGCCTTTACGAGTAATTACAAACCATGAAAAATAATCTACATGAAATCATCATCAATGCCCTTGAAGACGTTAAAGCGCAAGATATCGTCAGCATTGATGTTAAAGAACTAACAGGCGTTATGGACACTATGGTAGTCGCCAGTGGCAACTCAAACCGTCAAGTCAAATCTTTAGCCAACAACGTGGTCGTCGATGCTAAGAAGGCTGGGTTTGATCTAATCGGTATTGAAGGTGACGACGTGTCTGAGTGGATTTTAGTCGACTTTGGTGACGTGATTGTTCACATTATGCTGCCGGCTACTCGCGTATTCTATGACCTTGAGAAGCTGTGGTCACTGCGGCCGGACGATCGGCCAATCAGTGCCGATTCTGATACTACCATGCATGATATAAACGCCTTGGATCAAGACTAAATTGAAAATTCGTGTGCTAACAGTCGGTACACGAATGCCTGAATGGGTAGAGTCTGGTTGGGAAGAATACAACAAACGAATGCCCCCAGAGTTGCGGGTTCAGAGTGTTGAAATTCCTCTTGGTTCTCGCGGCAAGAGCCAGTCGCCAAAAAAAGCTATAGAAGCCGAAGGGGTCGCGATACTAAAGGCGATTGGAGAGAAAGACTACGTAATTGCTCTGGATGTTATTGGTAAAGGCATGAGTACAAAAAAACTGGCTACAAGTTTAATGGCGTGGCAAATGGAGGGTAGGAACGTTAGCTTTTTAATTGGAGGACCTGATGGCCTCTCCTCTGACTGTATAAAAAGAGCTGACATGCGTTGGTCTCTATCAGATTTAACTATGCCTCATCCGTTAGTGCGCATCATTCTTATGGAACAACTTTACAGAGCATGGACTATTACAACTAACCACCCATATCATCGTCAATAAAGGAGTTGATATAAAAACATGGAGCATGAAGCAGCGTTTTCAGATCCTACTCGCGAGCGAAATATTTTTGTGGGTAGAATAGTAATCGCTAGTTTCTTCGTGTTGGCAATGGCTTTAGTTCTATTAGCTAGATATGCCGACCTCCAAGTGACGCAGCATCAAGACTTCGTGACTAATTCTGACAACAATCGTGTGCATATAAGACCCGTACCCCCAGCTAGGGGTGTAATCTATGATCGGAATGGGGAAATTTTGGCCGATAATCGTTCAGCATCTAATTTGACCATTATTCGAGAACGTACCAAAGACTTAAACAGTTTGATCACAAAAATTGGTTCACTTATTCAACTCTCTGATGCTGACATAAAGCGTTTTTATAAGCGGCTAGAGCGCAGAAGACCTTTTGAACAGACTCCTCTTAAATTCAATTTGAGTGCAGAAGAACAGGCTATATTGGCAGTCAACGAATATCTTTTGGAGGGCATAAAAGTTAGCGCAAGATTAACTCGGTCTTACCCTAAGGGAGAGCTTTTTGCTCATGTAGTTGGGTATGTCGGCCGAATTAATGAGCGAGAACTTCGGGCAATTGACTCCATCAAATACAGCGGCACAGACTCTATCGGCAAAGTTGGACTAGAAAAATTTTATGAGCAAAATCTTTTAGGAGAGGTTGGCAGCGAGCATGTAGAAACAAATGCCAAAGGGCGAGTGATGAGGGTTCTTGATCAAGCCGACCCTAATGCAGGCAATGACCTGGTACTGCATTTAGATAGCAGACTACAACAAATCTCTTACGATGCTTTTGATGGGGAACGTGGTGCATTAATCGCGATGGATATCAAAAATGGTGGCATCTTAGCCATGGTGAGTGCCCCAAGTTATGATCCTAATTTATTTGTATCAGGTATTAGTCAAAAGAATTACGATCTTTTGGTGAATTCGACTGACAAACCCCTATTTAATAGGGCTATTCGTGGACAGTATCCCCCGGGATCCACAGTAAAACCCTTGTTCGGACTTATTGGTCTAACCAACAAAAATATTACAACCGATACCAAAATTGAAGATCCGGGATTTTTTATTATGGAGGGTATAGAACGCCCATGGCGCGATCATAATTCAAAACGTGGAGGCCACGGCAGTGACGTTGATCTAGCGGAAGCTATTATAGAATCTTGTGATGTTTTCTTTTATAAAATGGGTATTAAAACAGGCATCGATGCCCTTTCTTCACAAAGTGCAATCTTTGGCCTCGGTGCTAAAACTGGAATTGATTTACCTGGCGAAGCTTCCGGAATCATGCCAACTAGAAAGTGGAAGAAAGAAAGCCGCAATGCTGCCTGGTATAACGGGGATACAATAAACATGAGCATCGGGCAGGGATTTATGCTCACTACGCCTCTACAGCTGGCAGTTATGGCATCACGTATTGCATCTAAGGGTAATATCGTTCAACCACAGATTGTAAAGTCCATTAACAATGAAGCACAGCCAACGATCTTTCTTCCTAGTGACTCTAAAATTGATGAAGAAAATTGGACCTATGTCCATGGCGCGATGAAAGACGTTGTTCATTCCTCAAGAGGTACAGCTAAATCAATTAGCTCTGGACTTTTATACCAAATAGCTGGCAAAACAGGTACTGCGCAAGTTGTTAGCATTAATGCTGATGAGGATTACGATAAGTCAAAACTCAATAAGCGTCAGTGGGACCATGCGTTATTTATTGCCTTCGCTCCCGCTGAAAATCCGGAAATTGCAATTGGCCTGATCGTTGAAAATGGAGAGCACGGCAGTTCAGTAGCTGCACCCATTGCTAGAAAAGTTTTAGATGCCTACATGTCAAACAGACAAGACAGGG
>ENA-UZWX01018005-UZWX01018005.1-metagenome-genome-assembly--contig:-Day-4---50m-contig-18005_pt1 | contig 10632 bp, 11 predicted proteins | sample MGYA00260347_ERZ794907 | MGnify/ENA metagenome assembly ERZ794907 | reverse complement strand
ATTCCATTAAGTCAGATTTATGATATTACAAAAATCGACATGTGGTATCTAAAACAATATGAAGAATTGTTTCAATTAGAAAAAGAAATTTCAACTTATGATATTAGTTCTATCAACAGTGATTTATTGTTAGAAGCTAAACAAAAAGGGTATGGTGACAGACAAATTGCCCATATGTTAGGATGTTTAGAAAGTGAAGTTTATAAAAAAAGGGATGAATTAAATATTAATAGAGTCTACAAACTAGTTGATACTTGCGCTGCTGAATTTAAGGCTGAAACGCCTTATTACTATTCTACATTTGAAAATAAAATGCAGACTAAAGACGGTAAAAGTTATGCGGACAACGATAGTATTGTTTCTGAAAAAAAGAAGATTGTTGTTTTAGGTTCGGGGCCAAATAGAATAGGGCAAGGGATTGAATTTGACTATTGTTGTGTACATGGAGTTTTAGCTGCTGCAGAGTGTGGTTATGAAACAATAATGATCAACTGTAATCCTGAAACGGTTTCCACTGACTTTGATACTGCAGATAAATTATATTTTGAACCTGTATTTTGGGAACATATTTACGACATCATCCGACATGAAAAACCAGAAGGTGTTATAGTGCAGTTAGGTGGACAAACTGCTTTGAAACTAGCTGAAAAATTAACCAAATATGGAGTAAAAATTATTGGGACTAGTTTTGAATCGTTAGATTTAGCGGAAGATCGAGGTAGTTTTTCAAAACTTTTAAAGGAAAACAATATTCCTTTTCCAGAATTTGGTGTTGCCGAAAATGCTGATAAAGCTCTACTTTTAGCAGATCAATTAGATTTTCCAATATTAGTGCGACCATCTTATGTCCTAGGTGGACAAGGAATGAAAATAGTTATTAATAAAGAGGAATTGGTTGAACACGTTGTCGATTTATTAAGAAAAATACCTAACAATAAATTGCTCTTAGATCATTATTTAGATGGAGCTATTGAAGCAGAAGCAGATGCAATTTGTGATGCTGATGGGAATGTCTATATTATAGGAATTATGGAACACATAGAGCCCTGCGGTATACATTCAGGTGATTCAAATGCAACTTTACCAGCCTTCAATTTAGGTGATTTAGTAATGCAACAAATTATTGATCACACCCATACGATTGCAAGGGCATTGAATACTATAGGATTAATTAATATACAGTTTGCAATAAAAGAGGAAAAGGTGTATATCATTGAAGCAAATCCCAGGGCTTCAAGAACAGTTCCTTTTATAGCAAAAGCCTATAAAGAACCTTATGTGAACTATGCCACAAAAGTTATGCTTGGGGAAAAGATGGTAACTGACTTTAACTTCAACCCTCAATTGGATGGTTATGCAATCAAACAGCCTGTTTTTTCTTTTAATAAATTTCCAAATGTAGATAAACGATTGGGGCCTGAAATGAAAAGTACTGGTGAGAGTATATTATTTATTGATAGTTTAAAAGATGATCAATTTTATGATTTATACTCAAGGAGGAAGATGTACTTAAGTAAATAATTTAGGGTTAAATTCATTTAAATTGATATCGAATTAAATAGATAAATATAAAAGCTCTTTGTATTTTATCAATATGAAATAAATTTTTCACTATATTTATTTTTCTAAAATTATATGAATGAAATTTAAATTCTCCTATTCTTTATGTTTTTTTCTTTTTGTCTTATCAAGTTGTACGAATACGACTTATGATGATATCCAACTTAATGAAGATGTAAACTCAGATCTTGTAACTTATCAAGACGTAAAACCAATTATAGATAATAATTGTCTTAATTGTCATAGCAATCCAACTCAAAATGGAGCACCTATGTCCCTAGTTACTTATGAAGAAGTAAAAAACTCTGTTTTAAACAGTAATTTAATTGATAGAATTAGTCGTAACGATGGTGCAGATGGGCTAATGCCTCAAGGCGGTCCAAGATTATCACAAGATTTAATAAATATAGTTATTCAATGGGAGTTAGACGCCCTTTTAGAAAACTAAAAACGATGAAAAAAAATATATTCTTTTTACTTTTATTTATTTTTACGATAAGTTTTAATTATGCACAAGAAAGATTTGCTACAAAATCAGGTATGATTAATTTTGAAGCATCTGTTCCTTCATTTGAGGAAGTAAAAGCAACGCACAATTCGGTGAGTGCTATTTTAAAATCGAATGGAGACTTTGCTTCTTTGGCTTTAGTTAGAGGATTTCGTTTTAAAGTTGCTTTAATGGAAGAACATTTTAATGAAAGTTACATTGAATCTAGTAAGTATCCAAAGGCTACATTTAGTGGAAAAATCAAGGATTTCAATAGTTCCGAATTGTCGGGTGTTCAAAAGGATTATGTACTATTAGGTACAGTTTCAATGCATGGAAAAGAAAAAAAAATAGAAACCACAGTTAATTTAAAAGAAATTGAAAATATCATTTATTTAACGACAAGCTTTACTCTAAGACCAGAAGATTTTAATATTGAAATACCAAGTATTGTTAGTAATAAAATAGCAGAAGAAATAAACATATCAACATACTTTGAATTAAGAACAAATTTTTAAAAAATGTCTAAAAAACTCAAATTTGTAGTATTATTCTTTTTTTTATTTTCGGGCACCTATTTTTTATATAATTATCTGTATCAAAATCACAGAAATATACAGTTAGAAAAAGCTGAGGTAATTGTTTCTGCTGAAGGTCTAATTGATTTTTTTAAGAAAAATGAGTCAGAAAAAGTTCTAAATAAAACAATTGAAGTCAAGGGATTAATAACTGAGATTGGTTCAAAGAGCCTTACCATAGACCATAAAGTTCAATGCAGTTTTAATTTTGAAATTAAAGATTTTAAAATCGATCAAAAAATAACTGTAAAAGGTAGATGTATCGGTTTTGATGAACTTTTTGAAATTGCTAAAATAGACCAGTCTTCCATTATTAAATAAATTACAAATGAAAAATATAACCTTTTTTTTATTATTATTTCCTTTTATTGTTTTCTCACAGGATGATTTATTAGGCGAACTAAACGAGGAAATTAAAGAAGATAGAAAAGTAATTTCTGTTTTTAAATCATTAAAAGTCGTTAATTTTGAAACTACAAAACTTGCTAATAAGAAAGACTTTTATTTGGTGATTTCTCATCGATTTGGTTCTGTAAAAAACGGAATTGACGATCTTTTTGGTCTGGATCAAGCAGTTACACAATTTAAATTTATATATGGTGTGAATGAATGGTTAAATATAGGAGTAGCTAGGTCATCCAATCAAAAAAAATATGGAGCTCATGTTAAATATCGACTAAAATATCAAGAAAAAAATGGTTTTCCTGTTTCCATAGTTGGTTATAATTTAATTACCGCGAATACTTCATTGAAAGACGATGTGTATCCAAATATCAATTTTGAGGACAGGCTTTCCTACACTTCACAATTATTAATATCTCGAAAATTTAATGATAATTTATCTTTATTATTAGCGCCCAGTTTTATCCATGAAAATTTAGCAACAAGAAGTTTTGTTCAAGAAAATGGATCTACTAATTTCTATGATGAAGAAAACAATCAATTTGCTATTGGTTTTGGGGGACGTTACAAAGTTTCAAAGCGAATCAGTTTAAATATTGACTATGGTTTACATTTAAACAGAAATGAAAATTCAGTATACAATAATCCGTTGTCTATTGGAGCAGATATAGAAACAGGAGGTCATGTTTTTCAGGTGCACTTTACGAATGCTCAAGCTATGTTTGAAGAAGGTTTCATTACACAAGCTCAAGGCGACTGGTTAGATGGAGACTTCTTTTTTGGTTTTAACCTTGTACGAGTATTTTAATCAATCTTTGTTAAAATGAGGTGAAGTTTCTTTTTGTACTTCAACTATAAAATACTTAGTGTCTCCCCAAAAAACAAATGATGTATATCGCTCTACATAGGAAACTTTGACATAGTTGCCTTGTAAATCTTGAAGTTTTTCTATTACACTTTTATCTTTATCCAAAATAGAAAAAGAAAATATTTGGGCTCCACTNNATACCCTGACTGATTTCACCTTCCCAGGTTTTAAAAATTACGCCCTTATTACTAACTTTAATTAATTCACCAGAACGAGTTCCTCTACTATAGGGAACATAATAAATAAAGGAAAACCAAACAATGGTCATTAAAAGGATTACTGCCAATATTATATAAAGTATTTTTTTCATAATTTTAAATATTTTTAGATCTTTTTAGGATTAATTCGGGCAAAGATTTTTTTTTCAAATCTCATTAAATTGCTCACAAAGCCTCAACTTATTAACAATCCAACAACTCGTTTATAGCTAACTTTGATAAAAAGGATATTAAGTTATCATACACATGTTATTCAATTAATTTTTAGTTCTTAAACTAATTTAGTTATTTTTTTAATATAAATTGTTTTAATTCATTGTCAAATTCAATTGTTTCAGAGGGAAATAAATTTTCAAAACACCCTAATTTGATTAACATTTCAGGTTTGTCAAAATAGATTTTATCAGTTGTCATTACAATCATTTTATGAGAAACTTGAATAGCTAAGTCGATTTCGTGGGTCGAAAATATGATAGTTTTTTTCTTTTTATTAGCTAAATCTTTTAATAGTTTTAAAATATACGCTCTATGATAAATATCTAGATGTGTGGTTGGTTCGTCCAATAAAATTATTGGAGTGTCTTGAACCAGAGCCCTAGCTATCATTACTCTTTGTAGTTGCCCGTCACTTAATTCAGAACATTTTTTATTAACTAAGTTTACGGTGTCCGTATCTATCAGAGATTCTTCAATAATTTTTTCATCCATTTCTGTAAGCATTCCTATCCAATTGGTATAAGGATGTCTACCTAATGACACTAATTCTTTGACAGTTATATTTTTTGATGAGGGTGATTCTGTAAGAACAATACTAAGTTGAGTTGCTATATCTAAAGTCGAGTATTCATTAAATTTTTTGTTATTTAATAATATGATACCATTTTTTTGTGGCTGTATCCTTGCAAGAGTTTTTAGTAGTGTTGATTTACCTATTCCATTGGTGCCCACAATACTTATTAATTCACCTTTATTAATTGAAAAGTTAATGTTTTCCGAAACAATAAACGTATCTTTTTTATACGAATATCCAATAGATACATTTTTTACTTCAATAATATTATTTGAATAATTATTAGACATTAATTAGCTTTTTAAAAAAATAATTTTCGTTTTCTTACTAACAACCAAATTACAACAGGTGCTCCTAATAAAGAAGTTATAGCATTAATTGGTAACGTCAATTCTATAAAAGGTAATTGTGCTACCGTATCACAAATTAGCATCAAAACTGCACCACTTAAAAAGACAGCTGGCAATAAAACCATATGATTCGACGAGTTAAAATATTGTCTTGTCAAATGCGGTACTGCTAAACCAACAAAAGCAATTGGTCCTGCAAAGGCTGTTATACTGCCAGCCAAAAGGCTGGTAGCTACTATAATCCAAAACGTGGCTAATTTTAAATTGACACCCATACTTTTTGCATAATTTTCACCCAACAATAATGCATTTAGTGATTTTGTAGTGAGAATACTTATCCATAAACCAATTGTAATACAGAAGAATAAAATTAAAATTCCATTCCAAGAAACATTACCTAAAGTTCCAAAACTCCAAAATACAAATTGTTGTAACTGTTCTGCATTACTAAAATAAGAAAGGACTGACACCACTGCTGCGGTAACACTCCCAAACATAAGTCCGATGATGAGTATGGTCATGGTATCTTTTACTTTAAAAGTTACAGATAAGACTGCTAACAATACTAAAAAACTCCCAAATGCTGAGGCTATAACTAAACTCCAAGACCCGAGTAAAAAGCCCCCAAAACTAATTCCAAATATTCCAGTACCAAGGATCAATAATGCTACACCTAAACTAGCTCCACTACTCAATCCTAAAACAAAAGGTCCTGCTAATGGATTTCTAAAAAGTGTTTGCATCAATAATCCAGAAACGGCTAATCCACCTCCTGCGAGTATAGCAGTTATTGCTTTAGGCAAGCGATAATCCAATATGATATACTTCCAAGACGATTTTAAAGGTTCTCCACCAAATAGACTAATGATAACTTCTCTAACAGGAATAGATACCGTTCCTAAGCCTATACTTATTATAAAAGTGATTATTAGTATTAAAATCAATACTAAAAAATAGAAGCGATATGTTTTTTGATTTTTCAATTATTTTAGTTGATCAAAAAAATAGAATTTGTGATTGGGTAACAATTCAGGATGTAAAATTTTTATAATATCTTTTAAAACAATGTCTGGACGGTTTGGTGCTAATTCAAAATAAATTAAACCACCAGTTTCTCCAACCTTATTGGTAAAACTATACACTTTTTTATTTTTAAAAGAATCGAAATATTGATATACAGCATGAGCTTTCTTTAATTGAACTAAATTTGTATAATAACTGGGGCCTATCCATATTTCAGCATGTTCAGCCTTTTCTAGAACAGATTCCAAGCTCAGAGAGTGACTTCCAGTACCCTTAGTTTCCTTCCAAAGGTAATCTCCATTTGCATCTGCTATAAATTGAGCAGCCCAACTTTTTCCTTGTGGTAAATACCAGATATCTTTGTACATAGCACCACTCAATACTGTCGGTTTCGATTTTGCATTGAATGCTATTTTTTTAGCATTTAAATATTCATTTTCAATATTTGAAAACAAACGGTTGGCTAAAGTATCCTTATCGTAAAATGCTGCAAAAAATTTAATCCATTCTGCTTTTGCTAAAGGAGAGCTCTCTGTCCAATCTCCATTGTAGACTAGTGGAATCCCAGTTTTTTTTATTGTTTTTAGAGTTTTGTCATGATTATCGATAGCAAAACCTACAATGACATCTGGATTTAAATCTAGTAATGATTCGGTATTTAAATCTTCATTTTTACCTAATTCTTTGATAAGCCCCTGGTTAATTCTCTTTCTTGTTTTTTGTGATGAGATGTAATCTAAACTAGGAAATCCAACAAGAGTTGTATCAACCTCTAACATTTCAAGTGAAGGAATATGGGTAGTTGATGTTACTACAATTTCATTGATAGGTATGGTGATGATTTCATCAAATGATTCTGGCATTTCAAGTGGATGACCTTTTTTTACTAATGCATATCTAAACTCTTTTTCACTTCCGGGCCAAATATTTTTTACAGTAATAACTTTATATCCATCACGATATGCAATATCAAACCCTTTTGCGTATTTTATAGAGGTACTATACTTGGAATGATTTGTTAAAATTTTATCATCTTTTTGTTCTTTACAAGAAATAAAAAATAAAAAGAGCAATGCTATAAAAAGTATTTTTTGCATTTTCAAAAATAATAGTATTTGTTTTGATTGTAGCAATTTTTAAAATCTTATTTTAGCATCGAAATTGGTGAGGAAATTTTCAATTGCAAAATGACCTCTTAAAAGGGAATTCGGTTCAAAACCGAAGCTGTTCCCGCAACTGTAAGTCTTTTTTGAATTATCTATTCAAAAATGTATCTCTTAAAACCACTGTTAACACGGGAAGGTTATACATAAGACAAGCCAGGAGACCTGCCTTTTTTAAATTAATTAATCGGACTTTCGGGATAAAAGTAAGAGGATATGAAAGGATTATACCTATCTATAGCGTCATTTATGTGTTCGGCATCGTTATGTGCTCAGCTAGACTCTATCCAGTATTTAAATGAAGTAGTACTCGTAGACTCTAAATTAGAAGAGTTTTCAGAAGGGTATACGCTAACTAAAATATCGGATACTGTAATTTCTAGAAACCCGGTATCCCTTAGTGATTTATTAAACTTCAATTCTGATATTTATATTAAAGAAAACGGTTACGGTATGGTAGCCTCTCCATCATTTAGAGGTACCAATGCTTCACAAACAGCAGTCATATGGAATGGTATTCCTATCAATTCAAATCTTACCGGGCAAACTGATTTAAATACTATTGTCACAGGTTCCTTGACTAATATCATTATAAGAAGTGGAGGAGGGAGTTCTCAATATGGTAGTGGTGCTGTAGGCGGAAGTATTCATTTAAATAATACTATTGATTTTACAGAGAATACCAATAATGAACTTACTATGTATTATGGTAGTTTTACTTCCGTTGGCGGTATTTTTAAAAGAAAAATGGCAACCGAAAAAAAATATTTAGATATGGCGATTGATTTTATTTCTTCAGATAACGATTTTGAATACATCGGTTTAAATCGAAAAAATCAAAATGGAGAATTTAATAAATTAAATATTTCTTTGAATGGAGGTCTTCGTTCGGATAGAAGTTCACTTATTTGGAATTCTAATTATTTTAGTGGAGCTAGAAATCTCTCAGGCACTATAACCACCTTCAATAAAGACAGTTATAAAGATGAAACTTTTCGGAACTTGTTCACTTGGAATTCAACATCAAAAAAATGGAAGAATACTATAAAAGGTGCACATATTTTTGAACGATATAAATATTATCCAAATCGAGAAAACGTTTTGTATTTTGAAGGTAAATCCAATACCATAATTGGCGACTACCAATTAGAATGCAATATTAGTGAGAAAATAACGGTGAGCTCTATTTTAAATTTAACTCATATAAAAGCAGAAGGTACGAACATAGGTAATGAGAGTCGTAACACCCTGGCTGCAATATTTATATGGAAACAACTTGTATCAGATCAACTAAGTTACAATATCAATATTCGTCAAGAATTTCTGAATGATTTCGAGAATCCTTTGATAGTTTCTGTCGACACTAAATACAAAATTAGAGAATGGTATTTTCTAAAAGCAAACGCTTCTAAAAATTATCGAATTCCAACGTTTAACGATTTATATTGGAACTCTGGAGGCAATGTAGATTTAAAACCAGAGATATCCTACCAAACTGAAATAAGTAATGAATTTTATTTTAAGCATTTTCTTTTGAATTTAAATTTGTTTTATATAAACTCCAAAGACCTCATAAGTTGGCAGCCTGACATGAACGGAATGTTCTCTCCGATAAATATTTCTGAAACTGAAAATATTGGATTCGAAATGGCAGCAAAATTTTCTAAATCTATCCAAAAAAATATTTTTAATATAGGGATTAATTATGCTTATACCTCTGCAAAAAACATTGAAACAGGCAAACAATTAATGTACGTTCCTTTTCATAAAGTAACAGGAACTATCGATTATAGGATTCAACGATTCAATGCTTATTACCAGCAATTGTTCAATGGAAAAGTATTTACAACTACAGATAATAGCACTGATTTAGATTCTTATTTAGTTGCTAATATAGGCTTAGATTACTTTTTTTTATACAAAACAATGCCTGTAAAAATTGGATTTAAATTCAATAATATTTTTAATAAGTATTACGAAAATGTTGCCTATCGGCCCATGCCAAACAGAAATATACAAACCACTATAACTTTTAAATTTTAAATATAATGAAACCACTAAAAAATCTTTTTAAAATCTTAATTATTTCAATACTAATTAGTTCCTGTTCAGACGATGATAGAATTCTCCCTTCACTAGGAGATTATGAAAACGGAATACTTGTTACTAACGAAGGACCTTTCCAAAACGGTACCGGTACAATTACTTATATCTCTGACGACTACACGACTATAGAGCAACAAGTTTTTAATCAAGTCAATTCCGAAGACCTTGGAAGCATCGTTCAATCCATAGGGTTTAATGATGATTTAGCTTACATAGTTATCAATAATTCTAACAAAATAGAAGTTGTAAATAGATATAGTTTCGAATCGATAAGTTCTATTACTGATGGGTTAATGAATCCTAGATATTTTTTCTCATCAGGAACCAACGGTTATGTAACTAATTGGGGAGATCCTTTTGATAACACCGATGATTACATAGCAGTAATAGATCTATTGTCGCAAACGATTACTTCAACAATCTCAGTAGCATTTGGTCCAGAAAAACTAATCCTTATAAACAATGTTCTATATGTAGCTCATCAGGGAGGATATGGCCAAAACAATATCTTGTCCGTTATAGATACTAGTAATAATACCCTAGCTTCTACTATTGAAGTTGGTGATGTACCCAATTCAATGGTAGTTCTTGATAACAATCTTTGGGTACTTTGTGGCGGTAATCCTGATTATACCGGTAACGAAACTAACGGAAAACTTTTAAAAATTGATGTGTCAGATAATTCTGTAGTTCAGGTGTTTGATTTTTTAACAAGCGATCACCCAAAACATTTATCAGCAGATGGATCCCATTTAATTTATAATTTAAATGGAGTAGTTTATAGCAAAGACGAAGCTGATATTTCCTTACCTCAAGAGAGTATCATTTCGGGAACTTTTTATGCCATGACCACAAAAGATGGTAAACTTTATGCCACTGATGCTGGAGATTTTGCAAGCAATGGAGCTCTGAAAATAGTTGATTTATCAACTAATTCAGAAATACAAAGTATTCAAACTGGAATTATTCCAGGAGGTGTTTATTTTAATGATTAATTAAAATAACTTTATTCTTTTATTTCTAATAATAAAAATTGGTTGAGTTGTTTTCCAAACAATTGAAAATTATCATCGGAAATCAGGATTAT
>ENA-UZWX01004337-UZWX01004337.1-metagenome-genome-assembly--contig:-Day-4---50m-contig-4337_pt1 | contig 10678 bp, 10 predicted proteins | sample MGYA00260347_ERZ794907 | MGnify/ENA metagenome assembly ERZ794907 | reverse complement strand
ATAATAGAGTTTTGCAAAAATAGCATGGCCTTGATGTGGTCAGTGTTTTCCGCCAAGTCTCGGACATCATGCAGCCAAGTGATAAAAAATAAATGGTACTAAAGTGATGGAGAAAACACTTCTTAAGAAGGAGGGCATTTTTGCCTTGTTTCACTCTCTGAGTTAAATCCTGAAAATTCAAATATCCTCGATACAAGAAATGTCATCAGCGGTGTGCAGCTTTTGCGATGGTGAGTGATACCCAACCCCGCTTGCAATTAACGCCTGAAACTCGTTTGCCGTACCAATAGGTCGTCCTTAACTTGTTTTCCGACGTATGTCGCTAGAGGATTGGTCGACCCTGAATTCTGATTCAGGAATACCGACACTCAATGCGCGCAATTCGTCGGGAATCTTAAGTTCCCGCAAGGTGGTGAAGGCACCTTGCTCTTCCCGTCCGAAGACTAAAAACTCATGCTGCCTTTCCTTGAACACTCGAAGCGCAGCATCTCGAGATGCTTCGCTATTGTTGTAAAACGCTGGATCAGCAATGCGGATAAGAGTGTCTGTGCCTACGATGAACTTACAACCAGGAAACAGGCTGGATTTTTGCAAGAAAGTGGGCGCATTGGTTAAGACATAGGCACGTGGAGCAATGTCCCGGCATCTGCGATCAATTTCAATAAAATTTAAGGGATGCTTTTCTACGTTGGTCACTGATACCTCTAAGATGACATCGCAATCATAATGTCTTTTAGCGCTATCGATAATTTGTTGATGCCCTTCATGAATCGGATTGAAAGCGCCAGGGAAAATGACGCGAGGTGGTTCGCTACTTTGCCAAGTTGATGATAGTTTTTCCGTGTGGAGCCCGGCCCAAAGCGGTTCGGCTTGTTGACTGTGTTTGTTGATGACATCGTTAGCGGTTACATCTTTCAGGGAAATCTCCATACCTGATGCCTCGGACATCAGCATGAGAATCAAATCACGGCAAAGTTGTTCCTCTTCAGATCGAGACCGATCCTCCTGAAATTCAAGTGAAACCGAGGTTGTGCTGTTGTAAGACTGAACGCTGACATGACAGCGGTTGGTACCTCGCCGCGTTCTGTCCGTAGCAATTGCTGCAGAACAACCCAATCCAAATAGCGCGTCCACAGGCGAATCGGGCAGCAGTTTTTGACATCGGATAAATGCTGCCATTGCCATTGCCTGTGCAGTTTGGGCACTGCAAGCTTGATCAACTTTGCCCCCTACATATTGATGTAGAGAATTTGTGTCGTAAGGCACGGTGGCTTCAAGTAGTGTTTTTGAAGCACCCGGCACAGCAAGAATGGAAGAAATTGCGCTGCTTCCGCCACCGGTGACTGCCAGCACCCAATGTCCCGGAGATTGGTGGAGTTGGTGAACAATTTTTGTCGGCATTACAGTGGCCTAGCTAAAAGCGATTTGTGAACGAAAGAGAACAATGAGTCTATCAAACAGCAAAAGGAGATGCCTGTTTAGTCGCGACGGCATGTTGAATAACCGTGTAAGTGAGAGATCTTATATTCTAAATATTTTTTGATCTGCTGCTTGGGGGTAAAAATCGGTACAATAACCCCAATGCGCGCTCTCCCTCGTTATGAGAGCGTATATCCGACTTTTTAGCTAAGAAATTTCACAATGAATAGAACTTTTATACCCTATCTGCTTGTTCTAACGCTTAGCTGTTCCCTGAGCAATGTGCTCGGTGCCAGTGAACCGCCAGTGCCAACTCTGACACCTGAGGAGCTTGAGAATTACCAGTTTGCCTCGCCTCCTGACAGCGATAAGGAGATTATCAAAGCGCTCAACGTTGGCCAAATAGAGATAATGAATGCTCAACGCCGTGCCGTGCGTGAACTATTCATTCGCAAGTTAGGCATTTTGTCGCTCAAAGGTGATAAAAGAGATCTGCCAATTCTTCAGCAATTGGTCGATAGGCGTTTAGTTCACAAGCGTGAAGTTAAAGAGTGGCAGGCGATTGGGGTATATTTTGGCGATATTCTTGTCAGTGAATTTGGGTTACATTGGGTCGTATACGAAGATAAGCTTGGCACCAGCAAAGTGTTGCGGTGGCGGTCGACGGAAAATTACGTGTTTCCAGTGACCTTGTTTTCCAAAAGAAATCAATTTGACGAAAAAATTGTGATGGAAGATATCTATCGTAAGCTTGAAGGGGAAATAGAGCGATTCAAACGTGCCGCTTTGCTTTCACCCGTAAGAGATACATAAATAAGGCGTTAGAAAAGTTAACCAAATTCAATCAATAAAAAGAAAGTTGGAGTTGCCTTGCAAACTGAATCAGTAGGGATCGGTTGGTCGTCTAGACTTATTTTTTTAATGGCGGCAGTTGGTGCGTCAGTGGGACTCGGAAACATCTGGAAGTTTCCCTATGTGACCGGAGCCAACGGTGGTGGCGCATTTGTCACGGTATATTTTCTAGCCGCTATTTTGGTGGCGATTCCGATTCTTATCGCTGAATTGATGATTGGTCGCAGAGGGCGACTCAGTCCACCAACAGCGATGGCAAAACTTGCGGCTGCCACCGGTAGTAGCCAAGGCTGGACGATCGTCGCTTGGTTTGGCGTTATCGCAGGATTTCTGATTCTTTCTTACTATAGTGTTATCGGCGGGTGGATGCTGGCCTATATACCGAAGGCGGCTGCCGGCGATTTTGCTGGCTTACTTCCGTCTCAAGCTGAAGCAACATTTGCCTCGCTACTGGCCGATCCTGTGACGTTGACACTTTGGCATACGGGGTTCATTGCTGGCACAACCTTTATTATTGCCCGTGGCATTGAAGGCGGCATTGAGGCTGCGGTTAAGGTGCTCATGCCGCTATTGTTCGTGATGCTGCTGGGCATGATCGTTTATGCCCTTTTGCGCGGCGATATGGCTGCCGCCATAAACTTTATGTTTAGCACGGATTTTAGTTTGATCACGCCGCAAGTGTTGCTGATAGCAGTGGGTCAGGCTTTCTTTTCTCTCGGCGTTGGCATGGCCATCATGATGACTTACGGGGCTTACCTGACGAACGATATTTCTCTTCCTAGATCGGCTGTGATTATTGCCCTGGCTGACACCGGCGTCGCTATTCTCGCAGGCCTTGCTATCTTCCCCTTGGTTTTCGTTAACAATCTTGATCCGACTGATGGGGCAGGTTTGCTGTTGGTGACGCTACCCATCGCATTTGGCCAAATGGAGGGCGGTGCGATACTTGGCACTGTGTTCTTTTCTCTTGTGGTTTTTGCAGCCGTCACTTCGGCGATTGCCATTCTCGAGCCTATCGTTTCATTCAGTATCGACAGGTTAAAGATGAGCAGGGTGCAGGCAGCAATGTGTTGGGGCGGTATCGCATGGTTTGTCGGACTTGCCAGCGTTTTTTCGTTTAATAGTTTAAGCGATTTTTACCCGCTGGCTTTTGTGAGCGCATGGGAAACCAAAACCATGTTTGATCTCATCGATCATTTTACCGCTAACCTCATGTTGCCTTTGGCTGGGGCGGGAGCGGCACTTTTTGTCGGTTGGTGTATTCCTTATGACTCAATCAAGGAAGAGCTTGCCGGCACACCCACATTCTTGCTGCAGACTTGGATATTTTTACTACGTTTTGTCGTGCCAATTAGTCTGTTGTTCTTGGTCGGTGCAGGTATTGTTTGATGAGATCCAGTCTGCAAAGATCCAGAGATTTTGGGGCGGTTCGACGATGTTAACGCGTTGATGATCAGTGAGTGCGTGATCTGCAAACATTAAGTGCTGGTGAGGCAGTTTTTCTGTCTACAATATCGGTGGTAATCGACGAGCTACGTCACGGATTGATATAGCGCGTAAGCTGCAGCGATATCCTGAACGGCGTTCCCCAAAGATTTGTAAAGGGTAATCTCTGAACTTGAGGATCTTCCCGGCTTTGTACCAAGATAAACTTCCGCAATATCACCTTTGATATGGTCAACCTCGAGTTCACCCTCAGCGATGGGTATCGCGATGTCACCGGCTTCTTTAAGCGCCATTTCAGTATCCTCTAAAAAAACTGAAGCACGCTGTATGGTCGCTGTATCAACTTCCCGCATATCAGGACTGTGTGCACCGACGAGATTGAGATGGCACCCCGGCGCGAGCCACTCAGCATAAATGACTGGCTCGCAGCTACTGGTCACGGTACAAATGATTTCGGCGTCCGCCGCTGCCTTCTGCGGAGAGTTCTCAACGTGACATTCAATGCCAAATAGCGCTCGGGTTTCTTCTGCGAGCTGCAACGCGCTGTTTGCGTTGCGGGAGTAAATGCTGATGGTCTCGATTGCCCGAACCTGCATCATGGCATTAATGTGTGACTTTGCCTGTACGCCAGAGCCAATAATGGCTAGAGATTTTGCACTCTGCCGCGCAAGCGAATGGGTAGCGGCAGCGCTAGCTGCGGCGGTCCTAATAGCGGTCACAGATGCAGCGTCGATAGTTGCCAGTGGCGAACCCGTGTTTACATCAAATAGTATAATGATGCCCTGTATGACAGGGATGTCACTCGAGGCATTTGTCGGGTATAGCGTCAATATTTTCGTGCCGACAATCTCGGCATTCGCAGCTGGCATGATAAGTAATTGGCTGTCATTCGCTAGTTGGACAAAATTGCGAGCCGGGCAATGTGCGTTTTGTGAATACTGATCAATTTGAGCTTGCCTCATGATGGCAATACACTTTTTCATATCAAGCTTTGCACCGACCGTTTCAGAATCTATGTTCAGGATACTTCTGTCGTTGGAAATTCGGGAATTAATGGACATGTCCACACCTTTGGAGATCATGAAGCGCTAATAGTGCTCTCTTCGCCGTTTAATATGAAATAAATCATAGGCTTGGAGAAAACATTTGTTATTTAGATTCACATGTTAGGCCGATACACGCTAGAATGCCGCCGGCGCTGCGTACAATGACGCAGCTTAATATTTTCACAAGCTACCACTTGTATTTATTAGTCATAAGAAGGGCACAGTCAAAATGATTTCGAAAGCGATCTTGGGCACATTAAAGTTTGTATTCGTTGACTCTACGGTCAACATCCTCGGTAACCTGTTCGAGCAACCTCTTATTATGTGGGCTTTCATCGGTTGGGGTTGGTTATCAATTTTGGCGATGATTACTGGTTTAGTAACACAAATCCCAAATCTTTAGTATTCCCTCCGTCAGACACGGCCTGTTCCCGAAAGCAGACACTGACGGGTCGCAATTTGCATACGGGTCTTAAGCCCGTATGCACAACGTTGGCGAAGCGCCGATCTATTTGCTTACTAACGTTTCCAGTTTCTCCATTACTTTGTCTCCAAATTCAGCTGTTGAAAGTAGCTGTGTTTGCCCCATGCCCTTGAGGTCAGCGGTTGTGTAGCCGGCTTCGAAAACAGACTTCATTGCTTCCCATACTAGCTTTGCTTCGGCTGCCATGTTGAAGCTAGTTTCCAGCATCATTGCGACTGAGCCAATCATGGAATAGGGATTGGCGATATTCTTTCCGGCAATGTCTGGAGCGCTGCCGTGGGATGGTTCATAGTAGGCTTTATCGGGTCCAATACAGGCTGAAGGCATGAGTCCAAGGCTACCTAGTATGCCGCCGCCCTGGTCACTGAGTATGTCTCCAAACATGTTCTCCATGACCATGACATCGAATTGTCCCGGGTTCAGGCAGAGCGCAGTGGCCGCTGCATCCACGAGTAGGTGTACAACCTCAACATCGGGATAATCGACCCGGACCTCTTCAAGAATTTCATTCCAGAAAACACTGGACTTCAGCACATTGCTCTTATGAATATTGTGTAGGACTTTTTTCCTGCCCATGGCTGTTTCAAAACCAATTTTCAGGATTTGTCTCACTTGGTCTTCATCGTACTCAAGGACTTCTTTGACGTACCGCTTACCAGCATCGTTGACACCGCGTTCTTTCTCTCCGAAATAAAGCCCGCCAACGAGTTCTCTGATCAAAATGATATCAATACCTTCGGGTATCACTTCCTTCTTCAAAGGGGAAAAATGCGCCATATCTGCACTTAGATAGATCGGACGTACATTTGCATAAGTATTGAATCTTGCGCGTAGCGGTAATATCGCGCCGCGCTCTGGTTGTTCATCAACGGGAATTTTCTGAGATTCTTCGTGACTCAATCCGACTGGACCTTTGAGAATAGCATCAGCAGCATCGCAAATAGCCTTGGTTTCGTCCGGAAATGCTTTGCCAGTGTCGAAGTAGGCGGCAGCACCGAATGGCGCGCGAATAAGCTCAAACTCAACGTCTCTGTGCCTGGTAATCACGTCAAACACCCTGACTGCTTGCGCCATTATTTCAGGACCAATAGCGTCGCCTTCAAGAATGGCGACCTTATATGCGTTGCTCATAACCTTTTTCCGTAAGCTGGTGAATTTTGAAGCGCAGATACTAACATGCTCAGGCTGCTACTTTTTACTAAAGAATTTTTTAACAGCTATTCAGGCTGCCCCTGCAACGGCGATGTTTGCTTAAAGTCCGTCGCTTGCTTCTTTGTAGTACCGAAGGGTGGGTGATGCATATCCCTTCACGCATTCAAAAAGTTTCTTATCTGGTCGGAGCGACGGCCGTGTAAAACCAGCCTGAATGGCGTTTGTTTTAGGTGTGTAAATACCGATTTGTAATCGGTACTATATCTGAACTTTCTAGTAATTTAGCTAGCAACAACCCTGAGGCAAAAGCGATGCATGCTCCGAAGCAAATTTTTATTCTTATCCTATTTTCCATTTTGCTGGGTTGTACCGATACGAATAGTGTGTCGTCAAACATCAAAAATAAAGAAAGCCATCTTGAGCATCCCTATTTGTTTCATTTAGTGCAGGCAGATTTATGGCAAACAGCGGTTGATAGCGGCACTGCTTATTTCCCACCGACTTATCAGCAGGATGGTTTTACCCACGCCACTGCTAACCCGGACCTTTTAATGAATGTTGCAAATCACTTTTACCTAGATGTCCCGGGGAAGTGGCTTTGTTTGCAAATGACGACGGACAGCCTAGCGGCAGCTGGCACAGAAGTTGTTTTTGAAGGAACAGCGCCAGTGGGTGACAAGCAGCCGAATTTCGAGGGCACTGACAACGAACTCTTTCCGCATATTCTTGGCGGCATTCATCCCAAAGCTGTGCTTGAGGTTCACGAGGTGATCAGGTCAGAAGCTGGTACATTCTTGTCTGTGAAGAATGTCACGCAAGGAGAGTGAAATATCAAAGTGGTGTTTTAGGCACGGCCTGACCATGTTGTGAATGAGGGGGGCTACATCTTCTTTTGCAGTCGGAGCGATGTCACCTGCGCTGAATCTCAGTATTCCTTAACAATATGATAGAAGTTTGCACTTGGGGCGTACTCCCGGATAGCAGGTAATCCAGGGTGATCCTTAGCCTTAAGTGCGAACAATTTGAAATCATTCTCTGATTGCCAACTTGCATAGTGCAACAAACCTGTTCCTGCTTGAAGCTCATGCAATCGACTCTCAATAAAGCCGGGTTGCTGGCTGAGAAAGTCCCTGATGTAATCATCGATTTGTGTTCTTGCGGTTGTGTGATTTTCTGAGTTTGTGTTGAAGGTTACGACTACAATGAAATTATCGCTCATGAAAACCATCTCCGGATTTTGGATTTTGATGCATTGAATTTGTGCCTGAATTGCAAACACGCTGCTGATTTAGGCTGGTATTGCGCAAGCTGTGATACGGGGATTGTAATTCAAATTGACGAATCGCAGCTTACGATTTACTTTAAAGGCTAAAGGCAGTGCTTATCAATCTGATTCAGGTCCAATTTCATCGCCATGCGCATTACTAACATTCGAGACATTGCTGTTCCGCTGGAAGGAAATATTTCTAATGCGGTCGTAAGCTTCAACGATCACACAGTTTCGCTGGTTGCTGTGGTCAGTGATCAGACGAGGAATGGCAAAGTGGTGGTTGGATTCGGTTTTAACTCCATTGGTCGTTACGCGCAATCTGGCATCCTAAGGGATCGCATTGTTCCCCGGGTTTTAAATTGTCCGCCGGAATTGCTGTTAGCAACAAATGGTACTGAATTTGACCCCGCGGCTATTGCGAGTATAGCAATGAAGAATGAAAAACCTGGCGGTCACGGTGACAGGGCTGGCGCCTTAGGTGCGTTGGAACTTGCAATATGGGACTTGAATGCAAAACTCGCTGATGAACCCGCGTGGATGACAATAGCTAAAAATTTCAGTCACAGCGTAGAAACTGTTTCGGCGAAGGTCTACGCAGCGGGCGGTTATTACTATGCTGAGGATTCAGCGAGTCGACTGCGACAGGAACTTGAAGCTTATCAGGCGCAGGGTTACGGGGCTTTTAAGATGAAGATCGGCGGTGCCACCCTCACTGAAGATCTTGACCGTATCGATGCAGCATTAATGATCGCTGGTTCAGGCAAAAATCTCGCTGTAGATGCGAATGGCAGATTTGATCTGGATTCTGCCCTTGAGTATGGCGAGGCGATAGCGCCGCTGGGATTGCGTTGGTATGAAGAACCAGGCGATCCACTTGACTTCAAGTTAAACCGTGAACTTACACAGTATTACGAAGGTGCGATTGCAACCGGAGAAAACCTGTTCAGTCGAAGAGACATGATCAACCTTGTACAGTTTGGTGGTATGCGAAAAGAAAAAGATGTTTTCCAGATGGACGCAGGTTTAAGTTACGGACTCACAGAATATGTCAGTATGGTAAAGGAGCTAGAAAAACTCGGTTTCGATCGCAAGCAGTGCCACCCTCACGGCGGCCATCTGATTAACCTTCATATCGCAATAGGTCTGGGTCTTGGCGGTTGTGAAGCCTATCCAGGCGTGTTCCAGCCTTTTGGTGGCTACGCACCTGAATGTGAACTAGAGGATGGACATGTCACGCCAACGGATGCTCCCGGTTTTGGACTTGAGCAAAAAACCGAGTTAAAAGAACATTTATTGGTACTTTCGTAAACCTCAAAGATGTAGGTGAAATATGAAAATAGCCGTGCTGGGTTGTGGTGCAATGGGTTCTATATATGCTGCACTGTTGGCTTCATCAGGAAACCAGGTGTTAGTCATCGATACTAACGATGAGCACATTGATGCAATTAATCAATTCGGCTTGAGGGTGTCTGGGGCGAGTGGAGACCGCACTGTGCAGATTCCAGCACACAAACATGTTCCTGTTGACGAGGTCGAACTGTTAGTCGTTGCGGTAAAGGGTGCGCATGTGCAGGCTGCGATTTCAAGTGCACGTGGTGTCGTCAACGCGCAAACGCTGATACTCACAATTCAAAATGGGCTGGGGAGTTCTGATGCTGTCGCCAGCGTATTAGGTAAGGAAAGGCTCATCGTCGGCATAGCGCAGGGGTTTGGTGCTTCGCTGCTTAAGCCGGGGCATGCTTATCATAATGATATGAAAGCGATACGTATGGGAGCGTATGACGATCTGGACCTCGAAGATGTGAGCAAAGTCGCAACTTGTTTCACGCAGGCCGGGTTTGACGCTGAGCCGGTCGTCGATATTGAAGCAATGCAATGGGAAAAGCTCATTTGCAATGTGGCTTACAGTGCCTTGTCTGCACTCACAGGTTTTACCGTTGGAGAGATTATGGATGACCCGCAAGTCGGACCGGTGAGTCAGCAAGCAGCAATCGAGGCTTGGGAGATTGCAAAAGCAAAGGGCGTTAACCTTCAGGTCGACGATCCTGTTCAGATGGTCAGGCACTTCGCGGCCCGCATGCCCCGCGCCAAACCATCGGTTTTACTGGATTTAGAGGCCGGGCGGTTAAGTGAGGTCGGCATGATTAACGGCGCGATTCCAATAGAAGCCCAAAAACTTGCGCTGAGCGCCCCGGTCAATCAGACGCTCACTGCTCTGGTACATTCGCTTGAGCAAAGAGGGCGATAACAAGCCCGTCATGATCTAGCCCGTTAGCTTTGCTCAGTCAGTTGTTTCTGAATCGCCGGCATACTTCTCCAGAGAATGAATGCGCCGCTAGGGCAGAGCAATAGTGTACAAAGGGCGATAGATTTTCCGATCGCAGCTTCATCCATAAATATGTAATCGGTAACCATCGCAATTACCGTAGGTCCGAGTCCTAGGCCAATCAGGTTAGCCGCAAGTAAAAAAAGTGCAGTTACCTGACCGCGCATTCTATTGGGTGTCATCAACTGTAGCGCGCCGCCAGAAATGCCACCCTGAAATGCAGAAAAATAAATCGCAAATGCCATCGCGACGATGGCTAACTTGTCGTTTTCTATAAATCCAAGTGCTATCGCGCAGGGCATAATCGCGAGCATGCTGAATAGTATCATCCTGATATAAGCATCATGTATGCCACGGGCCATCAGCTTATCTGAAAGTAAGCCAGCGGTGAGTAAACCGAAGGTGCCGGCCGAGATCATGACTAGTCCAAATACCCATCCTGCCTCCGGACGAGAGTATTCGAAGGTGCGGATAAAGTAAGTGGGGCCCCATAGGTTCAGTGCGTACACGACCATAATGAAGATGGAAATGCCGAGTATGTGACCAAGATATGCCTGCTTGCGTTGCAAGAGATAAGAGAGAACATCTTTTAGTGGAATCTCAGCGAGATCTTGTCCTACGCCCTTGCGAGCAGGTTCGCGAACCGTATAGTACATCAGCGCTGCTACGAAAAGTCCCGGTAA
>ENA-UZWX01004229-UZWX01004229.1-metagenome-genome-assembly--contig:-Day-4---50m-contig-4229_pt1 | contig 10693 bp, 9 predicted proteins | sample MGYA00260347_ERZ794907 | MGnify/ENA metagenome assembly ERZ794907 | reverse complement strand
AAAGATGGGTTTACGGCTTGGCAAGGAAATTGCAAAACCTTCCACAACCACAACCACAACTACAACCACAAAATTAATCAGACAAGACTCATGCACGCGAAAGAGACCCATCATTCACTGAAGTTAAAAATGAAGATGAATTTGAGAGCGGCTTTCAAATTCCTTTCGCCTTTGTATCAGCTAAGAAACCGGATCCGATGCAACGAGGCGTGGGTTATCGTCCTCGCCAGTCGATTCCACACCAGAGAACTTGTGGAACAACTTGCCAGTCAGGGACACAAAGTTTTCCTATTTGACTCGTCTCCTGATCAAGCGAACTGGCGGTTTGCTTGCCGTTCCTGCGCCGTCGACATTTACGACCGCGCATATATTCCTTTAATCCTTCAAACGGCTCGAAACCTCGGCTGCAACACTGTGCTCATGCCACAGGATGACAACCTAATTCCAATCTATGCGGAGGTAAACCGGCTACTCGACAACGATACAAGATTCTCCGAGGATGCCGTTCAAGCGAGTCTCAGCAAAACCTTCATGCGTACAAAGTTAACCGAAGCTGGTATGGCAGTGCCCGCGTGGAAAATCATCAAAGGTGCTGACGAGGTCGCCGAAGTGCCCTTACCTGCCGTTGTCAAACCGCCATACGGACAGGGCTCTAAGGGAATAACCTATGTGGAATCTGAGGCTGAAGCTGGGATCGCTGTTAATCACATTTTCAATGACCTCGGTCAGGCGCATTGCATCATCGAGGAGTTCCTGACTGGTCGACAATTCGATGTGGAAGGGGTCATTCAGGATGGCACTCCGCATGTGCATTTGATCACAGAGGAGTGTTACACGGACTTCCTCCCTGAATTCACTAAACCATCCTGGTACCTGCACGGCCCGGATCTGCCTGAAGACATGAAAGCTGAAATCTTGCGTGAGACGTTTGCCGCTTTAGCAGCATGCGATTTTTACTCGGGTGCTTTCCATTTGGAACTGAAATTTCAGGGCGACCGGGCGATGGCCATTGATCTTGCGAATCGTATGGGCGCTGACTTTTTCAAGTACACAAAGCTCGTTACTGGTATCGCAGCAATCCATGAATACTACAAGTCGATGAATAAAGGCGCGTTGGATACTAGGGACCTTGACTCGATCCCACGCCATCCTGTTCTTCGATTTTTTAACTACATCGATCGCCCGGCAAACGCAGCGATTAGTGATCTCGCCAAGTCGCTGTCTGAAGAGGGCCGCGTGAAACTTTCCGTTTTTGGCAACCAATTGGAACTCGCGGGCGATGATTCAGAGCTCAGNNNNAACTCGTTTTCAGGCATGGCACAACAATTGCTGCTCCTTACTTGAAACCAAGTCAGCAATCAGACAACCATGAGCAACCAATTACCCGTGAACACATCAGGTCAAGCAAGCGAAGCAGTGCCAGTAGCAATCAATATTCGAGCAGCACTTGGAAAAGACGCCGCACACTTGCTCGATGGCAAATGGGACGCACTGCTATCGAAGCAGCCTATCCCAAACCCCACCAGCTCTGCTGCTTGGCTACGAGCAACAATGCAGCTCGACGAATCATCGATACCTCTGGTTATCACTGCTGATATTGGTCAGCAGATTGTTGGCGCAGGTGCCTTTGAGATAAAAAGCAGTAAGGGTATTCGCGTTGCTCGCTGGCTTGGTGGCAGCGGGCGCCCTGCAATCACCCCAGACCTCCTGATAGACCCCGAATATCCTGAGGTCGCGACTGATATCATGGCCAAACTGAGGGAAGCATCTGATGTCGTCTCACTAGGGCCAAGTCGAATTGCGGGGGGCCTGGGCGCGTCATTTGAGCGTCAAGACAAAAAGGTATTTGCTGAAAAAACGGCGGAGGCTTGGATTGTTGCCTTGCCGGCACCAAAGATTGAGAAACTACGAAAGAAGAACAAAACCAGACTTAAACGCGCAGAGAGAGACGGCGCGACCATCCGCATCAATACTTATTCAGAAACAGACACCATCAAAATAGGCCTTGAACGCCTTTTTGTGCTCCACCAGCGACGCTGGAAAGACCGCCATGACATCTCTCGGTTTTCTTCTAATGATTTCTATCAAGATTGGACCCGCGACCTTGTCGTTGAACTCGCTGAACGCGACCAGGTGCGCATCATCGAAGTACTAGAAAATGGCCAACCCGTCGCAATGATTTTAGGCTTTCTTTTCGGTCGGGGCGCACTCTTCCACACACCGGCAGTCGAGCCGGGCGGCATCTTAAAAGGCGCGGGTCATATAGCAATGCAAACATGGGTGGAGGCTGCGCAAAACGCAGGTGCTGAAGTGATGAACCTCGGGCGGGGTTCTGGAGAACCTCAGGGACCCAAGGGAGCGCTTGGCCCAACCAGACACCCCTGCGGAATTTTTAAGGCGGGTTCAAGCTCTCCGTTTCAAATCATGGTCTCTGTCACCCATCGAACAAGAAAGACACTCCGTGCGCTTAACCGAATTAGAGCAGGATTAGCTGCTTAACAGATGTCCTGCTGACACAAACAAGACCTACTCTCAGAGAGCGCTATTGTAAATTTGGATGCACTCAATTGTCTTCGCTGATCAATTACAAAAGCACAATACACTTCTCTTTTTCGTCCTTTCGACACAACGTTTTGGGTATTACTGCCAGTGGCAAGTTGTCCCTGTTTCTGAACACGTTTAAGCTGTCCCTGGCTTTCGACAAATCAGGGCTTGCAAGGCGTCATGACGCATTAAGATTGTCTTTCGAATCTACTGTTCGCAGGACGGCACTGTATTAGTGTTAACCAGACAGGCGTTCCCGTCGGTCGCTAAAACCAACAAACAACGGGAAAAATAATTAAGGATAAAAAGTATGACGGAAAATCGGCAAGTATTGATCGACTCCCTCCCTAACGGAAAGCTGGCGGAGTCAAATTATCGAATGGAATCAGCAGCGGCCCCCACCCTCCAAGCAGATGGTGAGGTGCTTTGCAGAACATTGGTAGTCACGATCGGCGCAGGAACACGAGCGGGACTCCAGGGAAGCGCAAGCTATGCCGGTGCCCCCCAAACGAATATTGTGATGAATGGCACAGGCGTTGCACGCGTCGAACAATCCAATAGTGCCGATTTTAGCGTGGGTGATCTGGTCGTTTGTAGCACGGGTTGGCAAGATTATTCCGTTCAGCAGGCGAACCAATTAAATAAAGTACAGGATGATATTGATCCAGCGCATTACCTCGGCGCACTAGGGACCAATGGACTGACGGCTTATTTCGGTTTGCTGACAGTTGGCCAACCGAAGGAAGGTGAGACCGTGTTGGTGTCTGCGGGAGCCGGCAGTGTGGGTCATCTGGTGAGTCAGATGGCTCGCATTAAAGGATGCCAGGCAGTTGGCATCACCAGCACACCAGAGAAGTGTCAGCTATTGATCGACAAGATGGGGTGTCATGCGTCAGTGTCTTACAAGTCAGAGGATTTTCGATCAGCGTTAAAAGAGGCATGCCCCAATGGTGTGGATGTCTATTTCGACAACACGGGTGGCGATATTCTTGGTATGTCCCTTCGAAGAATGAATACCCATGGTCGAATTGTTTGTTGTGGCGTTGTGTCTCAATACGACACCAGCAGTCCAGCAGGCGGTCCAAGCGGTATTCCAGGTTTGTTAGTCAACAAGAGAATCCGAATGCAGGGTTTCCTAGTATTCGACTACGCGGCTCAGTACGAGGCAGCAAGAACAGAAATAAAAGGCTGGATCAAATCGGGCGCGTTAACCCCATACAATGATGAGTTTAACGGATTGGCTCAGGCACCTTCCGCTTTTGTTGATTTACTGGCTGGCGGAAATGTCGGTACCCGCATCGTTCGAATCGCAGAGTAAAAATGAGACCCTGAGTCAGCACTGAATTATAGGAAGACCGCTTCAGTGTCTGGCTCGTTACTCAATTAGCGTCGCATTCTCCAACTGGTAAATGATCCCAGATTCACTTGTTTCGATCAGTTTTAAGCGTCCTTCTAACTGAATGGCAACCCAACTGGCCTCTACACTTGTTTCAGAAAATATTTCAACGACCCCTGCCGCGCCTCCTGGAATATGGAAATAGCAGCTTGGTGGCGCTGATGTCAGCAGGAAGTGTTGTTGTTTAATATCGGCGTCGAGCGGCAGCATGTACCCCGTGAGTTTCACCTGCTTTCCGGCTTGTTGCGCGATGTGAGGAGGAAATATGACCTGCACATGATCCTCAGCATATTCAAGCTCTGCTTCCATGAGCGCTGCCCAATTCAAACCGCCTTCTAGTGTTGGCAGAGGTGAGAAGCCTTTAATATCTGAGCTGAGAATATTTAACAGTAAGGTTGCTGAATTATTGCCGTAGCTTACTGTCAATTGATTCAGGCCTTTCGCGCCACCGATGATTTCGAATTCCAGAATGCCGCTTTCGTCAGTACTCATCTCAGGCGAGATTTCACCTGGCACCAGCATTCGCGTCGTACCCTCAATCGTAAACTTCGGTGTTGCGCCTAACACCGATTGTCCAGCTGGCGTTTCGACTAAAACAGCAAGGTAGGCTATGTCCCCTTCGATAATATCAACGGTCTCCTGTCCTTGTTGATCCAAGTAAAGCCCGTTGGCCATCATAGTGAGACTGTATTTTTCGGCTTTCTCAGCGGTGATGGGCTTATCATCGGCAACCTGCGCGATAAGCAGCTGGCTGATTGTTAGGGCGAACAAACCAAAAATCACTGCTTTCATGCTAGGCTCCTAGGACAACGCCAAAGTTCGCGGGACATCAGTCGAATACGCCTGCCACGAAGGAATCAGCGACGAGAGCACCCCTGCAGCTAACAGTCCACCAACAAGTACAAATTCTGTTGGTGCCCAGACAAAGCCTGTAAAAGGGAAATTCTGCGCGTCGCCCAGCGCGATAGCTGCAAGTTCGATTCCCCCATGGGCAGCGATCAGACCAAACACGATNNTAGAGCGCGGCAAATATTGATAGCACTGCACTCGCTACCAATATGGCTGCAAAAGCTTGTAACCAGCCAATACCAATGCCGATGACTTGCAATAGCCGCGTGATCTCGTAGGCAGGTGAGGCTGCTTGCAGCGCGGACTCGTCATTGATTTTCCTAGGCAGGGTAATTGCGGCGATGGGCGTCGCATACTTGACTAAAAGCACCGTTATTTCCTGCGCTTCAGCATACGCTGTCGTCTGTCTTTCTCTATCGCCGTCATATTCGCTGATTAATTCATCTTCATGTTCATCTTCATCTTCATGTTCATGTTGATGTTCACGTTCATGTTCACGTTCATGTTCATGTTTCACATGCTCATTCTCGTGATGATCCTCAAGCACTGCTTCTGAAGCTTCAGCTTCAGCTTCAGCATCAGCATCTGCGTGAACATCCTCGTGCTCGCGGGGCCGATTCGTCTGTGTTGTATCGTAGGTTTCCGAGTTTGGACGAGATTCACCATGGACCAACCATACGCTCTCAAGAGTGGTAATCAGCAACCGGTCGAGGACGGTATCACTCGCCTCGAATATCCCAACAACCGTGTAGCTGTCTTCGTCATGGGCGTGACCTGCGCCGTCTAGTCCGTGTTGACCGGCAAAAGTCGCGCCTAAACTTAATCCGGTTGCTTTTGAGACAGACGAGCCAATGGCAATTTCAAGGAGATTGCTCGGCAATTTCCCTTCAGCAAGTTGACCATCATATATATCAACGTAGTCTTCATTCGTGCCAACAATTCTAAAACCTTTATGGCTGTCACCTAACGACAAAGGTATCGCAGATTCAACCATAGGGTGCTCCATCCAGGTTCTTGCCTCTGAGAGACGAATATTTCCTGTGGGGATATCGGCATGATAAAGACCAGATAACACCAGTTGTAACGGGCTACCTTTCGCGCCTACCACGAGATCTATGTCTGCAGCGTCCCGAATCAATGCCGCACTCAGGAGGTGTGTTGCGATGAGCAAAATTGCAATACTGCCGGTGCCAAGGCTTAAGAGTAGGATATTCACCGCAGTAGAAAGCGGTGACAGTGATAGATTGGACAGACTCAACTGGAGGAGATTCATGTTTGACTCTCAAGATCGAGTACTCTGTCCATCGAACTACGCACTCGCTCATCGTGCGTCACAATTAATAATGCGAAACCTACACTCTCAGAAAGCTCTTTGATGAGTTGAATAGCATCAGCGGCGCTTGAATTATCTAAAGCAGACGTGGGTTCATCGCCTATCACAAGTGAGGGACTGTGAATTACAGCACGGGCAATAGCCGCGCGTTGTGCCTGACCTTGGCTTAGCATTGCAGGCAACACATGCGCCTGTGCAGCAATACCCAGACGATCAAGCAGTCTCATCGCCTTTTTTTTATCAGGAGCGATACGCGCAAGACGTTGCGCTAACAACAGGTTGTTCAAAACACTTATTGCTGATAGTAAATGTAGACGCTGAAACACAACGCCGATGCTGCGGCCACGAAAGCGATCCATCTCCCATTCCTTTAATCGGGTGATATCGCAGCCTTGTATTTCGATGGTGCCAACTTGAGGCCTTAGTAAACCCGCGACCAAATGCATGAAGGTGGTTTTGCCGCAGCCAGACGGCCCTATAACAGCAAGATGTTCACCCTTCTGAATCTGTAACTCATCAATTTCAAGCAACGGCTTCTTGCTATAGCCAAACGCTAAGTCACTGATTTTCAGCGCAATGTTTGAAACACTCGGCATTTCCCAAAAATTATCGCTTGCTTAATGATACGTTATAACATTACTATCTCCGCGAAATTTTTGCAATGGATATCTACAGGACAGCACCGTGAACAAAATCTTAAACAATCAATCAACCTATGTTTCGCTGATGTTAACCGTATTCGGTTTTCAAGCCGATGCGCTAGCAAGCGAAACGCACCGTAAAGCACACAACCAATCGATGGAAGAAGTTGTGGTCAGCATGCCCTTCGTACAAAAAGCAGCTGAGACATCACAACCGATTAACATCCTTTCCGGCGAGGCTCTGCTAGAGGATGTCAACAATACGCTCGGGGGCACGCTACAAGGGGAAATCGGCATCAACAGCGCCTCTTTCGGGCCAGGTGTTGGTCACCCCGTCATTCGTGGCCATACGGGCAATCGCGTCGGTATTTTACAAAATGGTGTTGGCACCACGGACGTTGCAAATCAAAGTCCTGACCATGCGGAATCAGTGGACGTCAGTCTCGCTGACCGAATCGAAATTGTTCGGGGTCCGGCCAGCTTACTTTATGGTAGCGGCGCGATTGGCGGGATCGTGAACATCATTGATGGGCGCGTACCTGATCGGGTTCCAGAATCAACAGAGTTTTTTATTGAACAGACGCGCAACTTTAACAATGACGAAGACCGCACGGCCTTTCGTATTGACGCGGGCAGGAACAACTTCGCCATCCATGCCGAGGGTTTCAGCCGCAAGAACGATAATCAGGAAATACCAGGATTCGCCCTTGATTTGGCTGCGATCGAGGCTTTAGAAGAGATACAGCACGGCGATGAAGAACATGAAGAGCATGAAGAAGAGGAAGAGGCGGAAAATACGCTTGGTTTCATTGGCAACTCAAATGGCAAGTCATCTGGCGGTGCGTTAGGTTTTTCATTTGTGGGTGAGTCTGGCTTCGTTGGCTTTTCTGTATCAGCATTGACGAATGAGTACGGCTTACCACCAGGGTCACATGAACACGCCCATGGGCATGAAGAGGAAGAAGGCCATGACGGAGACCATGATGATGACCATGACGGAGACCATGATGATCATGGTGAAGAACATGGAGAGGAAGAGGTTGACTTTGTCAGGTTGGAAATGGACAAGGTCCGCTATGATCTTCGTGGCGGCCTGAAATTCGGATCGGGTTTCATCGAATCTGTTGACGCTGCGTTTGCATTCACAGACTACACGCATGACGAAGTTGAGTTTTTCAGCAACGGAGAGACGGAAGTAGGCACCACGTTTGATAACGAAGGCTATGAAGGACGAGTAGTTGCACACCACCGCGGAAATGATAACTGGTCCGGACTCTTTGGTATCCAGTTGACAAACAATGATTTCGTCGCGGCTGGCGAAGAGGGATTCATACCTGAATCCGATATTCAAAACCTAGGACTATTTGCCTTCGAAAGATATCAAACAGCATCTTTCAATATCGAGCTTGGTTTGAGATATGACACAAATCAGGTAGAGAGCGGACAGTGCGAAAGCGACGAAAATGCGTTTAGTGCAAGCGGCAGCATACTTTATGACGTGAATGAATCCTCGAATGTGTTCTTTGGATTGACAAATGCAGTGCGCACACCATCAGTCGAGGAATTGTTTGCTAATGTTGACAACACGACTTGCGGAAGGCCTGCTGACGACGAGGCTTTAGTATTGCACGCTGCGACCAACCTGCTTGAAATCGGCAATCCGAACCTTAAGCCTGAACGCGCGCAAAACTTCGAGCTCGGCTATCGTTATCACACAGGGCCTGTCACAGGTGAAATCAATGCGTATGCCAACAACATTGACGACTATATCTTTCTCAATGTTACGGGTGCGGAATTTGAAGAACAGTTGCTAGGAGAGTTTACTGCTCGTGACACCAAGTTTCGGGGACTTGAAGCGCGACTGAGTTTTGACATTTATCAATCTGAGCAATTCGGTATTAGTGGGTCCGTATTTGGCGATCAAGTACGTGCCAAATTTGACGCTGGCGGCAATGTGCCTTTGATACCTGCATCCAAGGTGGGTGCTGAAATTGAATTTTACGGCGATCAATGGACCGTACACCTGCGTGCCAACAATGTATTCGAACAGGACAACGTGGGCGACTTCGAACTCCCAACGGATGAATACACGCTATTTTCTCTGTATGCAGATTATCACTGGAATATGGGCAATGAGGGAGAGCTTAAGCTATTCTTGAGGGCTGACAATCTGAGTGATGAAGAGGTGCGCAATCATGCGTCTCGACTGAAAAACTTCGCGCCTGAGCCCGGGCGTACTGTGAAAGTAGGACTTAGATACAGGCTCTAACGGTAACAGCAAGCTAGCAGCGAGGTTTCGAAAGCCTCGCTGCTGAATGCGCCGGAGGTAATGATCTCAACCCGGCTATCGGGCAAGTCTTGAAGCGCAGTTTCTGCGACATCATCACCTGAAAAGTTAAAGCCAACGTGACCCGCATCTGTTTTTAAAATGGCCTTTAATCGATCGACGTTAGTCGCTCTGAACAACTCGGTTATCTGATCCCGACGAAACGTAAAGTCTGGCTGAAAAAGCCAGCCATGGGAAGTAAAGCCCTCGCCACTATTGCTCAAGCATATGAACCCTTCTGGTGGAAAGCTTGGGTCCTCATCATCGGGAGTGTCGCTCTCTGGAGGCTGTTTCAGCGTTATTGGTTTTTCTCGCCAGGCACTGGCTACGCCAGACAGCCATGACATATCGAGGTGGCCTTGTTGCGCTGATACTAGTTGACGCTTTGGCGTCAAATTCCGCCCTGAAAGATATTCTTCAAGCATTTCAAAGTCATCTTTACCGTAAAGGTCTCGCTTGCTCGCGACAACAATGTCCGCAATGTCCAGCTGCTGATTAAACGTGTCGTGGCTGGTGTATCGTTGATCATTAATTACACGGGCGTCAACAAGCGTTAGCGTCGACCTCAAGTCCAGTAGTTCATGAAAGTGATCCGCAGCAAGCACGCTCATCACCTCAACAGGGTGACCCAAACCCGTCGGTTCAATAATGAGTCTTTCTGGTCTCGCGCGTGCTAGCAGCATACTCATTGCGATTTGCATGGGGAGACCTGTCGCGCAACACATGCAACCTCCCGGCACTTCACGAATAAAGATATTGGGGTCTTGGTGGTTCGCAAACAATCCACCGTCTATGCCAATTTCGCCGAACTCATTAACAAGCACTGCCCAGCGTTCTTTTTCCGGCTTTTGTTCTAGAAGATCGAGTATGGCGGTTGATTTTCCTACACCCAAAAAACCAGTGATGATATTGGTTTTAATATCCTTGAGCGGTTCAGTCATATTGACCGTTCTTAGTTTTATTTTGGCAGTTTTTAAGCTGACAAAGTCTGAAGTTAAAAAAGTGACTCAATGCGACCAAAATAGCGCCAACCAGGGTGAAGAGTTTTTCCAGCTCTTCTCCAAGATAGTCGTGACCAAAGAGCGCCGTCATACACAGCGTCATCAAACCTGCCGTGGCAAGGCCCGCGACGACGAAGTTTTTGTGTTGGCGGCAGCCGAGCGTCAGCGCAAAGATACTCGTGGGCAACACAAGCAAAATGAGAAGCTTGTGAAACATCTCGTCATTGAGCACAGTCAGTAACGTTACTGAAGGCGCCAAAACGAGGGCAACGGGTAAAACTAAACAGTGCGCTATGCAGAGAGCAGAGATACCTATCGCGGCTCTATCGAATTGTAGTGACAACATATGTATTCAAAAATTCCTTGGAGGGGTTATGCGCCACACGCTTCGCAATAACATTCAAATTCGAGTTGGGGACTCGCAAGATGGAATCCTGCCTTACTGATCGTGCTTCGCAACGAATGGATAATGCTATTGCTGATGCTTATTTCTTCAACCGTATTACAGCTGTTGCAGATCAAAAATTGAGGTGTCTCGTGCGTGTGATCACACGCGATGTGCGAGCATGCTACATATTTCTTTGCCAGCTCCAGACGATGAAC
>ENA-UZWX01001083-UZWX01001083.1-metagenome-genome-assembly--contig:-Day-4---50m-contig-1083_pt1 | contig 10711 bp, 8 predicted proteins | sample MGYA00260347_ERZ794907 | MGnify/ENA metagenome assembly ERZ794907 | reverse complement strand
GTTTCAGGGTTAGCAGCAAGAAAGCCAACGGTGCTGCCATTGCCTGGACCCGCTGGCTCTCCATCGATAGGTTTGCTGATTGAAAAAATCCCTGTGTCGGTGATGTAGAAACAACGACCCTTGGGGTCGATGGTGCCAGGCGAGTGCCCCATCGTGCCAAGAACGGCATCATAGAATTTTTTTGCCTCATCGATGTCGTTTCCGCCCACCATAATATGACTGAACATGTTTACTCTCCTGATATAAAAATATTTTGATTCAGTTGACTGTCGGACTATACCGGTTCGCAACTAATAGTGTTTTCTGTGCAGACCAACACAGCTGCATCGATGCAAAGAAAGCAAAGCCTATCACACCTTTGGCTAAGTCATTCGCTACCACCTCTCACGATGGTCTATGCTGTTTTTCGACTTTCCGAATACTTCTCAATCTCTGCTCGGACGATCGGAGCCAGTATGTAAAGGCCGATTAAATTAGGTATGGCAACAATAAACACTAAAGCATCTGACAGATCGATTAAGGCATTGAGCTGAATAGCTGAGCCAATGACGATAAAGATGCAAAAAATAAATTTGAAAATAAGTTGAGTGATATTGGCTTCACCAAATAAATAGGTAAACGCTTTGAGTCCGTAGTAGCTCCAAGAAAGCATGGTTGAAAATGCAAATAGTATCGCGGCTACGGAAAGTGGTATAGGTGACCATGATATCGTCGATTGAAAGGCACGGGTTGTCATTTCGATGCCGCTGATGCCAGTATTTGCGAGTAATGGATCATAGACAGTTGTGATGATAACGAGCGCGGTGAGTGTGCATACTACGACTGTGTCGATGAAGGGTTCAAGGAGAGCAACATAGCCTTCTGTTGCAGGGAAGTTTGTTTTGACGGCACTATGCGCGATAGAAGCAGAGCCTAGCCCGGCTTCGTTTGAAAACACGGCGCGCCTGAAACCAATGACGATGACCCCGATGATGCCTCCAGTGACGCCGTCAGGACTGAAGGCCCCCTGCCAGATTGCACCGAACGCCCAGAGTAGTTTATCTGCGTTGAATACAATGATGACGATCGCCGCAACTGAATAGAGCACGGCCATAAAGGGGACCAGTTTTTCTGTGACCCTGGCGATGCTCTTGATCCCGCCGAATATCACTATCGCAACGACGATCGCCATAGCGAGGCCGAGTAGCCAGGCCTTGCCCATGAAAGGGCTTTGTTCGGCCCCGGTGACGGTAATGAAAATCGCCGCTGCCTGATTAGACTGAAACATGTTACCAATACCCAAGCAGCCAATGACCATCGCCATCGCATAGAAAAGTCCAAGTGCTTTGCCAACGCCCGGTAACTTGAGATCTTTCAAACCCTGTTCGAGATAGTACATAGGGCCACCGGATACTGATCCATCCGGGTTGGTCTTGCGATATCGAACCGCCAGCGTGCATTCAGCGAATTTGGTAGACATACCGAGTAGCCCGGCAACAATAAGCCAGAAAGTTGCGCCCGGACCGCCCAGTGAGATAGCGATTGCCACCCCGGCGATGTTACCTACACCGACGGTGCCTGACACCGCGGTTGCCAGCGCCTGAAATTGAGTGACTTCACCTGGTGCATTAGGATTTTGGTATCGTCCGGTCGCCAATGCCAACCCATGGCGAAAGCCGCGAACATTGATAAACCCAAGATACCCGGTGAAGAACAGCCCCCCTGCGACCAGCCAGACAACAATCAGTGGCAGATTGGCATCTCCTACCGGTACCGCGTAAAAAATAAAGCCCGAAACAGCATCGGTAATCGGCCTGACCATTGAGTCTATGAGCACGTCGATAGGGACGTCACGTGTCGGATTCGAGGATTGAATCGTTAGGGAGTCCATTGGATTTTCCTTCCGGCGCGCCGCTGGATGCAGAGTAGTAAATGGCATTTATCCATAACGCTGAAAATTTCGCCAGTTAATCCTCTCGTTTGACCCTGTGTACCGGTGACAACTACAATCAGGTCCCTCTTATACTGCTGAAACTACTGGAGAGGCTTAATGGCATACAGCAATCCGCAACATCTTATCTCGACCGAAGCACTATCTGAGGCAGTGTCTCAAAACGGGGCAAATTTGAGAATCTTTGATGTCACAGTGACGCTGGTGCCCAATCCACCGGGTTATAAGGCCGTTTCTGGCATCGAAGACTATGGTAACGGTCATATCCCCGGCACCGCTTTTATGGATCTGGGCAAAGATCTCTCTGATACAACCAGCGGTCTCGGATTCACATTGCCTTCTGCCGAATATCTGCAAGCGGCTTATCGTGCAGCTGGAATCGACGATGATAGTCAGGTTGTGTTTTATAGTTCCGGTCATATGATGTGGGCGACCCGCGCATGGTGGATGTTATACTCTTGCGGCCATAAGCAGGTCGCTGTGCTGGATGGCGGTCTTGAGAAATGGAAAGCTGAAAACCGTGACCTTTCGATGGATGCGGGAAGCTACACCGCCGGTCAGATGAGCGTTAATCTTGACGCAGAGCGGTGGGTCAACAAAGAGCAGACGGCTGCTGCGATTGAAGATGGAGGTATCTGTACAATTAATGCGCTGGCACCTGGCGTATATTCCGGTGAAGCGGATATGCATTATGGTAGGAGGGGGCACATCGAGAACAGCAAGAACCTCTATTACGATACGATGATGAAAGAAGGCTGTTTTAAGCCAGCTGAAGATTTAAGGCAGAATTTTGAGGAAAGTGGCGTGTGGGGTACGCCTAGGGTCATCGCCTATTGCGGCGGTGGTATATCCGCGACAATTGATGCGATGGCGCTAACGTTGATCGGGCATGACAACGTAGCGATATATGATGGTTCCATGAGTGAATGGGTAAAAGATGAAAGCCTGCCATTGATCACTGGCTCATAGAGTGAAGCAGTGTTTCTCACGCAAAAAATTTTGATCTGAAGATAAACAAACGATTTTAAATAAGTTGATTAACTAAAGGAGTAAAACCATGGCAGAAGCCTGGATTATAGATGCATGTAGAACACCAAGGGGTATTGGCAAAAAAGGTAAGGGTGCCCTGGCGGATGAACACCCACAACATCTCGGTGCTGCAGTATTAAAAGCGCTGCACGACAGAGTTGGTTTTGATACCGCTGAAGTAGATGACATTATTTTTGGCACTAGCTCCCAACGGGGACAGCAGAGTGGCGACCTCGCCAGAATGTCGGCACTTGATGCAGGTTATGACATAAAAGCCAGTGGTGTCACACTGGACAGATTTTGTGGTTCTGGCATTACGTCGGTCAATATCGCCGCTGCAAACATTATGTCGGGTATGGAAGATTTGTGTATCGGTGGTGGTGCGGAAATGATGTCTACATTCGGTCAGGGCAGTGGTAATAGCTCTCCTTTCCTCGATAATGACAATTTCAGACTAAGAGACGTTCATCCTCAGCCTCATCAGGGTGTGTGTGCTGATGCGATTGCTACCATTGAAGGTATTAGCCGAACAGCACTTGATGAGTTAGCTCTGGTTTCCCAACAGCGAGCCGATAATGCCATTAAGAACGGCTACTTTGATCGGTCGTTGGTACCCGTGCATAAGCTCGACGGCAGCATTGCGTTGGACCACGAGGAGTTTCCCCGTCCACAAACGACCCTTGAAACATTATCTGGTCTGGAGCCCTCATTTGCGCGTATGGCTGATATTCCGCTGGACGAATCTGGCACAACTTTCCGCAAGTTAGTGAATCAGAGGTTCCCGGATCTTGATGTACAGCATTTCCATCACGCGGGTAATTCTTCAGGCGTTGTAGATGGTGCAGGGGCTGTCTTGATGGCATCCGCGGACTATGCAAAAGCAAATGGGTTGAAGCCGCGGGCCAGAATTGTCGCTATGTGCAATATGGGTGATTGCCCAACACTGATGTTGAATGCGCCTGTTCCGGCCGCGAAAAAAGTGCTCGCCAAGGCCGGCATGACACTTGATGACATTGATCTGTTTGAGATTAACGAAGCGTTTTCGGTTGTTGCTGAGAAGTTCATTCGTGACCTGAATCTCGATCGGGACAAGGTTAATGTAAACGGAGGTGCGATGGCGCTGGGTCACCCGATTGGTGCAACTGGCTCCATGCTGATTGGTACAGTGATTGACGAGCTCGAGCGTCGAGGGCAGCAGTTTGGTCTTGTGACCATGTGTGCTGCCGGTGGTATGGCGCCTGCCATCATCGTTGAGCGTATCTAGTCTTAAGAAAATAGATGCGATAACAGCCCGGGTTGCTTATGATTCCATTGGCAATCCGGGTTTGTTGTTTCTATCCTGTCGCAAACGGGTCCGGCGTTAATTTGCAGACAGGTGTGAGCCCGGGTCTATGAGTTACTTCCGAATATTCCAGTTTCCAACGTTACTGTTAGCCGGCGCTTCCGCGTTTAGTATGTCGACGTTGTTTAGCGCCATGAAACCAGTGTTACTCACTCGATATGTGGAGCAGGCAGGCTTTAGTGAGTCTCTCGCTGGTCTCGTTGTGGCAATGCCTTTTGTCGGTATTGCGCTCTCTTCCCTATTATTGAACAAACTGCTGGGTCTGATGCCGCTGCGGCTGCTGGTGATTGTTTTTGGTGGGCTGTTAACAACCACGGAGCTCGTAAGTGCCTATGTCTTTGACCTCAAGGCATTGGTGCTGACGCTGCAGTTTTTTGCTGGCATCTCAGTTGGCGTGTTAACGGGTAGCGTTTCGAGAATCATCGCCACACAAACTCTTGCGGACGAGATGTTTGGATTTGTTGATATGGCTGCCGTTTTTCTGATGTCATTTATGATTGCTGGTGTGGGAGCGGCGATTGGCGCGCTTGGACTTGAAGGCGGCTATTTGTTCGCAGCTGCCCTCTCGCTTGGCTATACGCTGCTGATGTTAGCTTACAAAACAAACGATGGTCAGCAGGACGGTACAGTCAAATTCAGCAAGCCTCTGTTAATTTCGTTAAGGCCTGTCGCTGTAATTATCATGGGTATGCTGTTTGTCACCTGCAGTGGTTTTGGATTTGCCTTCCTCTTTACCATCGGCATAGATCTGGGCATGAGCTACGCCTCCGCTGGTTCCTTCATTGGTACGCTTGTGCTCGTGTCCTCGCTTGCTTGCCAGCTTGGAGGTTGGAGTAGTGGCAAGTTTGGTCCTTATCGCCCGCTGGCGGGTGCCTATATTGTTTGTGCGGTAGGTTGGTACATTGCTATTCATGCGAGCAGCCAGTTGATATTTATGATTGCGCTTGTACCGGCGATATTTTCCCTGCAGTTTAACTTTCCGATTCTGCTGGCACTTGCCGGCTCCCTTGATGCGGAAGGCAGGTGGGCTGCAATTGCGACACCGCTGCTGATGAGTGGGTTTGCCTGGGCTGCGATCTCAGCAGGAGCAATTGTGAGCGTCTGGGGTATCCCTGCGCTTGCAACGGCGACTGGACTTGGGCTGCTGATTTGCCTGTTGTTGCTGATCCCTTCAAGGGAAGTAACGGTATGAGACGAAAGGTAGGCGCCCTTGATTTGGATAGGTGGCTCCTTCCAGTATTGATTTTAAATCTGTTCGTTTGGGTCGTTGCACGCTTCATTTCTGATACCAACCTTGATCCCTATGGGGATATGTTGGAAAACTTTGCGTGGGGACAGGAATTCAGCTGGGGTACCCATAAACACCCTCCGCTCATTGGTTGGGTGACGGGACTTTGGTTTTCGATATTGCCGCGCAATGACACCGCTTACCATTTGTTATCTTATTTAAACGTATTGCTTGGCTTGGTCGGGGTCTATCGGGTTGCAATTGTTCTTGGGTTTGCGCGGGTGGCTGTGCCTACTGTGCTCTTGTTGGCGATGGCGTTACCCTATAGCACGCTTGCAGTTAAATTTAATGCGAACGCCATACTTTTATCTCTTTGGCCTTGGGTCGTTTTTGGTTGGCTTAAAAGTCAGCAAGAAACCGATACAAATGTAAACACGTGGACCATCCTGTTTGGTGTACTAGGCGGTTTGGCGCTGCTCGGTAAATACTATAGCGGTGTACTGATGGTTGGTTTGCTGTTGGCGAGTTTTAGCTCAAAGGACGGGAGACATTGGTTAAAAAGTTATAAACCTTGGCTTTCTGGCATCGTCTTTACCCTGATATTGACACCCCACATACTCTGGTTGTTTGACAATAGTTTCATTTCCTTCGCCTATATTGCTGCACAATCAGAAAATCGAGCGCCCTATCGGGCGCTGTTGAAGTTCGCCTTTGTGCCATGGTTGTATTGGTTGATTCCACTGCTGATATGCGCATGGATAGGCACTCGTCAAGAGCAATCGGTGATTGCTCGAATTCGCCGTTTCTTTAAAAACCTTGTTCTTGCCTGGTACTGTCAAGGTTGGAACGACACGTTGTTTTGGATGGTCATGCTTCCTTGGATGTTGACGCTACTGTTTGGCATCCTCGGGATTGTTGCGCTTTCTCTGCCATGGGCGATACCGCTCGGGTTTGGTTTCCCGCTGCTATGGATAAGAAACCTTTGGCAAGCCGAAGGGGACGAAATGGCAAACTATTCAGGCAGCATCCTCCGGATTTTTTGCGTTTGGTTAGTTTTGATTCTAATTGTGAGTCCCATCTTTGCCGTGTTCGAGGCTAAGAGAGAGAGTGCTAATTATTACCGGCCGCGGGCCGAGGCAGCAGAAGCGATCATTCAAAAGTGGCAGGAAACGCTGCCAGACAACGAACTCCATTGGGTGGGCGGCCAGTGGGCAGAAAATGGGTTAGTTGCTTTCTATGGGAACCCTGAGATTAAGATACTTCCCGGATTGCCTGATAGTGAAGCGGCCGCGGCGGTATCTTCATTGGACTGGCGTAGAAAGCCAGGACTTATTTTGTGTCCTCGCAGGAAAGCGGCGACACCGCCGCCTTTCTCCTGTCCTGGTGATACAACGAGGTGGTTAGAAGAGAATAGTCTGCCAGTTCGAACGATAGAGGTGCGTGTTCAAAAAAATGGATTCAGATTTCCTGTTGAATGGGAATTTGAGTACCTGGGTTATATCTATTTACCGAAAGAAGGTAGGACAGTCGATGACAGTTAACTATGGAGTGATTGGTACAGGGATGATGGGTTGCGAGCATATTCGTAATATCGTCCAGATAGAGACAGCGTCGGTAGTCGCTATCGCAGATCCGAGTGAGCGGTCGCTTGGCTGGGGTCAGAAAGCTTGCCAAGGCAGATTTACGCCTGACGAATACACCGACTATCGGGATCTCCTAGCAAGAGATGACATTGATGCGGTGGTTGTTGCATCGCCCAATTTTACTCACATTGATGTGATGCGAGATGTGTTTGGTACGAGCAAACATGTGCTTCTGGAAAAGCCAATGTGCACAACCATGGCTGACTCGATCGAGTTGCGAACAATGGCAGAGAAACACACAGGTATGGTTTGGATCGGACTTGAATATCGATATATGTCGCCCATCATGAGTTTCCTTAATGAGCTTGAGGACAATGTGGTTGGAGACATCAAGATGTTTTTTATTCGAGAACACCGATTCCCGTTCCTTAAGAAGGTAGATAACTGGAACCGGTTTAACCGCAACAGCGGAGGCACGCTGGTTGAAAAATGCTGTCACTTCTTCGACATGATGAATCTTGTCGTCAAGTCAAAGCCAGTCAGAATATTTGCCTCCGGGGCCCAAGACGTGAACCATCTCGACGAACGTTATGACGGAGAAGTGCCGGACATTCTGGATAACGCCTTCGTTATCGTGGACTACGAAAATGGAGCCAGAGCTTGTCTTGATCTATGCATGTTCGCCGAGGGCGGTCGAAATGAACAAGAGCTAGTAGCAACGGGTTCTGGCGGCAAACTTGAGGTGACGATTCCCGAGGGTGTCATGACAAAAGCGGGAAGGGACTATGGTAAATTTACTACGCAAAAAATTGCAATGGATCCGCGGGTTAACGAAGTGGGGCTGCATCACGGCGCCAGCTACTTGGAACATCTGGATTTTATCCATTGTATAGAAGAGAACCTTGACCCCAGAGTGACAGTTGAGGATGGATTGTTGTCGGTGGCGATGGGTATCGCGGCTCAGGAGTCGATTGCCAGAGGCGCGCCGGTGCAGCTTGAAGAGCTTCTATAGCGAATGTAACACTGCTATTGTGCGCACTGGTTAAAAATAGTGGTTCAAATGTCTCTATTCTCACGATCTTTATCCCAGTGTTTATTGTCGCTGGCGGTTTTTGTCTCGACGCCTGAAATGCTCGTCGCTGCAGAGGAAGTTGCACTACCGCGCACCATGGCCTGGAGTGCTTATAACCTGGGCACTACCGGTTACAATCAAGCAGTGGCTATCGGCAAGGTACTCAAGGACAAACACGGCGTTAATCTCAGGGTTATCCCTGGCAAAAATGATATCTCCCGGTTACTGCCATTGAAGAAGGGTAGAGTCCAGTTCACAGCAACCGGTGTGGCAACCTACTTCGCTCAGGAAGGTATGTTCCAGTTTGCGCATCGAAATTGGGGACCGTTGCCTATTAGAATTACGATGTTGTCGAACGGATTATCCAATCAGTCTCTGGCGGTTGCCGCGGACACAGGCGTTAAGGAGTTTTCCCAATTACGAGGCAAGCGCATAGCGTGGGTTCGAGGTGCGCCTGCACTGAATGTGTCTACAGAGGCGATGCTTGCCTGTGGCGGACTTACCTGGCAAGACGTTGTTCGGGTCGAATACCCGGGATACGCTGCGATGTGGAATGGCGTCGTTGCAAATCAGATTGATGCGGCCTATGCCACAACCGTCTCGGGTCCAACCCGCAAACTCGAAGCTAGCCCCCGTGGCATATTTTGGCCACCTTTACCTCACGAAGATAAAGCTTGCTGGCGTCGCCTTAAAAAAGTGGCTCCTTATTTCGTGCCGCATATCGCGGTCAGAGGCGCGGCAATTTCCGAAGAGAGCCCCCACGAGGGAGGCACTTATCCGTACCCTATTCTAATTTCTCTGGCTGATCAAAAAGACGATCTTGTTTATTCTCTAGCGAAGGCAATTCACCTTGGTTATGACGACTACAAAGATGCAGATCCTGGGGCAATCGGTTGGGCTATGCATTTGCAGCAGTTTGACTGGGTTGTACCCTTTCATTCCGCCGCTATTCAATACTACAAGGAGGTAGGGGTTTGGAAGCCAGCGCATAGTGTTCATAATGACCGATTGGTTCAGCGCCAAAAAGTACTGGGTGATGCCTGGCAAACACTTCAAAGCCTTGACGTTGAGAGCGACGAAAAATTTGCAACACTTTGGTTACAGTTACGCGAGAAGAAACTGACCGACGCAGGTTTCGATCCCGTTTGGTAGAAAAAATTTTTGGATAATTGTCGGTTGATGGTGAAAAGTCCATGACAAAACTGCGAGCCACAGATGGGCCGTTAGGTATTCTTCTTGCTTTAACTGCGGTGATTGTTTCATTGCTTGCAATGGACAGCCTTCGAGTACTTGGTGCCCCATTGTTGTCCGGCATTGTCTCGCTTGAAACACAGTACTTTTATCTTGTGCTGATGTTTCTGATGCCGCTTGGGTTTCTGCTGTATCGATCAAATCAGAAGACCGATCTGTTGCCGCTTGATGTCTTGCTTGCACTGGTAAATTTCTTGGCTTGTGGTTGGTTGTACTGGCATTCAGAACAAATTCTCGATGAAGGTTGGGAGTTTGGTGGACCAGAAGAGGCTGTCTGGGTTTCCTACGTGCTGTGGGCTTGTGCGCTGGAAACTGTGCGCCGTGTTGCTGGTTGGTCGCTTTTTATATTGGTGTCTCTTTTCTCCCTCTACCCTCTTGCGGCAGAGCAGATGCCCGATGCTATTTCCGGCATGTCGGTTTCTCTGCAGGATACGGCGATATACCATGCAATGAGCAGTGAAAGCGTACTAGGGTTGCCATTTCGCGCTTTTGCAAATCTGGTCATTGGTTTTCTTGTATTCGGTGTTGCTTTGAAATGCACCGGAGGAGGGCAGTTCTTCATTGATCTAGCATTTTCGCTTTTGGGGCGGGTGCGTGGTGGACCAGCGAAGGTGGCGATTCTTTCCAGCGGTCTAATGGGATCAATGAGCGGTAGCGTGGTCACGAATGTGTTGACGACCGGGCAGTTGACTATTCCGGCAATGAAACGATCAGGTTTTAATGCATCCGCAGCCGGGGGCATCGAAGCATGCGCTTCAACCGGCGGCGTGCTGTTACCCCCGGTGATGGGTTCGACAGCATTCGTCATGGCGACTTTCCTTGGCATGCCTTACTACGATGTGGCGCTGGCGGCGGCGATTCCTGCAGTGCTGTATTTTGTTGCACTTTTCCTGCAATTGGATGCATTTGCCGCACGTGAAAATCTTCAGGGCGCTGATGAAGACGAGATTCCAGATCTGCTCGATACCATTAAAAATGGTTGGTATTATCTTGGCGCTTTTGCCGTACTGGTAGTATTACTGCTTGTTATGCAAAGAGAGGCGTTGGCGCCCTGGCTGTCTACCCTTGTACTTCTAATACTAAACCAATTTTCCAAACGACATAGGTGGGGTGCAAGAGACGTTTTTGACTTTCTAGTTGCCAGTGGCTCACTGTTTGTCGAGTTGTTAATTGTACTCAGCGGGGTGGGTCTCATTGTTGGCGCTTTGTCGCTAACGGGGTTGTCCGGCACGCTGGTGAATGAGCTGCTTTTCCTTGCAGGTGGCTCTACCCTTGT
>ENA-UZWX01017708-UZWX01017708.1-metagenome-genome-assembly--contig:-Day-4---50m-contig-17708_pt1 | contig 10754 bp, 10 predicted proteins | sample MGYA00260347_ERZ794907 | MGnify/ENA metagenome assembly ERZ794907 | reverse complement strand
TCCGCCAATAATTTGAATTGTTTTTTGGGACTCCTTTTCAAATAAACAATGTTGTATACCGTATCGATAATGGGGGTCTTTGCTTTGTTTGCTTTGTTGCTCTCATATGCGCTTTTTAGCGCGTAATAGCCTTCTGCTACCATGCTCATTTCAAACATCGCTGCTTTGACCGTATAGCCCTTGCCCAACATGTTTCCAAACATCCGGTTTCTGCTAAATGTAGAATAGCCCGTAACCAACAAATCTCCCAAATAGGCAGAGTTGTTGATGTTGCGCTTCATTTTATGCACTTTTTTGATAGAGCGCTTCATCTCACGAATGGAATTGGACATCAAGACAGCTTGAAAATTGTCTCCATAACCCAATCCGTGTGCAATTCCGGCGGCAATGGCGTAAATGTTTTTCAACATCGCAGCATATTCGGTTCCGATGATGTCATCCGAAACCTTGCATTTGATATAATCTCCTGACAAAAACTCACTTAACAGCACTGCTTTTGATTCGTCCTGACAAGCGATGGTCAAATAGGAAAGCCGTTCCAACGCTACTTCCTCTGCATGACAAGGTCCTGTAATGACACCGATGTTTTCAAAAGGAACACCAAAGGCTTTGTGAAGATGCTCTCCGATGATCAATCCCGTTTCAGGAACAATCCCCTTGATGGCCGAAAAAATAATTTTCTCCTTAAAATCAATCGTTGCCTTGGAAATTTCGTCGTGAAAATAAGCAGAGGGAATCGCAAAAATCAACAGGTCTGCATAGGCAACCATCTCATCGACGTCACTGCTTAAAAAAAGTTGATTGCTGTTGAATTCAGCGGAAGTCAAGTAATTTGGGTTGTGCCTGTGCTCTTTTATATAGTCAATCGCTGTTTCGGAGCGCATGTACCAGCCAACTGTTGGCAAATTTTCACACAACATTTTAACGATTGCTGTCGCCCAACTTCCCCCTCCAAAAACGGCTACTTTTAATGGTGTATTCATGAATGTTCGATTCCTTTTTGTTCTGCCAAAAATAGCAATTAATCTGCAACAAACGAATCTATTTCAATTTATCGCAAAATGTTGTTCCAAAAATGGTTGGCAAGACGCTTGTGGAGAATCCGCCCTTTCTTCTCTATTCTATATGCAGAATTGTTATCTTTGGAAACACCTTAAACAAGCGTCTTGAGTACCGCAAAAAGTTTTATTAAAAATACCCTTGTATACGGCATCGCTGCAGTACTCCCCAAAGCCATCAATGTATTGTTGGTTCGGTTGCACACGGGAACGCTGAGTACAAGCGAATACAGTGTCAACACCTCTTTTTATGTGTGGGCGGCCTATTTCAATATTGCACTTACCTACGGAATGGAAACCGCCTTTTTTCGCTTTTTCAACACAGAAAAAGAAAAGGGAAAAGTGGTGACTACCGCTTTTATAAGCCTTTTCACTACCTCGCTACTCGCCTTGGCATCGCTCTTGTTTTTTAAAAATTCCCTTGCTGCCCTTCTCGGGTTTTCAAACTCCTTTTATTTTTCACTCCTCGTATGGATTTCTATTTTGGACACCTTGGTCGTCATTCCTTTTGCCTATTTGCGTGTCGTTGGAAAATCCAAAAAATACACTTTGCTACGCTTGATCAACATCTTGATCTACACGTTTTTCAACCTCCTCTTCTTGTGGGCATTGCCAAAAATTTCTGAAAGCAATTCTTCTTTTTCAGACAGTATTGGGAACGTTTACCGAGCTGATTTTAAAGAAGGGTATATTTTTATGGCCAACCTCATTGCAAGTGCCGCCACCTTTTTAACTGTCTTGCCGCTCCTGTTCAAATTTCAATTTTCTTTTGACAAAAAAATCCTTGGAAAAATGCTTTCTTACAGTTGGCCTATTTTTGTTGCTGGGTTGGCTTATACCACCAATGAAAATTTAGACAAACTTTTGCTAGAAGATTGGCTAGGGAAAAGCGTGATGGGTGCATATGCCGGTGCTTATAAAATTGGCGTCATCATGTCTCTTTTCGTCATGGCCTTTCGTTTGGGAGCCGAACCTTTTTTCTTCAACCATGCACAAGACAAAAACGCCCCAAAAACCTATGCCTTGATTTTAAAATGGTTCGTGATTTTGGGGGTTTTCTTTGTCGTCATCATCGTCGGTTACTTAGACGTGGTTGCGCAAATTTTCCTCGGCGACAAAGCCTACTACCAAGCCCTGTCGATCGTTCCTGTCATTTTGATGGCCAACTTATTTTTGGGGATCTACAACAACCTGTCCATCTGGTACAAACTCACAGACAGAACCCACTACGGAATGTACATTTCTTTGTGGGGCGCTGCAACAACTGTTCTATTGTTGGGGCTTTTGATTCCCCAAATTGGATTTATGGGTGCTGCTTGGGCAACACTTGCGGCTTATGGAAGCATGTTGTTGCTTTCATACTGCATCGGCCAAAAATACTATGCCGTTCCCTATGATTTGAAAAACTGCATTTTTTACTTGGTTTTAGGAGCCGGAATGAGCGGTTTGTCTTTTCTAAAATTTAGAGGTAACTTTACAGTAAGTGCTCTTTTTATCTTATTGTTCTTATTCATTGTCTATGGAAAAGAAAAAGAAGAACTAAAAAAAATAAAGCGCTGATGCGTTAACTGCCAAAAAACAACAAACGCGTTTCATTCACATTAAAAATTGAGCCCCATGAAAATCAACATCATCAACAAATCAAAACACTTCCTCCCGCATTACGAAACTCTTGCTTCTGCAGGGATGGACTTGAGGGCCAATCTCGACGAAGTCATAATACTCAAACCCATGCAAAGAGCAATCGTCAAAACAGGCCTTTTTATCGCCTTGCCTGTTGGAACAGAGGCCCAAGTAAGACCCAGAAGCGGTCTGGCAGCGAAAAATGGGGTGACGGTCCTGAACAGTCCTGGCACGATCGATGCGGATTATAGAGGTGAGATTGGGGTCATCTTGATCAATCTGTCCTTAAAAAATTTTACGATAAATGACGGAGAACGCATCGCGCAATTGGTCATTGCAAAACACGAACGTGCCGAATGGCGGGAAGTCACCGAATTGGACGACACCGAAAGAGGCGCTGGAGGTTTTGGAAGTACAGGTGTTTAGCACAAAAAGGAAATCCCTCTTTTCAATTACAAATCAAAACCAATTTTGACGTCCAACTTGTGAGCGATGATCTTATTGAGCTGCGCCTTCAATTCAGGAATCTTTACGTCTTTCAGCGCATCGTTGGAAAAAGCATACATCAACAAGGCTTTGGCTTCCTTTTTAGGAATTCCTCGTTGTTGCATGTAAAACAAGGCGCTTTCGTCCAATTGGCCGATGGTACAACCGTGCGAACATTTTACATCGTCTGCAAAAATCTCCAATTGAGGCTTGGTGTTTACCGAAGCTTTGTCTCCGACAATAATGTTGTTGTTCTGTTGAAAAGCATTGATTTTTTGAGCAGCTTGTTCCACGATTACCTTGCCGTTGAACACCCCAGTCGAACGGTCGTCATAAATGCCTTTGTACATTTCATGAGATTCGCAATTAGGTGCCTTGTGTTTGACCAAAGTATGGTTGTCGACATGTTGCTTTTCATTCAAAATAGAAATGCCGTTGAGGTGAGACACACAGTGCATTCCTTCCTGGTAAAATTCCAAATTGTTACGTGTCAAATTCCCGCCAAAAGAAAAGGTGTGTACGGAAGCGACACTGTCTCTTTCTTGAGAGACGAAGGTGCTGTCAATCAAAGAAGCAGAAGCTCGATCGTTTTGCATTTTATAGACATCCACAATCCCTCTCGTCTTTACAAAAATCTCAGTGACCGAATTGGTCAAGGTATTGTTTTCTGTCAGACTTTGGTGGCGTTCAACGATTTGTACATGTGCATTTTCCCCAACAATGACCAAATTTCGCGGTTGGATCAAAAGCTCTTTTTCAGTTCCCGTTGAAAAGTTTACAATTTGAATTGGCTTGGGAACTACAGTATTTTTGGGGATCTGAATGTACGCTCCTTCATTTGAAAAGGCGGTATTCAAATCCGAAAGACTGTTGTTTGTATTGGCCAATTGGTTGAAATACGTATCAATGACCATTTTGTATTTAGGCTTTTCCAAAGCTGCAGACATCACACAAACGTCCAATCCGTCATGCGTGGTTTCCGAAAGAAAAGAACTAAAAACACCGTCGATAAAAATCAAATTGTAGCAATCTGTTTCATTGAGCAAGAATTTTTTTACCTGTTCGTATGCCAATGTGGGAACTGCCTTTGGAAACACATTGTAATCGTGTTTCAAAACAGCATTCAAACTGGTGTATTTCCATTCTTCGTCTTTTTTAGTCGGAAAGCCTTTGCTCTCAAAGGCACCAAAAGCTTCGGTACGAATATCGTGAACCTTCGATGTGGTATCGATATCTACTTTGTTTTCAAAAGCCAAAAATGAGGAGGCCAATTTTTCTTTTAATTCCATTGTATGAGGTTGTAAAGTCTCGGAAAATTCCCAGAAATGAGAAGTGAAATCCGAAAATCTAAATTTATGCTTTCAGTTCTTCTTTGATCCAATCGTATCCTTTTTCTTCCAATTCCAAGGCCAGTTCTTTGCTGCCTGATTTGACAATTTTACCATCGTACAATACATGGACAAAATCGGGAACGATATACTCTAAAAGTCTTTGGTAATGGGTGATTACAATCACCGCATTGTCATTGGATTTCAATTTGTTGACCCCGTTGGCAACGATGCGAAGTGCGTCGATATCCAAACCAGAGTCGGTTTCGTCCAAAATCGCCAATTTGGGTTCCAACATGGCCATTTGGAAGATCTCATTTCTTTTTTTCTCTCCTCCCGAAAAGCCTTCGTTCAAGGAGCGAGAAAGAAATTTTCGATCGATCTCCAACAATTCGGACTTTTCGCGAATCATTTTCAACAAGTCTTTGGCAGGCATTTCTTCCAACCCTTTGGCCTTGCGTGTCTCATTGATGGATGACTTGATAAAATTGGTTACAGTAACTCCAGGGATTTCAACCGGATATTGAAAAGATAAAAACACGCCTTCGTGTGCTCTTTCTTCTGGCGCCAATTCGTTGATGTCTTTTTCGTTCAATGCGATGTTCCCTTCCGTCACTTCGTATTCTTCTTTCCCAGCAATAACCGATGCCAACGTACTTTTTCCGGCTCCGTTAGGGCCCATAATGGCATGAACTTCACCTGCATTTACCTGGATGTTCAATCCTTTTAGAATTTCCTTGTCTTCTATTCTGGCGTGTAAATTCTCTATTTTTAACATTTCCTTCTTTTTAAGATGTGTGCTTGTTTGTGTTGGAAGCTATGAATGGACTTCAAGCGGGCGCCTTTAAAATTGATTTTACCCTACAGAGCCTTCCAAGCTGATTTCTAATAATTTTTGTGCTTCAACCGCAAATTCCATCGGCAATTTGTTGAGCACGTCTTTGCTAAAGCCATTGACAATGAGTGCGATTGCTTTTTCGGTATCGATGCCTCGTTGGTTGCAATAAAACAGCTGGTCTTCTCCAATTTTACTCGTCGTTGCTTCGTGTTCTATCTGAGCAGTAGTGTTCTTTGCTTCTATGTAGGGAAACGTATGTGCCCCGCATTGGTCGCCCATCAACAGAGAATCGCATTGAGAGAAATTCCGTGCATTTTCTGCCCTGCTGTTGATTTGCACCAAGCCTCGGTAACTGTTTTGAGATTTTCCAGCGGAGATGCCTTTGGAGATGATGGTGCTTTTGGTATTTTTCCCCAAGTGGATCATTTTGGTCCCCGTATCTGCTTGTTGAAAATTGTTGGTTACCGCGATGGAATAAAACTCTCCTACAGAATTGTTTCCTTTCAATACGCACGAAGGATATTTCCACGTCACAGCAGAACCTGTCTCTACCTGCGTCCAAGAAATTTTTGCATTGGTCTCGCAAATCCCTCTTTTGGTTACAAAATTAAAAACCCCTCCCTTGCCATCTTTGTCTCCAGGGAACCAGTTTTGAACCGTGGAATATTTGATCTCTGCATCGTCCATCGCTATCAATTCAACCACCGCTGCATGCAGCTGGTTTTCATCTCGAGCAGGTGCAGTACACCCTTCCAAATAACTCACATAACTGCTCTCGTCAGCAATGACCAAAGTCCTTTCAAATTGTCCCGTTCCTCCCTCGTTGATTCGAAAATATGTAGACAATTCCATCGGGCATTTGACGCCTTTGGGGATGTAACAAAAGGAACCGTCCGTAAAAACAGCAGAATTCAAAGCCGCATAAAAATTGTCTGTTTTGGGAACGACTGTCCCCATGTATTTTTTGACCAATTCAGGGTGCTCCTGAATGGCTTCAGAAATGGGGCAGAAAATAATGCCTTTTTCTGCCAAGGTCTTTTTAAAAGTGGTGGCTACCGACACAGAATCAACAACGATGTCTACAGCAACCCCTTGCAATTTTTTCTGCTCGTCAATGGAAATTCCCAATTTTTTGTACATTTCCAGCAATTCTGCATCTACATCGTCCAAACTCTTGTTGGGGTCTGCTTTTTTGGGTGCAGAATAGTAACTGATGGCTTGAAAATCAGGTTTTTCATAACGGACATTCGCCCACTCCGGTTCTTTCATTTCTTGCCAAATTCGAAAAGCGTCCAACCGCCAATCGGTCATCCATTGGGGTTCGTTTTTCTTTTGAGAAATGGCGCGAACGATGTCTTCGTTGAGGCCTTTTGGAAAGGTATCCGATTCAATGTCTGTATAAAACCCATACTCGTATTCTTGAGTTTCAAGTTCTTTTTTTAAATCGTCTTCTGTGTATTTCATGGATCCACATTTAAGTCAAGCTGTTCACAAGGCAAAACTGCCCTTTGCTTGTCTTGTTTAAATCTTATGTTTTTATTTTTTGCAAGGCTTTGTTGGTTTTTGAATCGCCTCTTTTTACAGTGAAAAAGATTCTCCACAACCACAGGTTCTGTTCGCATTGGGATTGTTAAAAACAAAACCCGTTCCGTTCAGCCCTCCAGAATACTCCAAAGTGGTCCCAATCAGGTACAAAAAACTCTTTTTGTCTACGATGATTTTCACTCCATTGTCCTCAAAAACCTTGTCTTCTTCGTGGCTGTTTTTGTCAAAATCCAAATCGTAAGACAAGCCTGAACACCCGCCACTTTTCACCCCAACTCGAACAAAATCTTTGCCGGGATCAAAGCCGTCTTCCGACATCAATTCGACGACCTTTTTCTTTGCGATGTCTGAAACTTTTATCATAGTGCTATTCCTTAACTCATATCTAGTATGCAAAGATACGATTTGTAAATTGTATTTAGAACAAATCCAAGTTGAATTAATTTATCCCTTGGTAAGATCCTTTTATCTAAAAGCGAGATATTTTTCTAAAAATAAATCCGAAAGTCAAAAAAAAAATGGAATTTTGCAATTCCTAAAAGCAAGTCCTATGTTAGAAGACAAAGCCCCCAACAGAACAAGCCTCTCCGAATTGGGAGAATTTGGCTTGATTCGCCACTTGACCGACACTTTTAAAATTGGTCAAGAATCCACCGTGAAAGGCGTGGGAGACGATGCCGCAGTTGTGGACCACAAAGGCCAAAAAACCCTTGTGACAACTGACTTATTGGTGGAAGGGATCCACTTCAACTTGGCCTACATGCCACTAAAACACCTCGGCTACAAAGCAGTCATGGCCAACCTTTCAGACGTCTATGCCATGAATGGAACTGCCACCCAAATCACAGTTTCCATCGCAGTCTCAAACCGTTTTAAACTGGAAGCCTTGGAAGAACTGTATGCCGGCATCCAGCTGGCTTGTGAAACCTATAAAGTTGATTTGGTAGGAGGAGACACCAGCTCTTCTCAAACAGGACTGCTGCTCAGTATTACGGCTATTGGAACTGCCAAAGAAGAAGAACTTGTCTACAGAAGTGGCGCGAAAGAAAACGATTTGTTGGTGGTTACTGGTGATTTGGGTGCAGCATATCTAGGGCTACAAGTCTTGGAGCGAGAGCGCCAAGTGTTTGAGGTCAATCCCAATGCACAACCAGACCTAGAGGCTTATACCTATTTGGTAGAACGCCAATTGAAACCCGAAGCACGCAAAGACATCGCTCCATTGCTCCAAGAATTGGAGGTCAAGCCCACAAGTATGATTGACATCTCTGACGGACTTTCCTCAGAAGTGATCCACTTGTGCAAAAGTTCAGACCTCGGTTGTAATGTCTACGAAGACAAACTGCCTTTAGACCCTCAAGTCATCTCCACTTCGGAAGAATTCCAAATGGACAGTACCGTGGTGGCTCTGAACGGAGGAGAAGACTACGAGCTTTTGTTTACGGTGGCGCAAACTGATTTTGAAAAAATCAAGGGAAATCCCAATTTCTCTATCATCGGACACATGACTCCCAAAAACGACGGCATTCATTTGGTTACCAGAGCCCATCAAAAAATGGAACTCACCGCCCAAGGATGGGATGCCCTTTTGAAAAAACCATAGCAATTCCGACTTGGAGATTCGGGTTTCCTGATTCTAGGTTCGAAGTTGGTTGAACATCCCCAACATTCAAAATAGCTGTTTTTTGTCTTTTTTTTAGAAAAACGGCCCCAATAAAAAGGTTTCTGTATCTTTAGAGCATTTAGACATTCCCTCAATCCCATCATATGAAAAACACAATTTTAGCAACAGGCGGCACCGGATATGTAGGCGCCTGGGTAGTCAAAGGACTGCTTGAAAAAGGGCATACTGTGCGCTTGACAGTTCGCGATAAAACCAAAAAAGAAAACTACCGGTTTCTATCAAAAATTGCTGAGGATTCAGTCGGTTCCTTGGAAATATGGGAAGCCGACTTGTTAAAAAAAGGAAGCTTTGACAAAGCAGCAAAGGGCTGTGATCGCATTGTACATATGGCCTCTCCTTTTCGACTGAATGTCAAAAATGCCCAAAGTGATTTGGTCGATCCAGCCGTCAAAGGAACCCTCAATGTGCTGCAAGCGGCCAACCGTTCCAACTCCGTAAAAAAAGTAGTGCTGACTTCGAGCATCGTCGCGGTCTTTGGAGACAATGCCGATCAAAAAAAACTAGGCCTTACCGCTTTTACAGAGGCCCACTTTAACAACTCTAGCACACTAAAGCACCAACCCTATTCTTTTTCAAAAGTGCAAGCAGAAAAAAGTGCTTGGGAGCTCGCCAACCAACAAAGCGATTGGCAGTTGGTCGTTATGAACCCCGCTTTTGTCATGGGGCCCTCACTCACACAAAATTCACAGTCGGAAAGCTTGAAAATCATGTCTGAAATCTTGTCGGGAAAGTACCGATCAGGAGCTCCTGAATTGTACCTGGGCTATGTAGATGTTCGCGATGTCGCAAAGGCCCATATCTTCGGTCTCGAAAACGAAACAAAAGGAAGACACATTTTATCCGGGCGTGTTACAGACATGCTCTCTTTTATCCAACTCGTCAAAGAACACAGCCAGCACAAAAATAAATTGCCCAGTACATTTGCTCCGAAATGGTTGCTAGGAATCGTCGGTTTTTATTTTGGAATTACCCGAAAATTTGTCAAAAATAACGTGGGCATTCCGATTGACATCGACGCCTCCAAAAGCAAAGAAAAATTAAATTTGAACTACATCCCCTTGGAACAGACTGTGAAAGATATGGTGCTGCAAATGGAAGCTGATTGACCCCTACAAAGACATGCCACACCTCCTTCAAAACAAAATCCTAAAAATTGTCGTAGACCTCCCCTTGGAAAACTACCGCCTTGCGCGCTTTGACTGGACAGGGAAAATTGTGTCTGTAAAATTTAGCGGCACCGAAGTTTCAGGCCGAGAAAAAGCAGGCGATAAAAACCATGTACAACTTGGAAAAGGCTTTTACAACGAGTTTGGGATTGTCAGGCCTGTCGGGTTTGAAGCAACGGAAACAGGAGGATGGTTTCATAAAATAGGAGTCGGTTTGTTAAAAAAAGAGGACGGCCAAGCCTATGCTTTTGACAAAGCCTACAAAATAAAGCCGGCTGTCTTCAAAATCCACAAAGAAGCGCAACAAATAACAATCCGTTGTACGCCGCCTTCGGTCAACGGCTATGCTTATGTCTTGCACAAAAATATACGCTTGTTGGAGAGTGGATTTGAGCTTCAGACACGGCTAGAAAATACGGGAGAAAAAACAATTGCCACCGACGAATACAACCATAATTTTCTGGCCATTGACTCCCAGTTTTCGAAAGAAAATTACCGCTTGAAGTTCCCTTTCGATTTGGACCCCAACAACTTTGAACAAAGCATCAATCCTGAAAACAGGCTCTGTTTTGACCAAAAGGACATGGCTTTGAATGCGCCTGTCAGAGAACCTTTCTTTTTTAGCGACCTGAGTGGCGGTAAACCCTTTCCCGCAAGTTGGGAACTGACCAACCAAAAGCGAAATTTTAAAATTCGGGAAGAGGCGAGTTTTCAGACAACCAAAGTGAATGTATGGGGATGGAAACAGGTCTTGAGTCCTGAACTGTTTTGCGAAGTCCTTGTCAAGCCAGGACAATCCATGGAGTGGTCCCGGACTTACAGCCTGTCGAAGCTCCGTTAAAAAAACCAAGCCAAAAAAATGGAACTGTATTTCTGGGCCTTTTCAGCATCCAATTTACCTAAAGCTCCTTTGGGATTGGAACTAAACTTTGGTGCCAAAAACAGATTGAGAATCTCTTGCCCCTACCCTTCTAATTTTGTTGACAATTCAAACCACCGACCTTCCTTGTCTTCGATCTCTTGAAT
>ENA-UZWX01004693-UZWX01004693.1-metagenome-genome-assembly--contig:-Day-4---50m-contig-4693_pt2 | contig 10811 bp, 10 predicted proteins | sample MGYA00260347_ERZ794907 | MGnify/ENA metagenome assembly ERZ794907 | reverse complement strand
AGAATTACTAAATTAAAACGTATATTTACCAATTAGCAATAAAACAAAAACATGGGATATAATTTATTAAAAGGAAAACGAGGTATTATTTTTGGAGCACTAGATGAAAATTCCATAGCCTGGAAAACTGCTGAACAAGTTCATGAAGAAGGCGGAAAGTTTGTTTTAACAAATGCACCAATTGCAATGAGAATGGGACAAATTAATGAATTAGCAAAGACTACTAATTCTGAAATTATTCCTGCTGATGCAACCAATCTAGAGGACTTAGAAAATTTAATTGATAAGTCAATGGAAATTTTAGGCGGTAAAATAGATTTTGTACTTCACTCGATTGGAATGTCCGTTAATGTTAGAAAAGGAAATGCATATACCAGTCAAAACTATTCGTTCACTCAAAAAGGATGGGATGTTTCCGCAGGTTCTTTTCATAAAGTTATGCAAGTATTATATCAGAAAGATGCTATGAATAAGTGGGGGAGTATCGTGGCGTTAACGTATATGGCTGCTCAAAGAGTTTTTCCTGATTATAATGACATGGCAGATAATAAAGCCTACTTAGAATCTATAGCTCGTAGTTTTGGATATTTTTTCGGAAGAGACAAAAATGTTCGGGTAAACACCATTTCACAATCGCCAACACCAACCACAGCTGGACAAGGAGTTAAAGGTTTTGATGGATTCATTGCTTATGCTGAAAAAATGTCTCCTTTAGGAAATGCAACTGCTTTGGATTGTGCTAATTATACCGTTGCTATGTTTAGTGATTTAACAAAAAGAGTTACGTTACAAAACCTATATAACGACGGAGGTTTTTCCAATATGGGTGTGAGTAACGAAGTAATGGAAACCTTTATGAAATAATTTATTTCCAAATCAAAAAAACACTATTTTAAAAATAAGATGTTTTTTATTTTTTTTAAATACGTTGAATGCTTAACCCGATTAAATATTCCTTTATAATTCCAGTATTTAACAGGCCTGAAGAAATTTTTGAGTTGCTTAAAAGTGTTGAAAATTTAGATTTTTCAGATGATTTTGAAATTGTTATTATTGAAGATGGCTCATCAAAAAAATGTAAGAAAGTAGTATCTTTTTTTAGTTCTCAATTAAATATTTCTTATTACTATAAAGATAACTCTGGACCCGGATCATCTAGGAATTACGGGATGAAGCTAGCAAAGGGTAATTACTTTATTATTTTAGATTCAGATTGTATTTTACCCCCTCACTATTTAAAAACAGTGGATCAATTTTTAAAAAATAATTTTTATCATTGTTTTGGAGGAGCAGATACCTCAGATAGTAGTTTTTCCTCCTTACAACTCGCTATCAATTATACGATGACTTCTATGCTTACAACAGGTGGAATTAGAGGCCATAAAAGAGCCATTCAAAAATTTGAGCCTAGGAGTTTTAATATGGGAATGTCAAAAGAAGTTTTTGAAATAACGAAGGGCTTTTCAAACATTCATCCAGGGGAAGATCCTGATTTATCATTTCGAATACTAAAACATAATTACGCAACGGTATTTATACCTGATGCATTTGTGGTTCATAAGCGGAGATTATCTTGGAATAAATTTTACAATCAAATATCAAAGTTTGGTTTGGTGAGACCTATTTTAAATGAGTGGCATCCTAATACTGCTAAAATCACCTTTTGGTTTCCAACTTTTTTTATTTTTTTTACTTTTTGTTCCCTGCTTTTAAGCTATTACAATGGATTGTTTTTAATTCCACTTGCGAGTTATTTAATACTAATTGTTATGGATTCAACGCTGAAAAATAAAAATTTATTCATCGGTTTTTATACACTTATTGCTCTTTTTATTCAATTTACAGCTTATGGTTTTTCTTTTTTGAAGTCCACATTTTATATCAATTATCTAAAAAGAGATCCCGAAAAGCAATTTCCTAAACTATTTTTTAAGTAAATTTATGGGTAGTAAATTTTACAATGACCAACATCGATAAAAACAAACAGAAAAAAGGTAAGCCAAAAATGTTTTTGCTATTTTTATTTGTAGCTGCTTTTATTTGGTTTCTTTCAAAGTACTCGCGTGATTTTATGGCTAGTGTAGTTGTAAAAATTGAATACGTTAATGTACCCCCTGGAGTTGTAGTTACTGAAAAAAACAAAAAACATATTTCTTTAGACTTGATTACTAGTGGCTTTGATTTTCTCTTCTATAAAGTTAATAACCCTGTCATTTATATTGATATTGGTGCGTATTATATTTTAGATGAAAAAACTCTTTTAATACCGCCTGAGGATTTTAAAAGGTTATTAATAAATCAGCTTAATAATGATGTCTTGATAAAGGATATCTCTATTAATAAATTCGAGATATTTTTGGATACCTTAGATATAAAAAAAGTAAAAGTAACCTTAACTGAGAATATAACTTTTGCAGAGGGTTATAAGTCTATTGGTGCTCGCAGAGTTATTCCAGATTCGATTGAGGTCTCTGGGCCAGCTCATCAACTAGACACTTTAAATGAAATTTCCACCAATTTGTTATCAATTTCTAATGTTTCTGAAGATATAACAACAACAATAACTCTTAATACTGCACTTGGTCAAAACCTTTCTTTTGAAAAAAACGAAGTGGTAGTGAATTTTCAGGTAAAGGAATTCTCACAAAAATCGTTATTAATCCCATTGACTTTAAAAAATTTACCTACTCCCTTGAAAATTAAACTTTTGCCTGAAAATATAGCGATTGTTTTTGACGTGTCTGTTGAGAATTTTAATAAAATTGATGTATCTGATTTTCTAATTGAAATTGATTACAACCGCAAAAATGAAGTAGAAAATTATATGATTCCGCGACTGATTAAATTTCCTGAAACTGTTTTGAATATTGAATTACGTCAAGAAAAAGTAAATTATTTAATTTTAAAATGAAAATAGTTGGATTAACAGGAGGAATTGGTAGTGGAAAAACAAAGGTTGCCTTTTTTTTCGAGAATAAGGGAGTCCCAATTTATATTGCGGACGAAAAAGCAAAAATACTCACGAACTCTTCAGAATTTATTAGAAAAAAAATGATAGCATTGCTAGGGAAAGATGCTTACATAAGTGATAAAATAAACCGTGATTATATTGCTAAAAAAATATTTAGTGATAAAATTTTACTTCAAAAAGTCAATGCAATAATTCATCCTAAAGTTACTGAAGATTTTCTGAAATGGTGTAGTAAACAAAAAGGGCCTTATTGTATAAAAGAAAGCGCAATTTTGTTTGAAAATGGAAATTATAAGTCCTGTGATCACACCATTTTGGTTACTGCTCCGGAAACAATTAGAATAAATCGAGTTATGAAGCGAGACCAGCTTACGGAATTTGAAATAAGAAATAGAATGAAAAATCAGTGGAGTGACCATAAAAAAAAGCTCTTGGCTGACACTATCATTGAAAATATTGAATTAAAACAAACTGAAGATGCTGTAAACAAAATTCATCTTTTTTTGTTGAAAAGCCTTTAAAATAGAGACATCTAATTTTGTTAACATTTGGTTAAATAGACTTATCTCTAAATGTTAAAATTATATTTTTGGTAAATGAATAATAAGCTTTTCCCTTTATTGATTGTTTTGATGACCCTTTCTTTATTGGGCATTATGTTTTTGCAAGGATATTGGATAAAAAATTCATATCAAAGTAGGGAAGAGCAATTTACACTGAATGTCCGTCAACTTCTAATAGCTGTTTCAAATGAAATTCAGTTAGAAGAGATTGAAAAGTATTACAATGTCTACAACAGTATTATAGACACTATACAAGTTCCAGATCAGGCTAGTTTTAATGAACTTATTTATACCATCACGAACGAAAGAGAAAACGAAACTTATATATTTTCTGATGGCGTTCTAGAAGAAAATTATAAGTTATCGACTAGTGCATTGGATTTAGAAATGGACAGTATTCAATTCAAAAAAATTACTAGTAGAAAGATTACCACCAAAATAACATCAGGTATTGATGGTAGTAAGAATATACAATCCAAAACAGAATCCTTTAAAAGACTAAAAGATTACGAAAAAAATCAATTTGAAAATGCTTACAAAAATATATTGACTAAAACTCCCATCCATAAAAGGGTTTCAGGAAAAAAAATCGAGGAATTAATTAGTACTCAACTCGACAAATTGGGTTTAAGTACTAGTTTTGAATATGCCGTATACAGTAATGATCTCGCCACCAATATACATTCAAGAGATTTTTCGTTAGACCCCTCAATTACGTATGGGGTTCCATTATTTGTGAACAATGATTTAAATACAAACTTTCAACTTTATGTAAATTTTTCTGATAAGAAAAATCTTGTTTTAAGCTCTATCATTGGAATGGCAATCCTCTCTTTGATGTTTACTGGATTTATAGTTTTTACCTATGCCAGCGCCCTTAAACAACTTTTGAAACAACGTCAAATTTCTCAAATAAAAACGGATTTTATCAATAATATGACCCATGAGTTTAAAACACCTATTGCCACGATAAATTTGGCGCTCGATGCTCTAAAAAACCCAAAAGTCATTGACAATAAGGAATTTATTTCAAGGTATCACAAGATGATACGAGAAGAAAATAGACGAATGCACACGCAAGTAGAAAACGTCTTAAGAATTTCCAAATTAGAAAAAGACGAGTTAGATCTAGAAAAGAGCGAAATTAATATGCAAGAAATCATTACCGATGCCGTGACACATGTAAGTTTGATTGTTGAGAATAAAGGAGGTTACATCAAAACTCATTTTTTTGCTGAAAATTCAAATATATTTGGAAGTGATATTCATTTAACGAATATTATTGTGAATATAATAGATAACGGGATAAAATATACCGAAGGCCCTCCTGAAATAGATATCTATACCGAGAACGATAGTAATTACATTATTGTAAAAGTTGTCGATAAAGGGATTGGCATGAGTAAAGGAGTGCAAAAGAAAATATTTGAGAAATTTTACAGAGAGCAAATGGGTAATATCCATAACGTAAAAGGTCACGGTTTAGGACTTTCGTATGTTAAACGGATATTGGACGACCATGATGCTGAAATAAATGTCGAAAGTGAAAAGGGGAACGGAAGTACCTTTATCATTAAATTAGAATTAATAACTTAAAATTATGGAAACTGAAAACAAAAAAATTCTTTTAGTAGAAGATGACCCAAATTTTGGAACCGTTCTTAAAGATTATCTAGCAATGAACGATTACAATGTAACTCATGCTAAAAATGGAATGGAAGGTTTTGAAAAATTTAAAAGAGAAGATTTTGATCTTTGTATACTGGATGTAATGATGCCTTATAAAGATGGATTTACGTTAGCAAAAGAAATTAGAGAAAAAAATACAGATGTTCCAATCATTTTTTTAACTGCCAAAGCACTTAAGGAGGATGTGTTAAAAGGGTACAAGGTTGGTGCTGATGACTACCTTAATAAACCTTTTGACAGTGAGGTTCTGTTGATGAAAATTAAAGCTATAATCCAACGAAAAGCAACTGACACGGTATCAGAAAGTAAAGAGTTTGAATTTAAAATAGGTAACTTTTTCTTAAATTCAAGACTTCGTTTCTTGAAGTATAATAATGAAAATCCGATAAAACTCTCTCCAAAAGAAAATGACTTATTAAGGCTTTTGGTATTGCACAAGAATGATTTAATGCCTCGTGAACTAGCCCTGACTAAAATATGGAGGGATGATAACTATTTTACCTCACGTAGTATGGATGTTTACATAGCAAAATTAAGAAAGTATTTAGGTAAAGACGAAGAAGTCGAAATAATAAATATACATGGCGAGGGATTTCGTTTGGTGATAAAGAGTGAAGTGGATCATTAAGTCCATGCGTTTGCGAACCTAATGTTATATTATGAAATAGGGTGGATACGCTCTATATAGTTAAAAATTTCAAGAGTAGATGTTTTGTAATTAAACCAATTAATATTTTTATTTTTTCGAAACCAGGTACCTTGCCTTTTAGCAAATCTTCGCGTATTTTTTTTAATATTTAGGATTGCCTCTTCCTTGGTTGCAATTCCTTCCATAAAATCAAACACTTCTTTATAACCAACCGTTTGTAGTGCATTTTTGTTTTTGTGGATAAATAAGTTTTTTGCTTCTTCAATTAATCCATCTGTGATCATCTGGTCCACTCTTCGATTGATTCTGTCATAAACAACTTCTCTTGGAGCTTCGAGACCAATATAGATAGTTTTAAATGCTCTTAATTTAGGTTTTGAATTTAAGAATGAGGAATACGTTTTGTTTTGAGATCTACAAATTTCTAGAGCCCGTATAATCCTATGATGATTATTTAAATCAACCTTGTTGAAATATTCAGCGTCTTTTTCTTGCAATTCATTTTGTAAATATTCAATTCCTTTTTCTTGGAAATCTCTATTTAATACCTCTCTTATGTATTGCGGAACCACTGGGAATTCATCTAAACCCTTTACCACGGCTTCGATATAAAGTCCAGATCCTCCAACCATTACAGCTGTAGCATTTTTTTTAAACAAATCATCCAATTTTTTTATTGCATCTTTCTCAAAATCACCCACTGAATAGGGATTCAAAATAGATCTATCTTGTATAAAATGATGTTTAACGGTCTCTAATTCTTCTTTGTTAGGTACCGCAGTCCCAATAGTCATTTCTTTGTAAAACTGTCTAGAATCTGCTGATATTATATCACAGGAAAAATGTTCAGCTACTTTTATAGACAATGCGGTTTTTCCAATTGCAGTCGGGCCAACAATACAAATAAGTAACGGTTTTTTTTGCACGTTTAATTTTATTTTTGATCCAGTTTTCTACCACACTGGTGACAAAAATTAGAATTATCAGTGTGAAGCTCTTCATTACAATTATAGCATACCTGAGTATTTAAGTGAACTTCATCATCACTTTTCATGTATTCTGAGCTGNNTAAAATCATTAATAAAGAGGCAATAAACTGTCCTACAGGAGATACAGGGTGAATGTCCCCGTACCCAACAGTGGTCAAGGTAACGATACTCCAATAAACACTAACTGGTATGTTTTTAAAACCACTTTCTTCGCCTTCAATTAAATACATTAAAGTGCCCGAAATAATGGCAATAATAATTACAGCAAATAAAAAAATGAATATTTTTATTCTACTATTCTTTAAGGCATTTAATAACTTATTAGATTCACCTATATAACGTGTAACTTTTAATATTCTAAATACTCTTAAAAGCCTTAAAGCCCTTACTGTTAAAAGGCTCTGCGAGCCAACGATAAAAAATGATAGATACAATGGAATCGTCGATACAAAGTCAATGATTCCATAAAAACTAAAAATATATTTTGATGGTTTTTTTACAGTAATAACTCTGGCTACGTACTCAACTGTAAAAAAAATAGTGATTACCCACTCTCCATAATAGAGTGTATCATGATATATTTTATCAATTTCTTTTACACTTTCTAGCATAACGAGAATAATACTGAAGATAATCAGCAGTAAAAGTGTCAAGTCAAATAGTTTTCCCAAAGGGGTATCTGCTTCATATATGATTTTATGAAGTTTAGTGCGCCATGTATTTTCGTTATGGTGTTTAATTTTTTTATAAATATTTATAAATTTAAGTAAAAAACTGTTAGAAGCTATTCTAAGTTTATGATTTTTTGAACTTTATACTTACGTAAGTAGCTTTGAATGATGTGTTGGGTATCGCTATTATTTTCCATTGGGTTAATAATAGTCTTTAATACATCTGGATTATTAATTTGAAAATTTAAATTATAAAACCCATAGCCCTTATAAACTCCATTTTCGATTAAAATTACAGATCTTTCCTCTAAAGAGCGACCTTTGTCTATTATCATCATATGGTTGTATTGATAACTGCTTTTGTCAATAAACTTTTGCACTCTAAAGTTATATTCTGATATATTTTCTTTGTTTACACAAGCACCGTTACAGATTTTTAAACCATAATTAAAACAAGTGCTATCACATTTTTCTAGGTGATTTAATTTTTGGCACAAATGAAATTCATCCGTTATTTTATATAAAAATCTCTTTGCTTGCGGGTAATCGTTAAATGTTGTAATAATTTTATTCTCTGGAGTTTTATCAGTGCTTTTTTCTATTTTTAAATTTAAATAACCATTTTTATCATAGAAATAAATTAAGTAATTATTAAAAATATTTCTTTTTAATGCGTGATTAAAAATAGGTTTTAATGTTTTAATCTCTTGGCTCTCTTTTAATTGCGCTATTAAATCATTTCCAGTTTCTTCATAACTTACTGACACTACTTCTGATTGAATTTTTTTTGATTTCTTATTGTCATTAGTAAAATGTTGAATCAGTCTTTTTCTAATATTCTTACTCTTACCGACATAAATTATATTTCCATTTTTGCGGTGCATATAATAAACTCCTGTTGTAGTAGGCAATGTTTCTATAATTTCTAATAACTTCGGTTCTAATTGTTTTTTAGAATTTTTTCTTACGATACTAGATATAATTTCTTTTTTGGTGTCTTTTTCAAGCAATAGCTTAAATAGCTCAACGGTAGCTTTTGCGTCACCTTGAGCTCGGTGCCTATCCGCTATAGGAATTCCTAGAGACCTAACTAGTTTACCTAGACTATAGGAGGGTAAATCAGGTATTAATTTTTTGGATAATTCTACGGTACATAATATTGCTTTTTCAAACGAATAACCAAGTCTGTCAAATTCTGTAGTTAAAATTCTATTATCAAATTGCGCATTGTGTGCGACAAGGATACACCCTTCGGTAATTTCAATTATACGTTTAGCAACCTCATAAAATTTTGGTGCATTGTATAGCATTTTATTATTAATACCAGTTAAATTTACTACAAAGGGTTGAATGTTTTTTTCAGGATTTACTAGGCTACAGAACTGGTCCAATATTTCGTGACCGTCAAATTTGTAGATAGCTATTTCAGTAATACCTTCCTCATTGTATTTACCACCAGTGGTTTCAATATCTAAAATTGCATACAAATTATTCTTGTTTTAAGTAGGCCCTTTTGCCAAAAATGGAACTTCCTAATCGAATCATAGTACTTCCCTCGCGAATAGCGATTTCATAATCATCACTCATTCCCATTGATAGTATATTGATTTGATTTTTTGAGGTATTCACTTTGTCAAAAAAAGTTTTTAATAAACGAAATTCTTGATTAATTATTTTTTGATCACTAGTAAAAGTAGCCATTCCCATTAAACCTACTATCTTAATGTTTTCTAAAGACTTACACTCTTCAGAATTCAAAAATTCAAAGACTTCATTCTCAGTAAATCCAAACTTGCTTTGTTCTGTTGCGATTTTGATCTGAAGCAAACAATTAATGATTCTATTATTAATTTTTCCTTGCTTGTTAACTTCTCTTATTAATTTCAAACTATCAATCGAATGAATTAAACTCACAAATGGAGCCATATACTTTACCTTATTTCGTTGGACGTGTCCAATCATATGCCATTCGATATCTTTTGGTAATCTACCATGTTTTTCAACTAATTCTTGAATTTTATTTTCACCAAAAATTCGTTGTCCACTATTGTAAGCCTCTAAAATATCACCTAAGGGTTTCGTTTTTGAAACCGCCACTAGTGTAACTTTAGAGGGGATTTTTAAATATATTTTTTTTAATTTATTTTTTATACTCATTTTTTAAAATTCGTAAATGGTAAGTCCGCTTCGCAATTTAGGTTCAATAAAAGTACTTTTTGGAGGCATTGCTAAGTCCTCATTGGCAACATTTTTTAATTCCTGAATCGTAACTGGTAGTAAATTAAAACCAACCAAGAAATTTCCAGAATCAATCTTTGATTTTAAATAGGCTAAATCTGAATTTCCATGAGGATATTCGATTCGGTCATTATTTCGCAAATCGTCTATACCTAATATGGGTTTTAGGATTGTATTGTATAAAATTTGAACATCTAAGCTGTCTAATGAATCCTTAATTTCATATTCTTCTTTTCGTAAATAGAGCGAATAATACTCACCATCTAAGTACATGCTAAAATGGTGTTTTTTTGTGGGTTTATAATAAATAGTGCCACGATTTTCAATTCTGTAATAGGTATCTAATGAAATTAAAAACTCTTCCTTACTTAATCCATTTAAATCTTTTATCAGTCTATTAAATTCATAAATTCTTAAATCACTTTCAGGAATGAGATAACTCATAAAGTAATTGTACGATTCTTCGCCCGTATGATTTGGATTTTCTTTTTTGAGATCTGTAGCCAAAAGACTTGAAGAAGCAGACCTGTGGTGACCATCAGCTATATAAAGCTTGTTCATTTCAGAAAAAATACTTTTGACTTTATTAATTATTGATTTATCATCAATGGTCCATAAATAATGCGTATCTCTGTATGTAGTTGTAAATTCGTACTCAGGCCTAGTTTGCATACCCACTTGTATGATTTGCTTTAATTCTTCATTATCGGGATAAGTGAGTAAGACAGGTTCTGAATTAAATCCCACGATCTTAAGATATTGTTCAAATAGTTCTTCTTTTTTTTGTAAAGTATTTTCGTGTTTCTTGATAGTGTTATTTTGGTAATCTAATACACTTGCTCCAGCGATAATACCATTAAATTCATGACCATCTTTATTAATAATTTTATAAAAATAAAAACTCGGAAGAGTGTCTTTAACAAAGCTACCTTCTTCTTTAAATTCCTTGTATCGATTTCTTACCATTGCATATCGACGTTCGCCTTTAATGCGTTTCTGGTATTTATACCCTGGATTTACAATGTGTAAAAAAGAAAATGG
>ENA-UZWX01003633-UZWX01003633.1-metagenome-genome-assembly--contig:-Day-4---50m-contig-3633_pt1 | contig 10829 bp, 8 predicted proteins | sample MGYA00260347_ERZ794907 | MGnify/ENA metagenome assembly ERZ794907 | reverse complement strand
TCTTTATAAACTTGAAAAAAATGTTCAATTTCTTTTAATCTATGTGGATTTAAATCTGAAATATCACCTCTATTGTTCCAAATTGGATCAGAAACGGGAACACAAATAATTTTTTCATCTGGTCCTTTTTCGTCAGTCATATGGAAAACACCAATTGGTCTAACTTCCATAACTACCATTGGAAATGTTGGTTGTGAACCTAATACCAATACATCTAATGGATCTTGATCCAAAGCTAATGTTTCGGGAATAAAGCCATAATCTCCAGGATACATCATAGAAGAAAATAACATTCTATCAAATCTGATTTTATTTAAAGTAAAATCGTACTCATATTTATTTCTACTCCCTTTTGGTATTTCAATTAAAACATCAAAGGTTACATCTTTTTTCAAACTCATACTTTTTATTTATTTTTTGCAAAACTAGCAATTAACTAGTGTCTAATGTTAAATTAATGTGATTTTTTTTAGAAATGAAATCCAAACGCCCCTTTAATAGCGAAATTAGTTACTCCAGGAATATCTCGATAACTACCTCTCCAAGTAAAATCCAATCTAAATACTTTAAAAATATTTCCAACTCCAACACCATATTCATAGTAACCTTTAGTTGGTGCTACATAATTTATATTAGAAGCATTCAATGCTAAATTTTCATCCGATATATTTCCCCAAACACCTTTTAGTGTAACTATTTCGCGCAAATTTAATTTTCGTAGAAGAGGAACTCTTGAAAAAAATCTTCCATTAAAGTTATGTTCAATATGCATACTTGCGTATTGATCAGTTACAAATTCGTAGTAATCTAGCAAAGAATACGTATTTTCAATGGTAAAATAAGATTGATTACCAGGAACAACATTTAACAATCCAAGAGGTAATTTGCCGAAAGTTTTACCAACTTCAACAGTAGTAAGCATTCTTCCAAAACCTCCAATTAATAAAGGTTGACTATAATAGAGTTGAATTTTATCATAACTAAAATCACTACTAAAAGCATTTTTAATTCCTTTTGAATAATTTAAAAACAAAGTAGAATAGTTGCTTGTTACCTCATTACGCTCAACACCATAACCAATGGTCTTTCTGTTAGGTGTATATTTTAATGAAAAATCTATTTCCGATTGAACTACATTTGATTTTTTAATTCCATTTGCCTCATCAACCCAATAATCTAAATTAAACGTTTTAGGAGATGCCGATTTTAAGGTTCTAAAAGAAGCTCCTAATTTTAATTCTAAATTCTTTTTTGGCTCAATTGATATAAATACATTAGACAAATTTATAGATGTTAATTTACTATTATCACCACTTGCAAAAACTGCCGATGAAGCAAAACTTCTCCCCAAAACATCGTTTGTGGTAGTTAAACTAACTCCAATCTGCTCAATATCTCTTCGGTTACCAGCTCCAATGGTAAATCTACTTTTTGGACTTAACATCCATTTTCCTGAAAGCCCATATTTAAACTGTTTATCGTCCAACCCATAAGCGGTATACCCTTGAATTCTCCATGGCTCATTTCCTCCTAAAAAAGTTCTACCACCAACACGCACTCGCCAACCTTCAACATCATTTTTTCCAAATGTTGAATAAATTGGACCATAATCAAAATTATTAAACTCAATATACCCCGAACCTAGTATAGAAACCAAATTATACATGCGTTTAAACTTTGGAACCTTTGTTAGCGTATCCAACATTTTATAAATACCTTGCTCGTTTTTGTTTAACTTTTCTTGCCTGCCATTTACCCAATATTCATGGGTTCTATTGTATATTTTTTCATCGTAAACATCAATTTCTTTATTGTAAAAATTATCTTTTTGAGGTTTTTCAAATTCGTAATTTTTATACATTGTAGTTCTTTTGCCATAAAGCCCTTTTGATTTATCCTTTTTATTAAAACTAAAATCTGACAACATATAATCACGTTTCAATAAAAAAACCGAATCATTCAACACATCAAACTCCTGCTCAATATAAATATCTTTAACCCAGTTAATATTAGCGCTTCTTGTAGCTTGTAAATTAATTTCTTTCACGGCGAAAGTAGAATCATTCACCCAAAAATCTCCTTTAAAAGTCAACTCACTTTTTCTACGCGGATAATACACAACATTATAACACCACTTATTGTTAATAAATGCACTATCTGCTAATACATAATTATAAGTTGAAACCCCGGAAAATTTTGACAAAGGACTCACAAAACTTTTATCAAATATTTTTATATGATTATCGTAAATATTATAATCAACATACAAATCTTTAATAAATGCAATTACATTTTGGTTTGAATTAAATCCAGAATTTTTATTAGCAACCAAATCTTCACGAAACTTTTCACCTCCTTTATTTTTCCCGTATGATTGATAAACTGATTCATTTATAAAAATTGGTAAAAATGCTTTCCCTGTTATTCTTGAGGTATCAACACTATTAAAAATAAATTCCATACCTTTAAAAAGTTTCTTTTTCATTAGAACACTATCAATATTGTTCATATCAAACTCCAACTTTTCATACTTCTCATATTGATATTGATCAAAAAGCAGTAAGCCATTTTGACGTTTTTTAGCCCATACTTTTTCTAAGATGGCTATTGCTGGATTTCCTTTCTTTTTTACTTTTCCTGAATAAATAACAACTTCTTTAAGTTTAGAGGCCGCTTCAATTAATGTTATTGTTAAATTAAAATCTCTACTTTTAATTGGTACAATTTTGTTTTCGAACCCTAAAAACGATACTTCTAACTCTTTTTGAGTTATAACGGATTCTAAATAAAATCTTCCATTTTCATCAGAAACAGTTCCAATAGTAGTATCTGCAAAAACAACATTCGCAAAAGGAATGGGCTGCTGTTTACTATCCACCACCTCTCCACTTACTTTTACCTGAGAAAAACCAATGGAAATTGTGAATAATAAGATGATTGAAAATATTTCTTTTTTCATATATGATTATAATAAAAAATTCCTTTCAAGGTCTAACTCTCAAAAGGAATTTATAACGGAACTTTCTTTCCTTTATTTTATATAAAGCACATCTTTAACTGCTTTTACAACATCATTAGAATTAGGTAACCACTCTTCTAATAATACTGAAGAGTATGGCGCTGGAGTATCGGCAGTAGTAATTCTTCTGATTGGCGCATCCAAATAGTCAAAAATATTTTCTTGTACTTGGAAAGTAATTTCTGAAGAAACACTTGCAAATGGCCAGGCTTCTTCTAAAATAACCAATCTATTTGTTTTTTTAACAGAGGTATAAATTGCTTCAAAATCCATTGGACGAATTGTACGTAAATCAATAATTTCACAAGAAATACCTTCTTTTTCTAAAGCATCAGCTGCCTTATAAGCTTCTTTTATAATTTTTCCAAAAGAAACAATTGTTACATCATTACCTTCTCTTTTTATATCAGCAACACCAATAGGCAGTATATATTCACCTTCCGGAACTTCACCCTTATCACCATACATTTGCTCACTTTCCATAAAAATTACAGGATCATCATCTCTTATAGCAGCTTTTAACAAACCTTTCGCATCATATGGATTTGACGGTACAACCACTTTTAAACCAGGAGTATTTGCAAACCAGTTTTCGAAAGATTGAGAGTGTGTAGCTGCCAATTGTCCTGCAGAACCCGTTGGCCCTCTAAAAACTATTGGACAATTTAATTGCCCTCCAGACATTTGTCTGATTTTGGCTGCATTATTAGTTATTTGATCAATTCCAACCAAAGCGAAATTGAAAGTCATAAATTCAACAATTGGTCTAGTTCCATTCATTGCAGACCCAACAGAAATACCAGCAAAACCAAGTTCAGCAATAGGAGAATCAATTACTCTTTTGGCCCCAAATTCATCAAGCATTCCTTTAGAAGCTTTATACGCTCCATTATATTCTGCAACTTCTTCACCAATAAGAAAGATACTTTCATCTTTTCTCATTTCCTCACTCATCGCCTCACAAATAGCTTCTCTAAATTGTATTGTCTTCATCTATTATTTTTTTTAAGATTGGCAAAAATACACAATTCTATATCTTTTTACAATCAAATGAATTAATTAAAGTAAATATTTATTATGCACGCATAGTATTTTAAAAAAAATTATTACTTTAGTGGCGTAATAATTTAAAAACACCTTAATTTAAAAAAATTTAAAACTTAACTTTAATGAAAATATTAGTTTGTATTAGTCACGTTCCTGACACTACTTCAAAAATTAATTTCACCGAAAATGAAACTAAATTTGACAGTAATGGCGTTCAATTTGTAATCAATCCATATGATGAATTTGCTTTAACCAAAGCTATGTTCTTAAAAGAAAAACAAGGCGCCAGTATTACGGTTGTAAATGTTGGAAATGCCTCAACAGAGCCTACTTTAAGGAAAGCATTAGCTATTGGTGCCGACGATGCCATAAGGGTTAATACTGAAGCAACTGACGGGTTTTCTGTAGCAAAAGAATTAGCTGAAGTAGTAAAAAATGGTGAGTATAATTTAGTTTTAGCTGGCAAAGAATCTATAGATTACAACGGAGGCATGGTTCCCGGAATGTTAGCCGCAATGCTAAATTATAATTTCGTTAATGCTTGTATTGGTCTAGAGATTGAAGGAGAAACCGCAACAATCCACAGAGAAATTGACGGTGGCAAAGAAGTATTATCTTCAAATTTACCTTTAATTATTGCAGGTCAAAAAGGATTGGTTGAAGAAAAAGACCTTCGTATTCCAAATATGCGCGGAATTATGATGGCTCGTAAAAAACCTTTGAATGTTATTGAACCTTTAAACGGTGAGGCAACAACTTCAAGTATTTCTTTTGAAAAACCAGAAGCCAAATCTGAGTGTAAAATGGTAGATCCAGAAAATGTTGATGAGTTAGTAAACTTATTACACACCGAAGCCAAAGTTATTTAACAATTAATAGTGGATTTATTTTATAGTTGAACGGTATTCTTTAATAACTTCAACAAAAAACTTAATCAATTAACGATTTAACAATTAAAAAAATATGTCAGTTTTAGTAATAGCCGATTCGTCGGAAGGAAAAATTAAAAAAACAGCTTTTGAAGTAACTTCATATGGGAAAAAAGTGGCCGAACAGTTAGCAACTAACTTAGTAGTTTTAACCATAAACGCAGAAGATAATTCAGAATTAAACACCTACGGAGCAGAAAAAATTGTAACCGTATTTAATAAACAATTAGAAACCTTCAATTCAATAGTATACGCAAATGTAATTCAACAAGTGGCAGACAAAGAAAATGCTGAAGTTGTAATTATTGACTCAAATTCAAACGGATTGTATATGGCTCCATTGGTGGCAGTAAATTTAAATGCTGGTTACGCTAATAATGTTGTTGCATTACCAAGCAGCACAGCACCTTTTACAGTAAAACGTAAAGCTTTTTCAAGTAAAGCTTTTAATAATACTCAAATAAATACCGCTGTGAAAGTTATTTCATTGGCCAAAAATTCATTTGGAATTGTTGAGAACCAAGTTTCAGCTACTGTTGAAGAATTTTCTCCAACTATAGTAGAAAGCAATTTACTTTCTCAATCTATTGAACAAACAACTGGAAAAGTTACTATTGCCGATGCAGATATTGTGGTATCAGGCGGAAGAGGTCTAAAAGGCCCTGAAAATTGGGGTATGGTTGAAGAACTTGCTGAAGTTTTAGGAGCTGCAACAGCTTGTTCAAAACCAGTTTCAGATTTAGGCTGGAGACCTCATAGCGAACATGTAGGTCAAACAGGTAAGCCAGTTGCCTCTAATTTATACATTGCAATTGGTATTTCAGGAGCAATCCAACATTTGGCTGGAATTAATTCATCAAAAGTGAAAGTTGCAATTAATACTGATGCTGAAGCGCCATTCTTTAAAGCAGCTGACTATGGTATAGTTGGTGATGCTTTTGAAGTTGTTCCAAAATTAATTGAAAAGTTGAAACTTTTTAAGGAAAATAACGCATAATTTTATTAAATTGTGCCTCCTAAAAGGCTGTCTGATTATTGGACATTTTTCCTTTAAACAGATAGCCTTTTTTTAATTTTAATTTATGAGTTTAGTTCGACTTAATATAAAAGGAATTTCTTATAGCCAAACACAAAGTGGAGCTTATGCTTTAGTTTTAAGTGAGGTAGATGGATCGAGAACCTTACCAATAGTTATAGGAGCTTTTGAAGCACAATCAATTGCAATTGCCCTTGAAAAAGAAATAAAACCACCTAGACCACTAACTCACGACCTTTTCAAAAGTTTTGCTGACAGATTTCAAATAGTAATTAAACAAGTGATTATTCACAAGCTTGTTGATGGAGTTTTTTATTCAAGTTTAATTTGCGAACGCGATAATATTGAGGAAATTATTGATACCAGAACATCAGATGCTATCGCTTTAGCAACCAGATTTAATGCCCCTATTTTTACCTATGAAAATATTTTAGATAAAGCAGGGATTTATCTAAAACTAAAAGATGAACTAAGCGAAGTTTCAGATAAAGATGTCGATTTAGATGAATTACTTGAGGAAGTTGAACCCGAAAAAGAATCTTCATTTTCAAAAGACTCTCTAGAACAATTAAATAAAAAATTAGAAAAAGCAGTTCAAAATGAAGACTACGAATTAGCTGCAAAAATCAGAGACGAAATTAACAAACGCACTTAAAATGATTAAAAAACTAACTTTATTCACACTCCTATTTTTTATAACATTTACATTTAACGCTCAAGAAGCAATTCCACAAACACTCATTGAAAGTCAAGGATTTTCTATAACAACGCTTTGGCGTGGAATTATAGGGATGATTTCATTAGTAGGACTTGCTTACATACTTAGTAGCAATAGAAAAGCTATTAATTGGAAAACAGTTGGCGCCGGATTATCGGCTCAATTAATAATAGCAATTGGTGTTTTAAAAGTATCTTTTGTGAAAGCCGTATTTGAATTTGTTGGAAAAATATTTACGAATATATTAGACTATACTGCTGCTGGAAGTGAATTTTTATTTGGTGGATTAATGAATACTGAATCTTATGGATTCATTTTTGTTTTCCAAATTTTACCAACTATTTTATTCTTTTCTGCATTAACATCGTTATTATTTTATTTAGGTGTAATTCAAGTTGTAGTGAAAGGAATGGCTTGGTTATTAACCAAATTATTAAAAATTTCTGGTGCAGAAAGCTTGTCTGTTGCTGGAAACATATTTCTAGGTCAAACAGAATCGCCCTTAATGATTAAAGCATATTTGGAACGAATGACACGTTCAGAAATTTTATTGGTAATGATTGGGGGAATGGCTACGGTAGCTGGAGGAGTTTTAGCTGCATATATTGGGTTTTTAGGAGGAAATGATGAAGTAATGCGTCTTGAATTTGCAAAACACTTGTTAGCAGCCTCAGTAATGGCAGCTCCCGGAGCTATTGTAATATCAAAAATGTTGTATCCTCAAACTGAAAAAGTGAATACCGATGTTGAAGTTTCTCAAGATAAAATTGGTTCAAACATTTTAGATGCAATCTCAAACGGAACAACAGAAGGTTTAAAATTAGCCGCAAATGTTGGAGCTATGTTACTGGTTTTTGTTGCTTTTATTGCAATGATTAACGGCATACTTGACTGGGTAGGAGATTTCACAAACTTAAATAATTGGATGGCAGCAAATACACCATATCAATCATTTTCTTTAGAATCAATATTAGGAACTATTTTTGCTCCTTTAATGTGGTTAATTGGAGTAGCTAAAGAAGATATTATGCTAATGGGACAGCTATTGGGAATAAAATTAGCTGCAAGTGAATTTGTAGGTTACATTCAATTAGCTGAATTAAAAAATGTAGCAAATGTAACACATTTCACCTATAACAAATCGGTGATAATGGCCACTTATATGTTGTGTGGGTTTGCAAATTTTGCTTCCATTGGAATTCAAATTGGAGGTATAGGTTCATTAGCTCCAGGGCAACGCAAAACCTTATCGGAATTTGGAATTAAAGCCTTAATTGGAGGTTCACTGGCATCATTACTTTCTGCCACCATTGCAGGGATGATTATTGGGTAATTTATTTTTTTACCATCAAAAAAATTAAACTAACTACTATTAACTAATGAAACAATATTTAGATTTAATTAAACACGTTAGAGATAACGGAATTTTAAAAGAAGATAGAACAGGAACCGGTACAAGAAGCGTTTTTGGTTATCAAATGCGTTTTGATTTGAGCAAAGGCTTTCCAATGCTAACCACTAAAAAATTACACCTAAAATCAATTATTTATGAATTACTATGGTTTTTAAAAGGTGATACTAATATTGACTATTTAAAAGAAAAAAATGTAAAAATTTGGGATGCTTGGGCTAATGAAAATGGTGATTTGGGACCTGTTTACGGACATCAATGGCGCAACTGGAACAGCGAAGGAATTGATCAAATTATAGAAGTAATTGAAACTATAAAAACCAATCCAGATAGTAGAAGGATGATTGTTACAGCCTGGAACCCAAGTGTTTTACCCGACACCTCTGTTTCATTTACTGAAAATGTAGCTAATGGAAAAGCTGCCTTACCTCCTTGTCACGCATTTTTTCAATTTTATGTAACTGATGGAAAATTATCTTGTCAATTATACCAGCGTAGCGCCGATATATTTTTAGGAGTACCTTTTAATATTGCTTCGTATGCCCTATTAACCATGATGATGGCTCAAGTTTGTGATTTAAAACCAGGTGATTTTGTACATACTTTTGGTGATGCACATATTTATAACAATCATTTAGAACAAATTAATTTACAATTATCACGTGAACCTAGACAGCTTCCGCAAATGATTATTAATTCTGAAGTAAAAAATATTTTCGATTTTACTTTTGAAGATTTTACAGTTGAAAATTACAATCCGCACCCTCATATTAAAGGAAAGGTTTCGGTTTAAAAATTAAAATTGTATTAACGCAGTAAACTATGAAAAAATTATTGTTAGCACTTTTAGTAGTGTTTTCATCAATTTGCGGTTATTCTCAAGAAACTGAAAAAATTGATAAATGGGATAAATATACAAGTGCAGGAACTAACAATTATTTTTATAAACATTTCAAAAAATTTCTAACTTCCGAATTAATCTCAAAAGAAAGCTTCTCAAATAGTAAAAAAAAGATTTTTATTGAATTTAGTGTAATAGATGGGCAGGTTGAAAATGTAAAAACAAATTCAACATATATTCCTTTGAAAAAAAAGATTATCTACGCTTTTAATCGTTTAAATTTTGATAAAGTTTCTATATATAAAACTGGTACATTTCATAATTATTCTATCCAGTTAATTGAATTAGTAAATAGAAAATGGGTGTTAAATTGTAGTTCGACTGTTTTACATGAAGTCCCTCCTATTTGTGACAATTGCAATAAGAGAAAAGATTATGAAAGCTATAATCTTTGCTTCAAAAAAAAATTAGAAACATACTTACTTGCAAATATTGATAGTTCAAAATTAACCAATATTGACATCACAAAAAAACAAATAGTAAAATCATATGCTGAATTTTCTAATCATCAACAAAATAGACCAAATACAGGTAATGATTTTGTTTCAATAAAAATTAATCTTAATAAAAATGGAACTTTTGATATTTCAAACAATGCACAAAACAAAATTTTAAATAAGGAAATTACAAATGTTCTAAGTGGTTATAAGTTTAACACAATTTTTCCTGCAACTTTCAACAGTATTCATGACAATTATACTTACGAACTCAAAATAACTGAAAGACGACTTGTTAAATCTTGGTTATATAAAACTTCTCAAAACAACGAATTAGCAAATTATTTTAAAAATTCAATTTCAGAATCACTGATTAATAAAGAATATTTAGATGATAAAAGAAATTCAGTTTCAATAAGTTTTTCATTTGATAAAAAAGGGAAATTAAAAAATGTTTCGTCTTCCGCAAAAAATGAAGAATTAAACGAAAGTTTAATAACTGCTTTTAAAAGTTTCCCAGTCAAAAGGCTAAAGACTCCAAAAAAAATTAACAGCTTAAGTAAATTCTTTTTTACTGTTATTGTTTCAGAAGATTTTAAAAATAGAATTGAATGTAATAATTATTTGTTTAGCGAAACATTACCAATTATTAAAGGTTGTGAAAAATCTAAAAGTCATCAAGATTTAAAAAAGTGTAACCAAACATCTATTTCACATTTTGTTCGTTCAAACTTCAACAGCACCATAGCTTCCAAATTAAATTTAAAACCTGGAGTAAAAAGAATTTTTGTGATGTTTAAAATAAGTAAAACAGGTGAAATTGTTGATATCAAAGCTAGAGCTCCCCATGAAAAATTAACAGAAGAAGCAATTAAAAAAATACAAAAAATAAAGGTTGAATCACCTGCCTACCAAATGGGAGTGCCTGTTAGCATAAAATACTCCTTACCTATTGCATTTCGTGTTGAAAAAAAGAAAACAAAAACAAAACCAAAACATACCAATCCTTATGAAGGAATTAATGCTTATCAAAAGAGAAGAAAATTTTAATTTATTATTTTAGCATAACTAAATAATTCAATATGGATCAAGAACAACATGAATTATACGAAAATGCCCGAAAACGAGTAAAACAAAAAAAAGGTTTATACTTTCATTTTTTATTGTTTTTAATTGGTTCGGTTTTTTTAATTATCCTTAATAAGGTACTAAAAGTTGGAGAAACTTTTATGGAAGATTGGTTTGTTTGGGCTATTTTTGCGTGGCTTTTCTTATTTATTCTTCATTTTGTCAATGTTTTTATTACACATAAATTTATGGGAAAAGATTGG